>Ga0164310_10002167_pt1 | contig 11226 bp, 8 predicted proteins | sample GuaBasSedimGuay1_FD_121795 | JGI IMG/M metagenome (GOLD analysis project Ga0164310, IMG submission 121795) | Subseafloor sediment microbial communities from Guaymas Basin, Gulf of California, Mexico - Guay1, Core 4569-9, 0-3 cm | ecosystem: Environmental > Aquatic > Marine > Hydrothermal vents >... | reverse complement strand
ATTCTGTTATTACTTCTTCGGGTAGTTTTCCAAGTAAATCATCGGTGATTGTTAATAATCTATGAATGTCATTGTTGATGGTTTGGTTATTGTTGTCCATTGCTTGGTATGTCGGATCGTTTTTGTTTAATGGTTTTTCAATAAGATTTTCAAAAGCTGGTGACTTTTGAGGTGTATCACTTTGAATTTTTGTATTATCTTTTTGTTTTTTGTTTTTTGAAAAGAGGTTAAGCGAACTCTTTTTGGATTTTGGTATTTTTTGTATGCTTGTATTCTTAGGGGTTGTAGGATTTGTTTTAAAGATTCTGCTTTTCTTTTTATTGTTAATGGAATCTAATGTAGATTTATTCTCTGTTGGAAATAGATGTTCTTGATCTTTCTTTTTAATTTTTATATTAGGAAATTTATTTGTTTTTTTATTTTCATTTTTTAATGTAATCTCAAATAAATCTTCTTCGATTTTTGTTTCATTATTATGTTCTGTTGTTGGTCTGGATTGTTGTAATATTTGAACTTGTTCTTCCTTTTTATTTGGTTTGTTGGTTGTTGTTTTGACATTTACATTCTGATTATTCAGCCTATTTTCTTTTGTTTCAATATTTAAATTGTGAGATGATTCTTTTATAATAGAATCTATTTCGTTACTAATCGATCCAAAATCCGAATTTTGAACATTGGATTTCTTAGTAATATCTCTTCCCTCTTGAAATGTTACTTTTTTATTTTTTTCCTTATTTTCATTATAAGAATTCATATATATCCACTCCTAGGATAACAATGAAATTTTGAATTATTACATCCCAAATCCATCATATTTGCTGAAAAAAGGTAGTGTATAATAATTTTATAAATATTTCTATAATATTAAGATTGATTTTTTATTAATTATTTAATAATAATTGATGACTATTAATACTAAATTTGTCTTCCAATCAATAGCTTCAACATATTAAGCATCATCTTCTTCTTTCCTACTTTATTGGACAGAATTGAAAGATATAGCTTAACAATATTTTTTGGAGGCACTGTCTCATGATCCTTTTTTGTTAAATAGAGTGCATCATTTGGACATTTTGTTACACATAAACCACATCCAATACAGCGATCCAGGTTAATCATTACTTTATTATCTATTAGGGTAAGAGCATCCATTTGACATCGTTTGATACAGATACCACAACCTATACAAGCCTCAGTTTTAATGTCAACATAGTAGTTTGTTGCAAACAATTCTGCGGGTTTATCAAACTTTTTAGCTGTTGTCAATACTTCACAACAGCAACCGCAACATAAACAGATACAAAACGGTTCATATGTATTACCTGGTTGAAGTACAAGCCCTCGTTCCTCTGCTTGATCAAGAATTTTCAAACATTCATCTTTTGAGATTTTTCTAGATTGGCCTCTTTCTTGATATCCTGTTCCCTTGAAAATGAGACAGATTTCGATGTTATCTGTCTGTTTACATGGTTTTCCTATTAGAGCGGAACCTTGTTTGCATACACAATTTGCCACCTGGATATTTTTATTTGTATTTTTTACAAATGCTTTCATATTGTCATATGTGGCAATTTTATGTTCAGGAACCACTGCTTTCAAATGAGGCGATGTTCTCAATTGTGGAAGAGTAGAGCTGAAAAATTCATCTCCAAATCCTTCGTCAAGGTATTGATGAAGTTTTTCTATTAGGTCTTTGGAAAGATGATCAACATGAAATTCAAACATTCCAATTGCTAGCATGCTGTTGCTGTAAAATTTTTTATTATTTTTAATAGTTCGATTGACGGATCCTTTCATATAGAGATTATCTAGCTTTTTTGTTAATTGTTGTTCATCTAGTTCCTCATTATATTTTTTATACATCCGTCTTTTAATTTTTAGAATTGAAGTCTTGGATAAAGTCAAACAAAGAGCAAGCTTAACTTCAAAAGGTGTAAAAAAATGTTTTAATATCTCAAGTTCAACACCTGATTTTGTAGGTGGAAAGCCAATGGGTAATTTATCCAGATGAATCTGAAGATTTCTGTAAATCTGTTGTTCATTTTTCATATAATGTATCAATCAATAAGTTGAGAATTACAATATATGGTTATTATTTTTTTCCATTAGGTTTATATAGAATTTTAAAATATCAAATTATTGATGGTTGAGGTAATTTCATTTCTTGATGTAATTAGATTCTTTACTGGTTTTTCAATCTTGTTTTATGCATCTTATACAGATATAAAAACAAGAAGAGCTCCAAATATACTATGGATAATTATGGGAGGTATTGGATGTGTGTTACTTGGTATCCACTTCATGATAGATGGTTTTGGAGATCAAATCATGTATCTAATATTCATTCCGATAATGATTGGTCTTATGTATCTTTTTTTCCAACTACGTCTAATCTTTGGAGGAGCTGATGCAAAAGCAATAATGGCACTTGCGATTTTAACGCCTTTATTTCCTTTTCAAACAGGTTCAACTTTTCCAGTATTTCGGTCAATTATGCCTTTTTCATGGGTAGTTTTTTCAAATTCTATTCTTCTTTTTTTATGCATTCCACTTTCTCTATTAATCTTAAATATCATTAAGAAAAATATTAAATTTCCTCATTGTTTTATAGGATATAAAGTTACAATTAAAAAGGCAAAGGAAACTTTCGTTTGGCCATTAGAAAGAATTATAGATGGAAAATTACGATTCTCTTATGTTCCACATGCATTTGATGCATCTGATCAGTTGACTCTTTTTGAAAAAAAAGGATATAAAGAGATATGGGTCACCCCTAAAATACCATTTATGATACCTCTTCTTGCTGGTTTTGTAACCGCATTTTTTGTAGGTGATATTCTGACAAACATAATGTTTATATTGTTAACATAGTTTTTTTTTAAGAAATTCATTAAAAAAAGTCATATATAAGTTATTTATTCTCAGGCGGTTATAGCATGGCAAAAAGAGATTATTATGAAATACTTGGTATGGAAAAAAATGCAGATAAAAGAGATATTAAGAAATCTTATCGGAAACTTGCATTGAAGTATCATCCTGATAAAAATCCTTCAAAAGAAGCAGAAGAGAAATTTAAAGAAATTTCAGAAGCATATGCCGTATTATCTGATGAAAAGAAACGTCAGATGTATGATCAATATGGTCATGCGGGAATAGATCAACAATACAGTTCAGAAGATATTTTCAGAGGGGCAGATTTCGGAGACATCTTTCGAGGAACGGGCTTTGATATGAACGATATCTTCAGTCAATTCTTTGGGGGCAATAGGGGTTTCTCCAATCAACAAAGACATTATCGTGGTGCAGATCTTCGATATGATATTCAGATAAAATTAGAAGATGCATATCATGGATTGGAGCAAAATATTCGTGTCCCTCGGACTGAGGCATGTGATAGGTGTCATGGAACTGGGGCAAAACCTGGCACTAAACCAAAAACATGTCCTCAATGTAGAGGAAATGGACAAGTGAAACAAACAAGAAGGACAGCTTTTGGCATGTTTACTCAGGTCGCACCATGTAATAAATGTGGGGGATTAGGTGAGGTAATTGAAAAGAAATGTCCTAAATGTAATGGTCGAAAAACTATGAAAGTTACCAGGTCTATTAAACTTAAAATTCCAAAAGGGGTTGATGATGGATCACAACTTCGCTTACATGGGGAAGGTGAATCTGGACCTGGTGGAACAGGGGATTTATATATTGTTGTTCATGTAAAAAAACATAATATTTTCAATCGACATGGTTCAGATCTTCACAAGAAACAAATTATTTCATTTCCTGAAGCGGCTCTTGGTACAAAAAAATCAATTAGCACAATTGGTGATTCTAGGGAGACATTAAAGATTCCAGAGGGAACACAACATGGTGATATTATTAAAATTAAAAGAGCAGGGATGCCGAAACTTAGAGGTTCTGGACTTGGAGATCTTTATGTTGAAATTCAGGTGGAAACACCAACGAAATTAAATAAAAAATCAAAGAAATTATTCATGGAATTACAGAATGAATTAAACTAGACTCATCTTTTACGTTTTTTCTTGTTCTTTTGGTTAATTTTTCGAAAGATAAATTTTTATATTTTAATAGATATAAAGAATAAGTACTATTGAAAAGTTGGTTAGAAATATGAAAAATTATAAATTATATATAATAATGTTTATTGTTTATTTATTGGTCATTTCTTCTTTTGCAAATGGGTTGATAACTACTGATTTAAATAACATGGATGAATCGTTCAATCAAATTGATTTAGAATTTTCATTTAATCTACCAACTATTAAGACTTCTGATGAAACCGGGAATGCTATACAATCAATTACGATTCAAGATCTGCCAAAAATACATAATACTGGCGAACCAATCCTTCCAGTAAAACCTATTAAAATATTACTTCCCTATGGAAGAACTCTTGGAGATATTTCAATTGAAATCATGAAAGATCCAATAATTTATGAAGAGATAAACCCCGAACTTGGCACTTGTTTAGTTCCAATATCTCAAACCTTAAATGAAAAAAATATGATGGAAATACAAAAGACCAATGATGAAGAAGACATAGTACGTTTTGTTACCATTCAAAAATCCAAGGGTTTTTCAATTCTCTTTCTAAACATCCATCCAATTAAATATGATGAGCAACTTAAACAATTAACATATTATCCTCAAATAAAGGTTAATATAGGTACGATTAATGGAGAATATTCAAAAGTAATTCGTTCCAATCCTTCTGATGTTGATAGTATCGTTTCAATGGTTGAAAATCCATCTTGTATTGATACTTATCCTATTGTTAATACAGAACTAGTATCTGCAGGATTCTCATATATAATAATCACAAATGAAGAATTAGCAAATTCGGGACTAGAAGATAATTTTCAAACATTGATAAACTCAAAAATTGATAAAGGGTATACAGCCTCGATTTTTACTGTTGAAGATATTATTTCTAATCCTGCGTATTCTATAAATGGTACATGGGGAGATAATAATCCTTCAAATCCCTTTTTTCAAAACTCAATAACAAAAAATTATTTTATTTTTGACGATTCTGCTGCACGAATTCGAAATTTCATCCGGTTTGCATATACAGAACTTGGAACTGAATATGTATTATTAGGTGGTGATGGAGATGTTGGGGTAGAATCGCAGAATATCATCCCTGCTCGTGGTTTATTTGCAAATGAAAGTGGCCTTCCACTTATTTATCAAGAAAAAATGCCTGAGGAGGAAGAAGATGACCTTCCTTCAGATGTGTATTATGCATGTCTTGATGGCAGTTTCAATGCGGATATGGATATACATTTTGGTGAATCGCCGGATAGAAATGATGTGGAGGAACAAGATGAAGCTGATTTAATGGCGGAGGTTTATGTTGGAAGGGCATGTGTTGATTCAATTGAGGAAGTAGCTAATTTTGTATCAAAGACGTTGTATTATGAAAACTCTCATCACCCGTATATTTCAAAAATTTTATTTGTTGGAGAATATCTTGGATTTCCAGGGATATCTGCATATGGTGGAAATTATAAGGATGTCATTAAACCACTTATCCCTGAGATGTATAACCTGGTATGTTTGTATGATAGAGATCTTCCTTATGAATGGAATAAATATGACATGATTGAATTAATCAATAATGCAACGCCTCATATCATAAATCATGATGGACATTCATATTATGGCTATAATCTTAAAATGCATAATAGTGATGTTGATTATCTTACAAATACAAATCCATTTTTCCTTTATTCGCATGGTTGTATGGCGGGTGGATTTGATAATCCAAGCGGGTATGATTGCATTGCTGAGAGACTAACTGTTGAAACTCCTTTTGGTGCGTTTGCAGCAATTATGAATTCAAGATATGGTCTTGGAAGTGAAAACAATCTTGATTCACCTTCATTGGATCTTGATGAATCATTTTTCAAAGCATTATATCAAGAGAATATTCGAGAGATAGGTCGAGCAAATCATTATTCAAAAGAAGATAATATCTGGCAAATAAATGAAAATGGGATACGCTGGGTTTTTTATGAAACAAATCTTTTTGGTGACCCTGAAATATCAATTAAAAGCCCAAATCAAGAACCTGTTGAATTAAGCCTAACAATTACCAAACCTGCAGATAATGGGGCCGTCTATTTTAGAGGTTCTTCATTGTTTAGCTTACCGTTTATTAATTATCCAATTGTTCTTGGTAAAATTACGGTTGAAGCAAGTGTTGAATCAGATCCTATTGGAAATGTTTATTCAGTTGAGTTTCTCATTAATAATCAATCTCAACATGTTGATACCAAAAAACCATTTTCATGGAATATTGATACTCCTGTTAAAGGATTTTATACATTATCAGTTATTGCAAATGGATACTATGGCGAATCAGTAAGAGAGGATATGACAGTTTATCTTTGGATTAGATAAAAATAGAAAAAACATTCTATTACTTTATTTCAAAAACATCGTTTTTGGATGATATTTTTTATATTTCTGTAAATACAATCAAATTTATATCTTGTTGGAGGAAATATGATTGATATGATACCTTTAAGTATGTGAAATACTATCCCTAAAAGCCTGAGTTGTTAGGTGAAATTTAACTTTATTTCATATAGCGGGGTGGGGTAGCCAGGAGATCCCGACGGGCCCATAACCCGTAGATCAGTGGTTCGAATCCACTCCCCGCTACTCAAATTCTTTTTAAATAAATTGTATTGATTTAAATAATAAAAACAGATTCGTTATAGCGTTTTTTATGGTTATTCGAAATTCGAATGGTAGACTCTGGGAAATTGATTTTTTAAGGGGAATTGCAATCATTCTCATGGTCTTTTTTCATTTTTTATATGATCTGAATCATTATTCGGTTACAAATTATCGTTTGTATTCTGGTTATTTTTCATATTTATCTTATGGTACTGCATCAATTTTTGTTTTTCTTGTTGGTGTTTCACTTACGATAAGTTATAATAAATCAAATCAAAAAAACTCCTCATCGGTTCTTTCAATGAAATATGTAAAACGAGGAGCTAAAATTATTGGATTAGGTATGATAATTACGCTTTTCACTCTTTGGTATATCCCTGAGGGTTTTGTCTTATTTGGTATTTTACATTGTATTGGTGTTTCAATTATCTTATCTATTCCATTTTTACGATATCGTCTGTTTAATATTATAACAGGATCAATAATTATTTTTATTGGGGGCTATTTGAATTTATTTAGGTTTGATTTTCCTTGGCTTCTTCCATTTGGTTTTGTTCCCAAACAATTTTTTACAATAGATTATTTCCCTCTTATCCCATGGTTCGGAGTTGTGCTTATAGGGATTGCAATGGGCAATTATATCTATAAGGGTGGTAAAAGAAGATATGGATTGAATGATTATTCGGATCATTTTGGTATAGGGCACATTTGTTATCTTGGTAGGAATTCATTATATGTTTATTTTTTTCATCAACCAATACTAGTTGGTTTGATTTTCCTCTTATTTTTATAACTACGGATAACTTATGTTCTCAGATGGAAGGGTCACACCCTCGCCTTTTTCTATTTGCCCAATCAATTGAACGTCTGCATGTGAATGTTTCTTTAAAATCTTCATTGTTTGGTCCACATCAGATTCTTTGACAACTATGACAAAACCTAAGCCCATGTTGAATGTTTGATACATTTCCTTTGGCTTAATTTCTCCTTGTTTAGAAAGGAATGTGAATATATCATTTGGTGGAAATGGATGATTGATGACAAATTTTACATTCTTTTTTAATCTAAGTAGATTTCTCAGACCTCCTCCTGTTATGTGTGCGAGTCCATGTACCTTTATTTCTTTTAAAAGTGCAACGATTTCCTTTACATAGATGTTCGTTGGTGTTAGCAATACCTCTCCTATTGATTTTTTAGTATCAGGAAATGGATCTTGAAAAGAAAATGTTGATTCTTCGATGATTTTTCTTGCAAGTGTATATCCATTTGAATGAATTCCGCTACTAGATAAACCAATGATCTTATCCTCTGGTTCAATTGTTTCACCTGTTATTATCTTGTTTTTATCTACATAAGCAAGACATGTACCTGCAAGGTCAAAGCCATTGATGATTTCAGGTAGAGATGCGGTTTCTCCCCCTATTATTGAGATATTTGAAAGCTCTGCTCCTTTTGCAAGGCCTTTGCCAATTTCATTTGTGATCTTTGGATTTGGATCATCAATAGCAAGATAATCAACAAAAGATAGGGGCTCAGCACCAACACAGATTGCATCATTTACATTCATGGCAATGCAATCAATACCAATTGTATCCCATTTTTTCATCATGGATGCAAGGAGAACTTTACTTCCAACACCATCGGTACATAATACAAGGGCATGATCATGAAATTCAATCATTCCTGCATAATGTCCCCCTAATGGTTTACCTATGCCTTTTCTTTTCATAGTGAAATTTGAAATGATCTCATTTATTGCTTCTTCTTCTTTATGGATGTCTACTCCGCTTTCCGCATATGTTTTGGTTTTCAATAAAACCATCTCCTCAGAATTTTCAACATAAGATGCATCAATGATACTGTCATAAATGTTTTGAATTCTTGTTAAATAAAATGTGGAAGAATGTAAAGCAAGATATATATAATATTAAATATAATTTATTATTTAGACTGCTATGCACCTTATGAGTAAAAAATTATTTGTTATTGGATTTATTTCCTTATTCCTTATTCCTATTCTTTCAGGATGTATTGAGAATGGTGATCAAAAAAACAATATTCCTCAAGTGATGATTACTTATCCTACAATCAATCAATATATTACAAGTATTGTCAAGATTACAGGAACTGCTTTTGATAAAGATGGCGATAACCAGATTTCATTAATTGAGATAAAAATCAATGGTAGCGATTGGATTGAAGTTGATGGTACAGACGAATGGAGTTATGATTTGAATACATATGAATATAAAGATGGTTCAACAACCATTTATGCAAGGTCATGGGATGGAAATTCCTATTCTGAAATTGATGAGGTAACTGTTCAAATTCAAAATCCTGAAACCTCTGAATCAGATGAATCTAAATGGGCGGTATTTGTGTTTGCAGGAAATTATCCTACTGATAATGATAGTAAACTAGGGAATGGCGGGTTGTATTTAGCAGAGGATATGGCAGCATATTTTATTGAAGAATTGAATTTTCCAACATCAAATATTTTCATCTTGTTTGATGATGGTTGGATTCGAGATGATAATGGTTATGGTCGGAGGATAGAACCCGTTGAACAACGAACACATCAGTATGATGTTCATTATAGTGGTGCAACAGAAGAAAATGTACAAACAATAATTCATCAAGTTGTTGAGGGTGCTAGTCATCAACCTGATAGTGAGGTGTTTCTTTGGTTTGCAGGTCATGGTGCTGGTGATGATAACAATAAATGGACGGGAGGTAAAATAATGGAGAGGAGTACTCTGTTTTTATGGGACGGTAGTCTTTCTGATAGGGTGCTGGGGGATATGCTTTATAGTTTAAGGGCAGATAAAACAACAATTATTGTCGATGCATGTTTTAGTGGAGGGTTTGCAGATAAAACCATCTATAATTTACCAACATTTATATTATTACATTCTCGGATCACTGGACCGGGTAGAGTTGTGATGTCTGGTGCTAGTAAATACCGATCAGGGTTTGCAAGTACCACAAAAGGACCTCTTTTTTCTTATCTTTGGTTTGAAGGTTTAAAAACAAAAGAAGCAGATGGTTTTCAACCAGGTTTATTATCAATAGGTAAACCACCAGATTTACTTACACGAAGAGATAGGAAAGTATCTGTTGAAGAGGCATTTTTTTACGCACGATATGTTTTACGTGAAGATGAATCATTAGATGCCTATAAATCAATGGAACCTCAAATTAATGACCAATATCCAAATTGGGGAAATCTGAGAAGCAAATCAGGTTTGATTCTTTAAATGATATAGGATGTTTAATATTTTTTTTTAAGAAAATACACTAGGTTTTTCTAGGAAAAACATATTATTAATCAAAAAATTTAATAAAGGTGGAGTTATACTTATATTAATAGAATAATACAAATCATCGAATAATATGTTTAGGTGTTTAAATGAATTTAAAGAAAAATGATAAAATTATTTTAATTATTGGCGTTGTCATTCTTGTTGTTGCTGGGGCAGGTATTGCTTTGTACGATAGTGATGCAAATGATTCAGGGATTGCAGAAGACATGGATTATCAAACATATTCATATACTTGGATAGAACTAACTGATGAAAAACCATTTGATGGTGATTTGTATGCTGGAAAAAAGACCCCCTATGAAGGAGTTCATACAGTTTCATCAAAAGCAAATACCGTATTAGCTAATGTTGAAATATTGATTGAATGGGAAGATGATAATACATATGGTCTTTTAAGGGAAAAAGGTCTTGATTTATTATCTGCTGAAATAGCTACTAGTGGAGGTAGTCCTTCAATTAAGGATTTTGTTGGTAATGGTAGTGATAGCTTTTTCTTTTCAATAAATAGTCGCCCACCATCAGATAGCATTGAGGCACATAGCGCTCAGGATGCAAAGGATATTATCGAGGATGAAATTTCTGGTACGAATACTGCAAGTTTTGATGTTGTTGTATCTGTTTCAATTGGTGAAAAAATGTTCAGGCCTCTAAAATTCTTTAAAGATAAAGGAAATGATTTTTCACTCACTGCTAGATATACTTATTATTCCTATGAGCTTGAAACTGGTGATAACGATCCAAATGATGGATCGGATGATGATGAAGATATCAAAGATACCGGCGATAGTGAATATGGGCATAATGTCGGAAATTTTTATGTTAATCTTGGTTATGGTCGAGGAATGATCTAAACCTTTTTTTCCTTTTTTTATCCTTGAAATTTGAAGCGTAATATCGCTCCAATACCACCGATTCCATCTAGTTTTTTTCCTGCATCATGAATTGAGTTGATAATGGTAAATTTACTTTGTTGATTTTGAGCATGTTTTATTAGTTCCTCCCCTATTTTACTTCGAATGCAGCTATCAATTATAAGAAGATGATCCACTGCTCCATTTTTTAATGCAAGGCGTACCTCATCAGAGCCATAACTTGCTAGTCCATCCTTTTTTATCTCTTGGAATAATGTTTCTACTAGTTTTGTCTCAAAGATTACACGGTTTTCTTTTGCAATATGTTCGATTACACCAGATTTAAT
>Ga0164310_10002165_pt1 | contig 11226 bp, 21 predicted proteins | sample GuaBasSedimGuay1_FD_121795 | JGI IMG/M metagenome (GOLD analysis project Ga0164310, IMG submission 121795) | Subseafloor sediment microbial communities from Guaymas Basin, Gulf of California, Mexico - Guay1, Core 4569-9, 0-3 cm | ecosystem: Environmental > Aquatic > Marine > Hydrothermal vents... | reverse complement strand
GAGAAACGAGGACGAGTACATACATCAACTATAACAGTAGCTATTATTGATAATAACATAGCTACGGACAGCAGGTTATCTCAAGTAAGTGATAATGATTTTAGAGTTGAATGGTTTAGTGGTACTGGTGCTGGTGGGCAACATAGAAACAAAACCAGAAATTGTTGTAGATTATTTCACGTACCTACGGGTATAATGGAATCACAACAAGGCAGAAAAAGAGATTCAAATTTCAGATCTGCTAAACAACGAATACTACAACGAATAGAAGAAATGAAAGTACAAGGCAATTTAGCTATCATTTCTAATATCAGAAAGAACCAAGTTGGTTCTGGTGATCGTAACGATAAAATACGAACGTACAGATTTAAAGATGATCTGGTTATTGATCATGTGACAAATAAAACCGCTAAATGCTCTAAGGTGTTTAGGGGCCATTTTAATTTATTGTGGTAATTAAATGAACAAGAAAGAACATTTGTTAACATGTTTAACAGAAGAATGTGCAGAAGTAATACAAGTTGCTGATAAAGGAATGAGATTTGGAACTGATGATAGTTATCCAAATGAATCGGCCACCAATGCATACAACATTGTAAAGGAATACATTGAAATAACAGCAGTTATGGATATGTTATTGGACGAGGGATTTTTAATAAGCTTATCTGATGATGAAGCAAATGAAATATTCATCGCTAAACAACAGCGTGTTCGTGATTATATGGATTATGCTAGATCTCGTGGCACATTAGTAGATGATCTGGAATGATACGACGATTCATTGTGTACCTAATTATTTATTTGTTGGGAGTAGCTACTCCCTATGCTTATCGCGGAATGACACATAACCCAGAACAATTTTATGAAACTGCCTCAAGAACCAAATAAAGATAGAATAATAACACTGTTAAATCCAGTTGATACACCATGTCCCAATTGGACACCTAATGAACAACAAGAAGTGGCTGCAGCTCTTTCAGCTTTAGCATATTTGTGGTTCCGAACTGAAGATTGTATAATCAAATGATGGATCTTAGTAGATTGCATTTGAATATTGATAGTACGGATGAATGTTTTTATCGGTATGAAGATGTTAGGTATTCAAATGGAATGGATATGTTTGATAACCCAAACCCAGGCTATTCATTAAGGGTTCAATTGAGTCAATATCCAGTTATAAAATATACGCCAAAAGGTGCTTGGATAAATGTATATGGTGATAAGAAATTTGTTTTGTTATCAGCCAAAAAACGATATGCATGTCCAACTAAAGAAGAAGCTTTGGAATGCTTTATGTACCGCAAGAAACGACAACTATCCATTTTAAATGCCAAAGTACGACAAGTAGAACACGCCATACAACTAGCAACGAATGGAGTTGATGGCATCAAACAATCAATGATGCTTTTTTAATAAGGAGAACTATATGTTAGCTTTTACTGTAATCTGTATACCAGATAGTGCAATTGGTTGCACTTTGTGGTTATTAATGTAATGCAATACGAATATGATGTGTTGGAGGTAATAGACCCTAAGTATTTGATTAGTAAATTGAATATAGCAACTAAAGATGGATGGCGACCGAAAGGTGTAACATCCCATAACAGAAATGGAATAAATTATCTTGTTACCATTTTGGAACGTGAACTAGAAGAACCAATCATGGAAGATGTTTATGATAAACAAAATTGAAAATATACACGATGTTGAACACTTACGTTATGATATCATTCGAACATATGATAACCCTGAGTTCGATAATGAGTTAAAAGAATTTGTTGTTAAACAATTGGATAAGATCATTAACGGGAGCTTACCATTATCTGCATTTACATTAATGCAAGATCGTATCAGTAAAGGTATGTGTGGTACTGAGTTGAATACTGAAGGTTGTTGATGTATAATACAATTATCGTTAATTTACAAAGGGTTTTTTATAATGGCATTAATTCCAACAACATTGCCCCAAAATGTTGAAGCGTATATTGAAATACCAACCGAAACATTAAATCGATTATTTCGAACAGTTATGGATGATGCTGTTATTATGTTTGATGAAATGTATGTGTTAAATCCTGATACGGGTATTCATCCTACTGACGTGGGCAATATTACTATTATCAAATTTGAATACATCGAAGATATTATTTTAACAGAAATGACATTAGAATTGATAAAGTATCAACAAATTACTGTTGATAATAAAATCAACAAACCTCTATTGTTGTTTTTAATAGCACAATTGTATCGTCACCCTTATTTTATATCAGCATTGCGGAATCTATTAAACAACACCACACAATTTGTACCAGAAGCAGTTAACATTGAGGACGATATAGAATTTGACGAGGACAATAATAGTCCCGTTGGATGGTATGATGATCAAGGAAGCCGCAGTGTTACCGTTGATATTTTACAGAAGTTACGGACCAATATGTTAAATTAATTTTCGTTCTAATTTAATGTTATAAATACGTGAATAACATTAAGAGGAACGATTATGAATACAGTTCAAATAGTACAATTTGGTCTTAATAAACATTACAGACAAACACTCATTGCTGATGGTGTGCTGGGACCAAATACAATAGGGGCAATTGACAAAGTCTCTTTAATTCCATTTCATTGGAACGATGACCGTAAAGTCCTTGGTTTTATTCAGGTATTTGCATTAATAGAAGGTATTAATGCTGGACCAATTGATGGTTATAATGGACCACAAACCGAATTTGCAGTGGGCCAATTAGATTATTTAATTGAACATGGAGTCAAAGAACCTGATTGGCGTGATGAAAATGAAGAAGCAGCTAAACACTCTCCAGTAGATTCTGATATTCCATATCAAACATATAAAGATATGGTACGTTATTACGGGGACGTCGGAACAAATCAAACAAAAGTTGTATTGCCACACGCTGTTCGATTAGCTTGGGACACTAACACAAAAATTAACAGATTTACATGCCACGAAAAGGTAGCTGATAGCATATCAAGAGCGTTAACAAGAGTACTTGAGCATTATGGACATGATGATTATGTCGCATTAGGTATGGATTTGTGGGCAGGATGTTTGAATGTAAGAAAAATGCGTGGTGGTACAAAATACTCTATGCACTCATGGGGCACAGCCATCGACTGGGATAGCGCTAGAAACCGATTGAAATGGCATGCCGACAAAGCCAACTTTTCAAAACCAATATATGATGAATGGTGGAGAATTTGGGAAGATGAACAATGGACATCTCTTGGTAGAGAAATAGATCGGGATTGGATGCATATCCAACGTGCAAGACTGAGATAAAATATGACAGAGATAATTGTAACTGTACCAAAAATAAAAATACCAGATCTAACAGCATACGAAACACATTTATTGTTTCATAAATTGTGGACTGCTTGTGTTGGTACTAAACATTACGATAAGCAAGCGTGGATTAGTATTGAAGATCAATTACGTGACATTGATATGATGACCGAAAGTAAACTATGTACCACTCAGTAATAATATTGCTATTGATGACTGTTCTGAGACGAGCATTCATACTTGATATTCGATACTGTCGAGGTGAAGGGGGCGATTATCAACATCCCCACAGTACAAAACCAATTGAAGACATGAGTAGCCAAGAATTACATGAAGCTGCTAATAAATGTTTGAGGGAGTTCAAATTATGATAACAATGTTAAAATCTAAAATTCATAGAGCCACCGTAATTGAATCAAATATTAATTATGAAGGCTCTTGTGCGATAGATGAAGAATTAATGTTTCTTGCTAACATTCGTCAGTATGAACAATTACACATATTCAATGTTAATACTGGACAACGACTTGTAACTTATGCCATACCTAGCGACATCAAAGGAATGATATCGCTAAATGGATCTGCCGCACGCTGTGGTGTTGCTGGTGATAAAATTATCATCTGTACTTACCACCATGTTAGTGAATTAGAAGAAGGATTCTCACCAGCGTTGGTTATGGTAGATGACATTAATTCCCCCAAAGTATAAACTGTATAGAAAAACATCAACAGCAATAAAATATAATCATATACATTATATTGGGAAGCCTTGCAGAAATGGCCATGGTGGTATTCGTTATGTAAAATGCAATCGTTGTGTTTATTGTATGGCTAAACGATACAAACAAATATTAAGAGCAACACCCAAATGGATAACTCCACTGGAAATTTTAGCCATTAAAGATATGTTTACTTTAGCTGTAACCATATCAGAAGCCACACAAGTATTACACTCGGTTGATCATTATTATCCACTATTTGGAAAAAACGTAAGTGGATTACACACAATACAAAATTTAAGAATAATAACTCATGATGAAAACATGAGAAAGAAGAACAAACACCCCAAGGATTTTTATTATGAAATTAAGGATAATGAGTGATGTACATATTGAATTTGGTCCATTAGATGTTCCGTGTACAGATGATGATGCAGAATCTGTATTAATATTAGCTGGTGATGTGGGATTAGCTCACAGACCAGGCACATATTATGATTTTTTAATGGGGCTCAGTGATAGATTTAGAGATATTATATACATCATGGGAAACCACGAACACTATTCTGGTAAATTCCCACAAACATTATCTTTATTACGGGAGACCTGTAAAGATTTAGATAACGTTCATATATTGGAACGAGAAACATTAGTTATTGATGATGTAGCGTTCGTTTGTGCTACCATGTGGTCTGATTTTGATAGAGGTGATCCACTATCTATGTGGCATGCTAAGAGTTGTATGAATGACTTCCGCATTATACGAACAGGACCAAAAGATGAGCCATGGAAGCGTAAATTTGCTCCATTGGATGCATATGCGGAATTTAAAAGAGCTACAGAGTATATATTTTCCGAGATTCCCAAACAAAAAGAATTGGGAAATAAAGTTGTGGTTGTTACTCATCATGCACCCTCTCATGAATCAGCAGCCGACGAGTATAGAGGTGTTCCAACCTCTGGTGCGTATGCGTCCGATTTACAAAATGAAATTATAGAAACAAAACCGGATTTATTTATACATGGACATATGCATTCTAGTGCTGATTATATGATAGGTGATACTCGCGTGGTATTGAATCCTAGAGGATACTATAAAGTAGAAGAAAATCCAGATTTTGATCCAATGTTTACAGTTGAAGTATAAATACTGTTATGAAAGTATGTGATGTGGTTCCAGAACCAACAAAAGAAGAAGCTTTAAAGAAATTGCGAGCTAAAATTAAAAGTAAGGCTAAAAACCCTGCTGAAAATGAGCCGAATAATGGCTGGAATCAAGATCCACATCAAGGTAGCACTCCTGGTGCGTTTTTATATAGGTAACATATGAAAGTTGATGAAATAACTAAACGAGACAATACTACTATTAAAGTAAAACTGCATGCTCGTAAAAAGAAAAACAATCACAATATCAAAGGGGATACCAAACCTCATACATCAAATGTGGATACACATTATGGTATGTCTGGTAATGGTGAACCTGCAGTAATTCAACCTTAAAAGTGATACGTTAGAGATACAGCTCCATAAGTCCACCAATTTTCAAAATCAGGATTCCGAGATTTGGTAAAATCCACCCAAACACTACCAGTAGCCATGTGTGCCTCAGTTTTTAATTCCCAGTGATCCATGTGTACTGAAGTACCAATACTAATATCATCTGCTCGTTGTGCCCATCTAAAATATTGTGCATTTCCCCCTTTTTTTGATATAATATCATAGTGGTGGTAATTAGTGTGAACAGATAACCAATCGTTAATGTCATATTGTATAGTAGCGGATAATGCATAAGAATAATTATAATATTTAAATAATCCCATTCCCTCTAATGATAATGTCCAATCACCAATCCGCTTTTCACCACCCAATGATACGATAATGTTTTTTCCAGATGCTCCATGTCCCCAATCTTGGAAAGTTGTAGCCTGAGAAATACGCCAATCGTCACCATAATAATCTATGTTAATTAATTGATGACCACCAAAACGTTGTTGAAGATTGTTTCGTCTGCCCGAAAACCAAATAAATGCTTCCTCACTTTCATCAACCACTATTGGTATATCTATGGTATATTTGAAATGTAAATTTCCCCAATTCGAACCAATTGATATCCCCCATCCACTAGTTAATGAATATCTTATTTGATCCCAATACATTGATTGTGGAGCTATATTGCCAGGTCTGGTGGCGGGATTTAATCTATCCTTATTGTATAATCCATATTGGTGACGTAATTTACCACCAATGATGGTAATAGGAACGGTATCTGCTATAACATTATCGTATTGAATAAATGAATACGATAATGATTGTTCCAAATGATCAGTTTCCAACCGAAATTGAGTAAACCACGTCCAATTATCATTTGCCGTATAGTTAATTAAAAAACCAATTTCCGGTGTGCTATCTATCGGTTCTGGTCTGGGTGATCCCCACACAAATTGATAGCCAACATATCCTTCAAAGTCGAAATGCTCATCAAAGTAACTGAGATTGTGACTATGACCAAATGCAGATGATATATTAATTAATAATAATAATATTAATAATATTCGAATCATTGTTGTATACCATATGATCACCAACATATCCAATAGAATTTGGTGTGTTATTAATTATAAACATCATTTGTTCATCTGTTTTAATTATTTTTACGGACGAGGCACGTCCAGAGAATGTGTTTTGTTTGAGTAATTTTTTAAAGCGATAATTTGTTACACCCAACCAATCTAGTACAAAAGTTTTATGTTCTATGGAATTGATAGGACGAATGAACACTACAATTTTATCACCATTTGAAATCCACCTTGTAGTTTTTCGGGTGAAAATATTAATAAGAAATGGAGTATCTGTAGCTTCAATTATTTCATGTTCTGGTGCTGTGTGAACTATCACATCTGCAGAAAATACCACATTGCTTGATAATGTTAAAACTAACATTATTGTTATTAGCTGTATTAGCATATATTATTTATTTTGATTTTCGTTGACGATACAAGTGAGTAACAGTCCGTTCCAAATCCTGCAACTGATCATTCACCTCATTATCGTTTGTTTTTATTTGTGCTAACGATGAAATTAAACTGTGTACCGTTTTTTGTATATCATCGTGTTTAATTTGATTTAACTTTTCATTGTATTCTTGTTGTATTTTAAGTTGGGTTAGTTCTCCATTTAAATTTACCCAGGCAGTAATGACACTACCAAGCAAAGCTACAATTGGAACTAGATCCCATACGGTTTTCTGATTTCGTCTGTCAGGGGTCTGTGCCATTTGTGTACTCCTCCATGTTATATAGTTATTATAGTGTGAGTATTTATAAATATCTAGCTAACAGGAGCAACAAATGAACACAATTTCACATTACGAACTAGCAAAATCCGCCAATAAAAGTTATGATACGTATACATTTACAACACATGAATGTGAAGTGCTAGTTGAATTAAAACAACAACATCAAATAGTAGCCATCAGAGGTACTGAGGGTGCTAAATTAATCTCAGGTTTAGGTTTCATGGATATTATACGTGATATGCGCTTTATTCCATGGTACCATCCAGTACTTGGATGGGCACACTCCGGATTTCTCAAAGGTGCTATTAAAATATTTGATGATATTACCGCTCATGTTATTAAAGATGCACCAATCATAATGACTGGACACTCTTTGGGGGCAGCATTAGCATTAGTAGTTGGTATTTTATTGAAACACGCTGGTTATAATGTTGTGGAATATGTGGGGTTTGCATGTCCTCGTACTTTTGTATACAATAAACAAAGACACAATCCTGACAGGTCAGTTCGATTTCCAATAACTATATATCGTTATCATGATGATATTGTGCCAATGGTTCCATTTGCATTCCCATTTAACTATCACCACCCAGTTAAAATGAATCAGATAGGTACTGGGAATGGTTTACCATCATTAATGGATCATAGTATGGATAATTATGAAAAATCAATGCCAAAAGATTAATATTTAATTATATACACCATTGCAACGTTTCGTGGTCGGGTTTCTGTGCCACCCGATAATCCTGTTGCCGTACCATCATTTGCCACATTCTCACCACCAGATGCTGCAAAATGTATGCTAGTTGAATCGAATGCTGATGATGGATGGCTGTGAGACTCGAATTCATCTGCTTGGAACGAACCTATACCACGACCAGCATCAATACCTCTAGCATTATCAAAGCCACGAATGAATTCACCACGGAGATCTGGAATATTGAATGTTGTTGATCCATCACCAATACCGTATAATGTTCCAGTTATAGCAAACAAAGCAGCATAAGTCGTTCTTGATATTGCAGATCCATCACATTCTAAAAAACCTAGTGGTATGGCAGTGGTGGTTGTAGCTATAACGGATGCAGTTGTTCCTCCAGGATTACCAACTTCCCATTTATTATTTGATGAACTCCATACCATAATTTGGCCATTCACTGGTGCTGGTACATCAACATCTGCTAATTCTGACAAGTCCATGTCTATTTGATAGCTGCCATCTATTGTTGGTTGTGTCATTCTATATCTCCATATGTTTGTAATATATTGTTATTTATCGGATGTGTATAAAATCATAACAGTTGACATACAGAACCCTTTTTAGTATAATAATCAAATTATTACAGCTATCAGGATACACATGAATTTTTTAGAAGAATTTGCATTGACAACTATAGATCACGTTGCCTTACTATTTGAAGAACATCCGTATGAAGAGCTGATTAATATATTAAGAGAAGCTGACGATGATTATACTAATGGTATCGAATCAGATCTATCAGATGCTCAATATGATGCAATTAGACGCCAAGCAGAAATACGTCAACCACATCACGTATATTTTACTGGTGTTGGTAGTGAAGTTCGAGGTGGTAAAGTTAAACTTCCTCACCCAATGGGGAGCTTGAATCAAAAATTTGAAGGTGATATCGCCGGATGGCTCAGTGATAATAACCTAAAACAAGACCGATTCATTATTACTGATAAACTTGACGGCACTAGTGCAATGGCAATTTATCCAGGTCACAATAAACCCTTTCAAATCGGATATAGTCGAGGTGATGGCACCGAAGGTGCTGATGTATCAAGACATTTATCTCATATTGTTCCCGATAGTATTGATACTCCTACATCAATGGCAATTCGTGGTGAAGTTATATTATCCAAACTTGGCTTTATGTACTTACAAGATCAAGTGATGAATAGCAAAGGCGAACCATATAAAAATGCCAGAAACATGGTTGCTGGCCTAATGAATTCTAAAACAGTAGATCCTATGGTATATGATCACCTATGCTTCGTAGCATATGAAATTGTTGGTGTCCAAATGGGCAAACACGAAATGCTTCAAATGTTAGCTGCAATGGGATTTTTAATTCCTCATTGGCAATTGTGGTATGGAACAGAACTACGAGATGATGATTTAGCAACATATCTAACAGAACGCAGAGAAAAAACAGAATTTGAAATTGATGGCATCGTCATTGATGTTGATGAAGTATATAAACGCATGGAATTAAACCCGAGCATTTATAGCTTAAATCCCGAATATTCTTTTAAATATAAAGTGTTGGATCCAGACAACTATGCTGAAACCGTTATAACTAGAATTGAATGGCGTTTATCTAAACATGGTTATATCAAGCCGCGAGTTCATGTTGCTCCTGTTCATTTGGTTGGTGTTACTATAACACACGCCAATGGATTGCATGCAAAGTTCGTTTCTGATAATCAATTAAGACCAGGCTCCAAAGTTGCAATATCCAGAATGGGTGATGTTGTTCCAAATATAGTTCGTGTTCTTGGCCATCCTGATGATATGCCTGATCGTGATTACCAGAATTGGTTAGCTGACGAGTTTGATTCGTTTGGTGCTGATTGGGAATGGACTGAAACGTATGTTGATGTGCGATTAACATCAAAGGTAGGCAATAAAGCCATCATTGTTAAACAACTATTAGATTTCTTTGAGAAAATTGATGTTGCATATCTAGGAATGAGTAGTATTGAAAAATTGTATGACTTTGGATGTAGAACTCCAGATGACATTATCAATTGTACTCCAATGGTAATGTTGGACGTGTTGGGTGAAAATGGAAGAAAAGTAGTCTACAGCATTGCAGATCGTTTAGAGAATATTCCACTATACAAATTGGTTGGTGCTCATTCCACACAACGTGGGATTGGTGTCCGCAAGATGAAAAAGTTGGAAGATGCTTTAGGACAAGATTTTATTAACAAAGCTAGTGTTAACAGATGTGAGTTGGTTGATGGATTTGATACAATCACAGCCACAGCTGCGGTGGAAGCAGTCAAGGAGTTTAACATATTCTTTCCACTAATTAAAGATATGGTAACTCTAGCTGAACCACCATCAGCAAATACTCCAGTCTCGGGACTTAAAATTTGTTTTACCGGATTTCGTAATAAAGATCTACAAGCTCAAGTTGAGGCTGATGGTGGCACCATGCAAAGTACTGTCAGCAGTAAAACGGACATCGTTGTTACTACTGATCCGAATGGAACAAGTGGTAAATTGAAAAAAGCTAGAGCTTTAGATAAAAAAATACTTTCGGTACAAGAGTTTACAACTTTGGTTGGTGGTTAATTATTAATAAGGAATGATATAATGTTAGTTACGTTTTTGATTACTGCGATAATACTACTATCGTTGATTGCAATATTAGCAGCCATATGGTGGTGGGTATTATTTAAAGATTTTTGCTTTGGGTTTATTGGCAAATTTGGTGGCCTTTATGAAAAGACTGCTTCAGTTGTAATACAAATATTATTGCCTATTATAATAGGTATAATATGTTACGTTATATCGTTATTACTAGACTATGTGGATAGTATTAGCGAATTTATAGTGAGAATAATATGATACAGTACGATGCACAAAGAATCGAACAATTTCTGTTAATGCGGGGAACAATCGAAACCATTCTAGTATCTAACAAGGATGCTGTTTTAGAATGTGATTCATATACATCAGACAACTGTGACGCAGATGAATTCCTTAAAAATATGGTAGAGTATGTTATATTTTTAAATAGCACCCACATCAATGTTACATGTATGCTGGTGTTTAAACATTCTGGATGGATAAACAATGAAAATATGCTCTTAACCCCCAACACACAAATATCATGAAACGATATAAAGGATTTACATTAATCGAATTAATG
>Ga0164310_10002162_pt1 | contig 11232 bp, 8 predicted proteins | sample GuaBasSedimGuay1_FD_121795 | JGI IMG/M metagenome (GOLD analysis project Ga0164310, IMG submission 121795) | Subseafloor sediment microbial communities from Guaymas Basin, Gulf of California, Mexico - Guay1, Core 4569-9, 0-3 cm | ecosystem: Environmental > Aquatic > Marine > Hydrothermal vents >... | reverse complement strand
GCTTATGCTGATCTACGTACAGGTGAGAAAGTAACGTTCGGGCGGATTGATCCACGTCTAGACAGAATAGTCTTTACAGTAGCTGATATTGAAAAGGTTGAAGACTCAGTTCACTGCAGATTCTCGGCTTGGATCAAGATGCCTAATGTTAGAGCTTATCTCCAGAACATTTCAAGCCATCACAGCGCCATGATCTATGGGGATTGGACATCAACTTTGATTCGAGTATCTGAGATGCTTGGGCTTAAACCCATAGTTATAGGAAAGTAAACTTCTGCTTTTCACCAATATCCGTTTATTTCCCCTTTTTAGTAATTCAAATCTATTTCTTTTAATGTAAACATAAAGAATTTTCCGCAATATCAAAGAATACATCATAACGACGCGGATAGCTACTGCGGCACACTTCGGATTTCCGCCTTCTTAATTTTCAGTTCTTTGAGCCGTTTTCTTTTTAGGCTGCTAGAGGAAATTATGGTTCGGTGATTTGCTCCTTGCCTATTGAGGTCTGTTTGGAGCTACTTGGCGAGAAGTCTATTCGGTTGCCGTTATTTACAGGCTATATTTCCAGGGGACTACTGCTCCATATACTTCGAAGGGTCGATCCTTCTATCTCAAGCCGCATGCATGAGTCTGACATTCCCAAGCCATACTCTGTTACTCCAATACGGTTTAGGGCTAAGAAGAAGCTCGAAGATGGATATATTGTTGATTCATCAGCTCCATGTATGGTCTGCTTTCGTTTCTTACAGAGAGAGATTGCGAGGTGTTTCCTAGAATACTTTCATAAGTCAAGTGAGGTAATGATCTATGATGCTTTCTTTCACGTTTCCTCCATAAGAGTTCGCTCAGAAGAGTATGAGGATATATGGAAATCAGCCGAGCCGGCGGAAGCATTCAGGCTACATTTCATAACGCCAACATACCTGTCAGTCCTCGGAACAGAATATCATTATCTATTTCCGGATCACACACGAATCTTCCCAAACTTGCTGAGGCTATGGAACATGTTCTCAGATACAAATAGGCTCGGCGAAGAGGAATTTTCGGAATATAAGAAGTGGCTTCTAGAGAATATGGGGGTTTCACAACATAGGATCTCGACACGAATAGCATACATGGGTGAGAAGAAAGCCACGGGATTCATAGGATGGGCAACATACGAAATAAAGAAGATGGACGAATGGAACAGATTAACATGCATGCTGGCAAAGTACGCGGAATATTCGAATATAGGAGGAAACAGAACAGGAGGATTTGGAGTAACAAAAATGAAAACAAAAGCCTAAGATAGGATTTATTTGGAGAGAAAAAACTAGTCATCCTTAATACATTCCTCTTAGTTATTTTTTTCACAATTCTAACGATGTTTCTGAGACTTAAGAGGGGACGATTCCATTGATAATCCTTAACAAGACGGGCTTCAGCCTCATTCTGAAGATCTAGCGCATCTATGTTAGAATAAAAAAATGTGGAACTGAGATAATTATAGGGATATGTCACAGATTTTCGGTGAAAGGATTGACGTGAAGATGTCTCGGCGTTAATATTTTGAATGCTTCAGCATAATCTACGCCGATATTTTTCCCCACTTCTTTTCCATAAGCCCTTAGTAAACTTGACACTCTCTCCGCGTCTTCTACCTGAGTCTTATGTGCAAGAATCGCTTTTATCTTTAGATTGATCGTTTCTGAAATATCAATATAGGTATTCGGTCTATGAGTGAAGAAAAAACATATATGCGGAACATAGAATGGCTTTAATCCTTCTCTTATATGCTCCGGATTTACATGTGGAAATGGGCTGAATAAGACCGCCTCTGCAGCCATGAGACCTGTATATCTATGATCTGGATGCGCCTCGTAGAGAAGCCAAGGATCATTAGTCATAACTACATCCGGCCTGATTTCCCTTATTAATCGAATCAATTTGCCTCTAAGCTCTAAGCTTGGATAAAGTTCACTATCCCGATAATTAAGCCATATGAGTCTTTTCACTCCCAATATTTCGGCAGCTCTCTCCTGTTCCTTAACTCTTATAATGGCGAGTTTTTCAGGCCAAAGGTCCTGCTTAAATGTTCCAACCCTGTCGTCGGTGAGAGTTACATATACAACTTCACAGCCTTTCCTAGTTAGCTTAGCTATTGTGCCTCCCGCGCCGAAGTCAGCATCATCTGCATGAGGCTGAATGCACAGGATCTTCTTTGCCTTTTCTAAGACCTCTTCATAGGAACGTCGCGTAATCATCCTTTTGAAATAATCCTCTTGATTCAAAGTCATCTCCTCGAAGATTTAATCTCTAAAGTTTCTTAAGAAGATTAACGGTTGCTCGAGTTAACTTAGTCCACACCTTTCGGTGTTAAAAATGATGCAGTCGGCTCGCAACATTCTTCTTCAAAGCTTTGGCTACTGGAACTACATACATAAGAGACTTCAATAGTTAAGAGGGAAATTTTAAATACTCTTTGCTTAACCAATCCCATTGGTGTTTATTTTGAGTATGAAGTTTCCAGAGGAATTTTTATGGGGTACAGCTACCTCAGCCTTTCAGATAGAGATGGGTAAAGGCGAGGTTGACCCCAACTCTGATTGGTATGTCTGGGTACATGATGAAGATAACATTCGAAACGGCTTAGTGAGCGGAGATCTACCCGAAGAGGGCCCTGGATTTTGGGAGCTCTATCCCGAAGATCTGAAGCGAGCGAAAGAAGAGCTCGGAAACAATGCTTTCAGAATGTCTATTGATTGGAGCAGAATCTTTCCCAATCCAACATGGGATATACCTGTCAAAGTCTCGTTTGATTCATACGGGAGCGTCTGTCACGTTGAAGTTTCCGAGGAGAGCATGCGGCTTCTAGAGAAGAGAGCCTATCAACCTTCAGTTCAGAAGTATAGGGAGATCTTAACAGAGTGTAGAAGACTCGGTTTAACGGTTCTTTTAACATTGTATCATTGGCCTCTTCCCCTATGGATTCATGACCCAATATCTTGTAGAGATGATATTGTTCATGCTACCAAGAGGGGATGGGTCGATCAGTCAACGATTATAGAATTCTCCAAGTACGCTGCTTTCATAGCTAAGACCTTCGGTGACCTCGTCGATATCTACGCAACTATAAACGAGCCCATGGTTGTGAGTGGAATGGGCTATCTCTACAAAGAGAGCGGTTTTCCACCAGGATTAGGCAACATCGACTTATTCATTAAGGTGTCCGAGAATCTCGCAATTGCGCATGGAATCGCCTATGAACAAATCAAAAGATGGGATCATGTTTCATCTTCGAAGTATGGCCCCGCCTATGTCGGGATAGTTCATTGTCCACAGTATTATGAGCCGTATGATAAGAGCTCCAGAGATGATGTTGAAGCTGCAAGTTTCGTAGAGTACATCCAAAATGAATGGTTTCTTAATATGATCCTAAAGGGAGACTTCGACTTGAACATTAATAGGATAATTGACCTTGAAGAGCAACGTCCATATCTGGCTAAGGGATGCGACTTCATCGGAATCAACTATTACATGAGAAACCGGATAAAGGCTGCTGAGAGTAAGATTCCAGGATTTCCAGGATTCGAGATTGTTCCATGCACTGAGAACTGTACTGATATGGGTTGGGAGATCTATCCTCAGGGATTACGATACGAGCTGAATTGGGCATATAAACTTTATAGACGCCCATTGATGGTCACGGAGAATGGAATAGCTGACGCTAAAGATGAAAAAAGAAGCGATTTTCTCTTAAGCCACATACGTGAGATCTACAAGGCCATCACAGAAGACGGAGTGCCTGTAAAGGGATATTTCCATTGGTCCCTTATAGACAATTTTGAGTGGGCTAGGGGATTCAAGATGAGGTTCGGGTTATATAGGGTAGACTATGAAACAAAGGAGAGAACACCGACGAAGGCAGTGCAGGTATACAAACAAATAGCAACTGCAGAATCTTCCAGTACATGAAAGAATCATTCGTCAGGTTAAAGAACTCGGATAAACCTCGCCTAGAAAGAATATAATCCGGTCAGTTTTGAATAGTCGAAAAACAAAACTAAAAGAGAAAACCCTTTTTAGCTGACCATCGCCAAAGTTTTTAAAGCCTCATCCTCTATGATGCATCCTATATCATCGGTATAATTCATCCTCCTTGCTACTCCCACTTCATAGCCTGGTTCCTTAAAGGCTTCTCTAGTAGGAACATATCCTATGGCGTCATTAGCTAATTCACATATGAAGGTATGCTTAAGACCTGACTTCTTCTTGATGTCTAAGCCTATCTCTACAAAGATCTCTCCAGGCAGAGCTATCAAACCCCCATCGCCTATTCTGAAAACCTGAATTTCAGTAGGCCTGACATTTTCTCCGCTCTCTACATACTTGATTGTGCTTCGTGCATACTGGATTAGCATCGCTATTCTAAATGCATGTGCAGCATCCTTTTCGCTAACGAGTTTTCTAAATAGATTCTCATTCTCTTCCAGCATCCTCTTTAACTCATCAATGGACGGCAAATCTACGAGTGGTATTTTGATTTCCCTACTTGCAACCTTAAGCTCAAGATCGTTTTCGGTTTCTGTTCCTAAGAAAACCTTTACAGCCTCCGCGCCTATCATATTCCCCAATCTTTTAGCTTCTTCGAATGTTCCACCATGTCTATCGTATATGTCTTCTTTTCTTTTCTGCCTCATAACAGTCAACTTATCCAGCGGATTTATATCTCCGCAGGCGCCATTAACGAATAATGCCGGAACGCCCAGATTTCTCTCCACAAAGTTCATCACAAACCCAGGGTAGTCAGCGGATATAAGAAGGTTGTCAGGGCCTAAAACTACTGCATGACACGCATAGTTTATCAAAACCGCCATAGGATTACCTGCAAGATCATCTATACGAATGATTCCAACCTCGGCGTCAACGGGGCCGCCGGGTTTACGACGGTTAATAACTATTCCTTCGACGGATCCACGGTTAAACCCTATCTTCGCCTCTTTTAGATTCCGATTCGCCGCAATGACGGCTCCCTTAATCTTTCTACTTAGAACCTTCATCCATGCATCTAGGTCAGGAATTAATGAATCCGTTATAGGTCCTGAGTGAGTATGAGTACATGTTATCATAATATTATTTCTGTCAATTCCCGTCTCAGATTCTATCAGTCTCCTAGTCTCCTCAACAAAATCTCTTTCAAGCCCTATGAGGTCGCATCTTACTAAAGCTGCCTTTGTGTCCTTATCGTTAAAAACGATTGCTTTTGCATATAGGTCATCATGAATCTCCTTTGCCGAGCCCATTCGAGCACTATATCCCGCCATAGGAACCCCAATAGGAGGAGTAATATTGACAGACGATATACCGACTTTCATTACATTTCCACCGATAAAGTGGATAATACCAAGGTCTGTTTAAAAGAATTGTGAAAACAAAATAAGGTGGGAAGCTTAAACTAGAGGATTCACTCATGTATTTCACTGCCACTATATATGGAGCTGGATCCATCAAATCTATAGCATGTACGAGAATATAATCCCGATGAGTATCATACTTGTTTTCGATGAATCTCTAGATCTGATTCTTCATCGCCCAATCAGAATTTTAGGGAAAATCGTTAATGGCTGATTTTTGTTGAAACCGCCGTGACTTCTCTCTTTCGATGGTGAGCTATTATCCCAGAGAATGCTGTGTAGATGCAGTGAGAGAATTGAAATCCAGTTCTCGCGTAGTGATAATACCTTCTAATAACGTCCCTTAAGGTCAACCAGAATTTAACGTTATCTTTGGAAGGCTGCATGTTTACGCAATCACTCAGAAGGCTGTAGGTTTCATGTATAGATTCGGAGTCTATGCTTCCATTCCTGCATAGGCTCATGAGAAGCCATGCCGTTGCCATGTTAAACTTATCAAAGACCGATGGACCGAAAGGATTGAATCTTGGGATTGCTTCTCTCTTAATCGCGAAGAGAGAGGATGCATAAATAAGATTCTCTAAAAGCGCCCTTCTACGAGTGGCCCTTAAATACTTGGAGGTTAATGCCTTGGGATCATCATCCTCAATGCCGAAGAGCACCCTTATCAGAGAAACATAGGTATTTATCGCCTCATCTCTAACAGAAAAGAAGAAGGAGGATTTGTCCCAACTTCGTCCCTCAAGGATCTTCTCGAGAAGATTGATCGCCTCATCTCCGAATAGAAGCCTATAGCCTCTATAAGACTGGATTCTCCGAAGCATATCTTCTGGCTTAACGACGTATTCTCCCGTAGCAAATAAGACTATTAGCCTACAGCATACTATTAGAGCCTTCAGAATCCCATCTGCATCAAATCTGCCAGTAGATGGATCATAACCCCACATCAATCTTCTCATGACATAAACGCCATATTGGATCCAGCTCCTATCTATAGTCTCCCAGATATTCCCCAAGTTGCATTTTCTGAGATAGTCTCGCCCCCAGACGGTAGCACCAGTAACTTTAATGAAGTAAGCTGAGAGATCTCCACGACCATACTTCAGTCTAAAGGTAGGCAGGATTGATAGATCAAGTTTGAAGCCGCGTTTTCGAGCCTCAGCCTCGATGCCTTTTAGCCTTTTTAAATAAAGGGGGGAAAGCGGAGTTTTCAGGACGACGAAGATATCATAGTCGCGGTTATCTTTTCTCTTAGCCTCCCCAGTAGCCCTACTGCCATGGAGAATAATAGATGTTGCGAATGGAACACTTCTTTGAATATTCTTGCAGATAAATCGCAGATTTTCATCGGCAAAGGACACATGATGCTTCATAAAAAATATTCTAGAAGACATAAGAGATAATTTAATCTTTTAAACGAGAATAAGGATCCTTAGACTTCATACTTGAATTAGCCTTTTTTGCAACGGTCTTCAAGCCATAATTCTTTCCACTTATCTCATCTGAGCATAAGCAACCCTTGAATTCATCTCCGGAACCTTCTTTAAGTCCGGAGCACCAATGAAACATTAGGGATCCACGGCTTGAATTTAAGGAGAAGAGATTCGAACATACGCTTCACTATCATCCTCGGAGCATCGCTATAGCGATGAGTGAAAGATTATCTCGGCAGACACTCATATGAGAGTAAAAGATGTAGCTACACGAAACGATTAAGGATCGGAGCGTTGGGAATAAAGCTTGAGAGCTTAAATTTCTCCGCGGATGATCATACATTTTAAAACCAGATGATCATAGGGAGATCGTCGATAAGCGGCTTCGCCGCTTCAGCGAGAATAATACTCCAGCAAGGCATATAGTGACATTAACCCGTAGCGGTTTTGATTGCTCAGATGAGAATTGTCAAACGCGTATGAGACTTGAAGGAATCATCAAGTATATCTGCAGGTTCTCTGATGTTTTATAGCTTGAATCGTTGTACTGTTAACGATGATCAGTCGCGCTTAGCAGTATGCCAAAAAATAATAAATTAAGAGATTATTATGCGTTGAGGCGATCTTGCGGAGGAATGGGAAAGAGTACATGAGCTTCGAATGTAAGGGATTAATAGACCTCGGATTCTATCCAAATTACTCATTTGAAGTTGGTGATATAAATGGTGACGGAAGGAAGGAGATCGCCGCTCTATCAACGGATGGGAACATTCTCAGGGTATTCAGTATCGACGGAAAGATACTTTTCGAACGTAGATTGCAGAATAATGGTTGCTGGGGAACCTCCTTACCTGCGTTCGCCGATCTAGACTACGACGGAAAAGAGGAGCTCCTCGTTCCAGATGGTCCTCCCGGAAAGGCACGCGTAATCGCCTTGGATGCCGACAATAATATAATTCGCGAATGTAGAATCCCCGGCGAGATGGCGGATGACTATGGAATCGCCATTCCCCTTCTCGGAGCATTCAGGAGAGATGATGATAGGATTGGAGTAGTGGCCGCCGTCGCTGGCGGATCATTAATCGCCTTCAATGAGGATTTTGAGGAGATATGGCGTATAGATGGGCTTAGAAAAGATTTCGGGCATGAATTCAACTTTGAGAGAGTTAAGGGGGAGAAAGGCGAAGTAATAGCATTCACAACAGTAGATCACATAAGGTATGCAAGGCCTGAGACTGAGGGAGACCTAATAATAGTAAATTCATCCGGGAAGATCATATTCAAGAAGAGGGTTAAGGATCTGCTTAGTGACACACACTTCGATATGGTCGCAATAGCGGATTTTACGGGCTCAGGGAGATCTGAAATTCTAACCGAGAAGGGCTTTCTACTTGACTTTGATGGAAGGGTAATCTGGGATGCATCGAGATACTTTGATCATGGACAGTGGATCGCTCATGTTCCAAACCCGAACGGCCCGGGTAGATGGGCATTCATCTCTGAACTATGGGGTTATGATGGAAAGAGCAGAATGCTTGACTCGAATGGCAACTCCGTCTGGAAGCTTGGGAAGCATAGGCATTCACTCATTGATGAAAGAATATTTCCGGACTATAAGGTTGCTCCTACGAGGGTTCATGCTATTGACTGGGATGGAAGCGGAACATATAATATTGTATTCGGTGAGCAAGTGATATTTGATGGGCACTTATGCAAGAAGACTACGAGCCATAGACTTAAGATATTTGTGTTCAGCGTTGAAGGTGAGCTCCTAGCCGAGATCCAATACACCGATACTAGACGTGAAGGCTTCTTCTATAATGGAGAAGTACGCTCAAGAGTGTTGGACATAGACGGAGATGGAAAGACTGAGCTCATCTTTCCACGTCAAGACGGAAACGTGATGATCATAGGCAAGAAATAACCGATTATTTCACTTCTCCCTTTCCCTTAATCTTCTCTTCTTTTTTCCTCAATATCTCCAGAATCTTTAAAACGTCTCTTTCCCTCATTTTTACGCCAGCTTTATAGGCAGCGAGAAAGATGGCTCCAGCTACGGGTTGTCCACCATATATTGGTCCAAATAGACGTATCCTTGAATTTCTTCTTCGTATGGTTGATGTGAAAGCTTCCCAAAGCCATTTGCCAGATCTGAAAACACCTCCAGAGGCGCCTACTATCGCTTCTGATCTTAATCCTAGTCTTTTAAGTCCTGCCGTTGCTAGAAGAGCTAATTCTCGTCCTGCTTCTCTTAGAATCTTGATGGCTGCTTTATCTTCCATGCAAGCTGCCTCTGACACCGCAGGCGCCAGCTTACCTAGCTCTGAGATCATCATCTGCCCGGACATGATCTTGAAGGATATATCATAAAGGTTAGTGAGCCCTATTGCTTTAGGCAGAAGCTCAACTAAAAGTGTGTATCTTCTCCTACCATCATAGGCTTTAGACGCCTCTTGAAAAGCTCTCTTGGCTATATAGACTGCGCTTCCCTCATCTCCTAGAATCTGCCCCCATCCTCCAACTCTAACTTTTTCACCCTTAGCGTTCACGCCGTATGCTATAGAACCCGTGCCTGCAACCACCGTTACTCCAGGTTTACCTCTACAGGTAGCATAATATGCGTTTACTACATCGTTAACAAGTATGAAAGGTTTAGGAGTAACCTCTGAGACAAATCTCCTTACGATCTCCGTATCCATCGGAGTATCATCCACGGAAGGTAATCCGTAGCATATAGCATCCAGATCGTTCCATCCGACCTTCGCTTCTTTCATGGCCTCTTTAACGACAACCTCCAGATTTCTCTTCGCCTCATCAACACCCACAAAATGATAGGAAGTAGAACCAGAATAGCCTAGGCCTAAAAGGTTGCCTTGTTCATCCGCTACTGCCGCGACTGTCTTCGTAGCGCCTCCATCCACTCCTAAAAACAGCATTCTGTCCACCCCTACTAAAAATATTCGAGCTCTTAATTAATTCTAGTACTAGTATATGCGCCGCGCGTTTTCTTATACGCGGTTTGTTGCAAGTACGTATTTTGAGAAAAATAGACGTTTTGATAAGAGGCTACAATTTGATGCATTATCGCTTCTTAGGTATTACGTAAACTAGGCGAGATAATAGAAAAATCTATTAATCGGGTCTTTCTCTCACGATAACATTTATTAGGAGGCTATCTTTCATTAGACAAATTCTTAAAGTGAATGTAGGTGTCCTGTATGGCGGAGAAGCATCTGAATCCGGCTCCCCTAGGCTTAATGGGCTTTGGCTTCACAACGATTCTTCTCAATCTAGTCAATGCTGGCCTTCTCTCCTCGGATGCTTTAGGCGTAATTCTGCCCATGGGGATCTTTTATGGAGGACTGGCGCAGGTAATAGCAGGATTACTTGAAGCCAAGAATGGAAACACTTTTGGAACCACCGCCTTTACATCCTATGGACTGTTTTGGTGGTCATTCGTAGCCATGTTGGTTATGCCATCATTAGGCTTGGCTCCCAAGCCCTCAGCAGTCGCTGTTGCATCTTACCTATTAGCTTGGGGAATTTTCACAGCTTTAATGACTGCGGCGACTCTTAAAGGTCCTAAAGCCCTTCAAGTTGTCTTCATAACACTTTCAGCACTCTTTTTCATTCTTGCCATCGGAGAATTTACCGGAATCCCGGAAATAACAATCATAGGTGGTTATGAAGGAATCTTCTGCGGTTCCTCAGCGATTTACCTAGCCATAGCTGATATACTTAACGAAACCTATGCAAAGACTGTTCTGCCAGTTTGAAAGCAACTTATTCCCCCGCAAAATTTTCTAGAAGTTAATCAAGCCTTTTTCTGTTGGCATCTCTAACTACCATATTTATGCATGATCATCTTAATTCTCTTTTCGCGATCTCAGCTATCCAGAGAACGCATTGACATGATATCTAAGGGATAAAGTGATGTTAGACTGGAATTCGCTGAGAAAAGAAGCGTTATTGCCGCTTCATTTCGAAGAATATCAATTAATCTTAAAACGGTTTGAAAAATACGAATTGCCAGATCGAAAGCTTTTTAAATAACGTCCTTTCATGAAAGATTCTAAGATCGAAGATGTCTGTTGGTGAAGTTGGTGTCAGATGAGGAGTGGCGTATAGAAAGAGAGGAATTTTTTATTGGTGGACAGGGAATAACAAAGAGTAAGCGCCACTGGTATTTAACGGTAACCCACTGGCAGCTTGCAAAGGATTTTCCCCTTAAGATTTGGCGTGAAGGATACATTTACAAGATCGACTGCGTCACCAACAAAATCGTTTCTCACAAGAAGATTCCCTTCCAAAAGTCCAGATATGACCATGTTGGGGATATAGACTACTTCAACGGTCTCATCTATCTACCTCTTGAAGACGTAATATACTCTCGGCCGAGAATC
>Ga0164310_10002161_pt1 | contig 11238 bp, 10 predicted proteins | sample GuaBasSedimGuay1_FD_121795 | JGI IMG/M metagenome (GOLD analysis project Ga0164310, IMG submission 121795) | Subseafloor sediment microbial communities from Guaymas Basin, Gulf of California, Mexico - Guay1, Core 4569-9, 0-3 cm | ecosystem: Environmental > Aquatic > Marine > Hydrothermal vents... | reverse complement strand
CTCTTGCTGTGAGGGAGTTGGCTGCCCTTCTCCAGGAAGAGGTGGATCAGGTGGTGGGCATTCTCCTCAAGAAGGGCGTGGCCGCTGATGAGAGGACAGTTATTCCCTTTGATCTGGCTAAAGTCGTGGGAGAAGAGCTTGGTTTTGAGGTGAGGAGGGAGGGAGAGGAGCCTGAGGAACTTCCAGAGGAGGGGGAGGAGCATTTAGAACCCAGGGCTCCTGTGGTTACTGTTATGGGTCACGTGGACCATGGGAAGACCACCCTTTTGGATTACATCCGCAGGACCAACGTGGCTGAGAGGGAGGCGGGGGGTATCACTCAGCATATCGGGGCCTACCGGGTTTCTTTGCCCGAGGGAGAGATCACTTTTATAGACACTCCCGGGCACCACGCTTTCACCACCATGAGAGCCAGAGGAGCCCAGGTTACAGACATAGTAGTCTTGGTGGTGGCCGCCGATGATGGGGTGATGCCCCAAACAGTAGAGGCCATCAACCACGCCAAAGCAGCGGGAGTCCCCATCATTGTGGCCGTCAACAAGATAGACAAACCCAACGCTAACCCGGACAGGGTGAAACAGGAGCTGGCGAAGTACGGTCTTATCCCCGAAGAGTGGGGAGGGGAGACCATATTCGTGGAGATCTCTGCTAAGCAGGGAACCAACGTGGACGAGCTCTTGGAGATGATCTTACTCCAGGCTGAGATGCTGGAGCTCAAAGCCAATCCCCGCAAGCCTGCTGTGGGTACGGTGCTGGAGGCTCGGTTGGACAACAAGAGGGGGCCTGTGGCCACTCTTTTGGTGAGGGAAGGCACCCTTAGTCGTGGCGATGCCCTGGTGGCTGGTCTTCACTGGGGTAAGGTGAGGGCTATGTTTGACCATCAAGGAAAGCCCGTGAAGGAAGCGGGCCCGGCAGTTCCTGTGGAGGTTTTGGGGCTTGCCGGAGTGCCTCTTGCTGGGGAACCTTTCATGGTGGTGGAGAGCGAGAAGAGGGCCAGGCAGATCAGTGAGGAGCGCCAGGAAAAGGCCCGAGAAGTCCAGCTGGAGAGGCCCAGGGTTTCCCTGGAGGAGCTTATGCGTCAGTTGGCTGAGGGCGAAACTCGGGAGTTCAGGATTCTTTTGAAGGCTGATGTGCAGGGGTCTTTGGAGGCCCTTAAGGAGTCGGTGAAAAAGCTTTCCACCGAAGAGGTGAAGGTGAATATTGTCCATGCTGGAGTGGGAGCGGTGACAGAGTCGGACGTGATGCTGGCTGCTGCTTCCAAGGCGGTGATTATAGGTTTCAATGTGAGGCCCGATGCCCAGGCTAGGAAGGCCAGTGAGCGAGAGGGAGTGGAGATCAGACTTTACAGGGTGATCTACGACTTGCTGGACGATGTGAAGAGGGCTATGGAGGGTATGCTGGAGCCCGAATATGAAGAAGTGGTCCTAGGCAGGGCTGAAGTGCGCCAGGTCTTCCAGGTCCCCAAGGTGGGCAGGGTGGCTGGTTGTTACGTTCTGGAAGGTCTCGTTCCCAGGAACGCCAAGGTGAGATTGGTACGGGATGGTGTTGTTATCTATGAGGGTGGGATAGCCTCCCTGAAACGATTCAAAGAGGATGTGAAGGAGGTGGCCGCCGGTTACGAGTGTGGTGTGGGTCTTCAGGACTTCAATGACGTTAAGGAAGGAGATGTCATTGAGGCCTATGAGCTCAAGGAGGTACCCAGGAAGCTGTAGCTTTCCTGGTGGCCGCGTTTATCTTATTGAATGAACCCTGAGGGTCGAGATGTTTATCGGTAGCTGTCGGTTGGTATTGGAGATCCCCGGGAATAACAGCCTGAAGGGGAAGCGGATGGTGGTGAAGAGTCTCAAGGACCGCCTGAGGAACAGGTTTCAGGTGTCTGTGGCAGAGGTGGAGGACCTGGACAATCACAGGAGAGCGGTGCTAGGGGTGGCCTATGTAACCAACACCAGACGGCACGCCAATCAGGTTATGGATCAGGTGGTAGATTTTGTGGATGCCGATGGGAACATTTATCTGGTGGACTACGTAATAGAGATTCTGTGATGAAGGGTGGACACAGGATAGAAAGGCTCCAGGAGCTCTTCAAAGAAGAGATATCCCGCATGTTGGTGGAGGGTCGCATTAAGGATCCGGGGGTGGGTTTTGTTACCATCACTAAAGTGGAAGTGACTAGGGATCTGAGCTTTGCCACCGTCTATTTTTCAGTGATGGGCTCTGAGGAGGAGAAAGAGGAGACCCTTCACGCTTTGGAGAGGGCTGCAGGGTATATTCAAGGTCAGATGGGGCGATCCATTAGAGTGAGAAAGATACCCAGGCTCCGCTTCAAGGTGGACAAAAACTTGGAGCATAGCCTGAGGATAGGGGAACTCCTCCAGAAGATCCGGGAGAAAAAGTAGTTGGATCTTTACGAGGTCATTATCCAGGAGTTGGAGCGCACGCCGGGGGCCACCATTTTTATCCATAAGAGCCCCGATGGAGATGCTTTAGGCTCGGCTCTCACCCTGGCAATGGCTTTGGAGGCTCGAGGTAAAGAGGCGGAGATCTACTGCTGGGACGCAGTGCCCTACTTCTACCGTTTCCTTCCGGGTTGGGAGAAGGTGAAGAGAGTGAGACAGGAGAACGAGGTGTTTTTCTATCCTTTGGTGGTGGGCTTGGATTCCAGTGACTTGGGGAGGCTGCCCTTCCTTGAGGGTAGGCCCCCGGGGAAGGTGGTGAACATTGATCATCACCCCACCAACACCAGGTGGGGTGACCTCAATTTGGTGGAGCCAGGGGCTGCTGCAACGGGAGAGATAATCTTCCGTCTTCTGGAGAAGTGGGGCCTTGAGATCACTCCGGAGATGGCTACATGCCTTTACACCGCTATCTTTACCGATACGGGAGGTTTTCGATTCTCCAACACTACAGAGGCCAGCCTCCTCTACTGTCATAGACTGGTGAAACTGGGGGCTTCTCCTTATGAGGTGGCCACTCACGTGTATGAGAGTTATTCTCCGGGCCGAATGCGTCTCCTTGGTCTGGCTCTTAATACCCTTTCCATGGCGGCCGAGGGAGGAGTGGCTTGGATAGTGGTGACCAGAGAGATGATGGAGGCTACCGGAACCGGCCCCGAAGATACCGAGGAGTTTGTCAACTTTCCAAGATCCATTCGAGGAGTGGAGGTAGCCCTTCTTTTTAGGGAGACGGAGAGCGGGGTGAAGGTGAGTTTTCGTTCCAAGGGGAAGGTGAATGTGGCGCTCATAGCGGCCTCCCTGGGGGGAGGGGGCCACAAAGCGGCTGCAGGATGTGATATGGAACTCCCCTTGGAGGATGCCATTAAAAGGGTTGTGCCCCTAGTGGAGGAGACCCTAGCTTGCTGCACCTCTTCTACCTTCTCCTGAAGCACTTTGGCCCTCAGCATTGGTGGCCTGCCCAGAGCCCCTTTGAGGTTATGGTGGGGGCTGTCCTTACCCAGAACACTGCTTGGAAGAATGTGGAACAGGCCATAGCCAACTTGAGGGAGGCTGGGGTACTGGACCCTAGAGCATTGTTCTCTGTCTCTTCCCAGGTCTTGGAGGAGCTTATCAGGCCGGCGGGTTTTTACAGGGTCAAGGCAGCCAGGCTCAGATCTTTGGTTGAGTATATCCTGGATCGTTATGGGGGAGAGGTAGAGCTCATGGCCCGAGAGCCTGGGTGGCTTCTTAGAAAGGAGCTCCTCTCCATTCATGGTATAGGAGAGGAGACTGCGGATTCCATTCTTCTCTACGCTCTGGATAAGCCCTTTTTTGTGGTGGATACTTACACCAGACGCATCCTCACTAGGCAGGGGGTGATCAAGGGACGGGAGCCTTATAGCGAGATTCAGCGCCTCTTTATGGAGAGTCTCCCGGCAGACGTGGAGCTTTACAAAGAGTACCATGCCCTGCTGGTGGAGCTGGGTAAGAGGTACTGCAAGACCAGAAGTCCCCTCTGCTTAGAGTGTCCTCTCTACTTGGAGGTGGGGTGTGGGTAGGGTTAGGCCTCTTCCTCCTTCTCTGGTGAGTAAGATTGCCGCCGGTGAGGTGGTGGAAAGGCCTGCTTCTGTGGTGAAGGAGCTGGTGGAGAACAGCCTGGATGCAGGGGCTTGTCAAGTGGAGGTGGAGTTGGAGGATGGGGGGCTGAGGCTTGTCAGAGTGGTAGATGATGGGGAGGGCATGGAGGAAGAGGATGCCCTTCTTGCCTTAGAGGAGTATTCCACCAGCAAGATAGCCACTATCCAGGACCTCTCCTGTATCACCACTTTGGGTTTCAGGGGTGAAGCTCTCCACGCCATTGCTGCTGTCTCCCGCTTCACCCTCTTCACCAGCCCTGGGGGTCTGGGTACTGTGGTCAAGGTGGAAGGTGGGGTTTTAAAATCCGTGTCAAAAAAGCCTAGGAGTAGGGGAACTACTGTGGAGGTGAGGGACCTCTTCTTCAACCTTAGGGCTCGCCGCCGTTTTCTGAGGTCTCCGGTTACAGAGCGGTCCCACATCCTCCAGGTGATGAAAGAGTATATACTGGCCTATCCCAAAGTCCGTTTTCTTCTCAGGGAGAGGGGAGAAGTGCTCCTGGAAGCGCTTCCCGGGGATCTGAAAGAGAGGGCGGCTGCCCTCTGGGGACTGAAGCCGAAGGATATTCTCTCACTTGAGGCTCAGGATGGTTCCATGAGGCTGGAAGGGGTGCTGGCTGCTCCCCCTTTTACCAGGAGGGATGCTAGGGGGGAGTTTTTCTTTGTTAATGGCCGTCCTGTAAAAGATCGGCTCCTTGCCGGGGCCCTTATGGAGGGGATGCGAACCCGTTTGGTGAAGGGGGAGTATCCCTTTTGTGGACTCTTTCTTAGCATCCCTCCAGAGGATGTGGATGTCAACGTTCATCCCTCTAAAAGGGAGGTGAAATTTAGGCGCCCTTATGAGGTGGCTTCTCTGGTGAAGAGGGGAGTGGCAGCGGTCTTGGGTGGACCCTCTTCAAAGGGGTCTGCAGAAAGCCCTTCTTATTCCTCTCACCTTGGGCTTTCTTTCCAGGGGAGGATGGAAAGGGTAGAGGAGGTCAGAATGCCCTTTTCCCTTCCTTCATGGCGTTTTCTAGGGGAGTATGCTGGCCTCTTTTTCTTGGTAGAGATGGAGGGGGACCTGGTGTTGGTGGACAAGCATGCCCTACACGAGAGGATGCTCTACGACACTATTAGGGAGGGTTGGGAAAAACAGGGAAAAGTGAGACTTCTCTTGGTGCCTCTTGAGTTTTCTATGGAGGAGACGGAGCTTTCCAGGTTGATGGGGACCAGGGAGGTGCTGGAAGGGATGGGCTTTCGCTTTCAATTGAAAGGGGAGGGCTTGTGTGAAATAAAAGGGGTGCCCCAGTGGTTTCAGGGGGATGCCGTGGCCTTTTTCCAATCCTGGGCAGCGGAGGGTGAGGTTGTGGGAGAGGAAGAGCTAGTGGCCAGGGCAGCTTCCTTGGCTTGTAGAGAGGCTGTGAAGGCTGGCGATGCCCTGAGCGTGGACCAGATAGATAGGCTGCTGGCCTTTTTGGAGTCTCGGGGGCTGGACCTGACCTGTCCCCATGGGAGGCCCGTGGCAGTGAGGCTTTCCAAGGGAGATGTGGAGCGACTCTTTAAAAGGAGGATCTGATGTTGGACAGGAAGCTCTTGAAAGAGACAGTGGGTCTCTACTCCGAGTTGTCTCTCATTCATGTGGTTTCAGCTTGTAAAGCTATGTTGAAGGAGGGAATTCCCGAGGATCTCTCCTCTCTGATGGATCATATCAGGCTTTTGAAAGATATGGGAGAATTGCTCTCCCGAACCCTGGACACCATCTACGCCGTAGAGGATATAGATGAAGATTTGGGAGAGGATTGGGAGGAGGGGGGTTTATGAGGCTCACCAGATACTACATGCCCACCTTGAGGGAGAAGCCTGCCGAGGCAGAGATCGTCAGCCATCAGCTCATGCTCCGGGCGGGAATGATTCGCAAGCTGGCCTCTGGTATCTACTCTTTCCTGCCTTTGGGATATCGAGTGGTGAGGAAAGTGGAGGAGATTGTCCGCCAGGAGATGAACGCCAAAGGGGCCTTGGAAGTCTTTCTTCCTGTGGTCCAGCCTGCTGAGCTTTGGAGAGAGACGGGGCGGTGGGACCGATTCGGCAAAGAGCTTCTTCGCTTCGAAGATAGGGGGGAAAGGGAGTTCTGTCTGGGCCCTACTCATGAGGAGGTGATAACCGATCTGGTGAGAAACGAGCTCAGGTCTTACCGTCAGCTCCCTGTCAATCTCTACCAGATTCACATCAAGTTTAGGGATGAGATTCGACCCCGTTTCGGTCTCATGAGGGCCCGGGAGTTTATCATGAAAGACGCCTATAGTTTTGATGCCGACGAGGAGGGGCTCAACAGGAGTTACGAGGATATGTACGACGCCTACAGTCGTATCTTTCACCGTTGTGGCCGCAAGTTCACCGCGGTGGAGGCTGACACTGGAGCCATAGGTGGGGATGTCTCCCACGAGTTCATGGTCTGGGCTGACACGGGAGAAGACGTGATAGTGGGCTGTTCTCAGTGTGGTTACGCTGCCAATTTGGAGAAAGCGGAGTTTCGGGTTCCTAAAGGGAGAGGCGACGAGAAGGAGAAGTCCTTGGAGAAGGTCTATACCCCCGACATGAAAACGGTGGAGGAGGTGACGGGGTTCCTGGGTGTCTCTCCTTCCCAACTGGTGAAGACCCTTCTTTATAATACTGATAAGGGGTTTATAGCCCTTCTTATCCCCGGTGACAGGGAGGTGAATGAGACCAAAGTGGCCCGGTTGTTGGGCCTGGAGAAGCTGGAGTTGGCAGCCTTTCGTGATGTGGAGGAACTCACGGGGGCTCCGGTAGGCTTTGCTGGTCCCATTGGCCTGGGAGGGGTGAAGTTGGTGGCAGATAGGCTCCTGGAGGGGGTGAAAAACGTGGTGGTGGGTGCCAACGAAGAGGACTATCACTACGTCAACGCCAACTGGGGTCGAGACTTCCTTCCCCACGTGGTAGGGGACATTGTGAAGGCCCTGCCCGGGGATCCCTGTCCCAGGTGTGGTGCGCCTCTGGAGTTTTCCAGGGGGATTGAGGTTGGTCACATCTTCAAGCTAGGCACCAAGTACAGCGAAGCCATGAGAGCTTACTTTTTGGATGCCCAGGGCCAGGAGAGGCCTTTCGTTATGGGGTGCTACGGTATAGGGGTGACCAGGACAGCAGCAGCGGCTATTGAGCAGCACCACGATGAAGACGGCATTATTTGGCCTATATCCATAGCACCCTATGAGTGTTACCTTCTGCCTACCAATACGAACCGACAGGATATAAGGGAGGCGTCTGAGAAGGTTTACCAGGGTTTGGTGGAGAAGGGAGTGGAGGTTTTGCTTGACGATAGGGAAGAACGGGCTGGCGTGAAATTCAAAGACGCCGACCTCATAGGGGTTCCCATTAGGCTCACCTTTGGTGAACGGGGCATCAAGAGGGGGGTCTGTGAACTCAAACTTCGCCGTGAGGAGAAGAGCGTGGAGGTGCCTTTGGAGAGGGCGGTAGAAGAGGTAATGGCCCTCAGAGACTCCCTCTTCCTGGAGGTGAGGCCCTGAGGCTTTCTCTTTTTCTCTTCCTTTCTTTGGTTCTTTGGGGATGCGCCACCCAAGGTGTCCTTCCCCGGACTCCTTCGTTGGGGGATCAGAGGGAGTGTCGGGAGAAGCTGGCCTTACTGCAGGAGGAGCTGGAGCTGGAAAGGGTCAAAGCTGCCTGGCTCCAGACTCTGTTGGAGCTGAAAGAGTCTGAGGGAGAGAGCCTTCCTTCTCCACCTGCCACCTATGGAGAGGCTGTAAACGTACTTTTTCCCTCCAAACCTTGGGTTCCTGCCCTTTTCTGTCAGGCCTATTTGGATATGAGGGAAAGAGATCCGAGGGCTTCAAATACCTTCAAAGCCTTCGTGGAGCGCTACCCCCACCATCCCCTGGCCGATGATGCCCTCTACTATATGGCCCAGGAGGCCCTTCGTCTGGGGGATCGGAAGAAGGCCCTGGCCTTGCTGGGAAAGTTGGTGGAGACCTATCCACATGGAGATAGGGTCTCTCAAGCCAAGTTAAAAATAGGGTTGATTTTAGTGGGGGAGGGTAGGATAAAAGAAGGAGAGATAGAGATAGAAGAGGTATTGGAGGGGTCTCCTTACACCCTGGGAACACAAGAGGCAGAGGCCCTTCTCAAAAGGGGGGGAAGATGAGGGTAAAAGGGTATGTGATAGGTGTGGTGGCGATAGTGGTCCTTTCCTTGGTGGCTGGGTCGGGATGGACCAAGGAGCTGAAGAAGGTGGAGAAGGGAGCTTATTACGTGGTGAAGAAGGGGGATACCCTGTGGGCCATATCCCAATCCTTCTACGGTAATCCCCTCTACTGGCCTATTCTGTGGGAGACCAACGCGAAGGAGGTGGTCAATCCCCACTGGATCTATCCAGGGGAGATGCTCTATATTCCCCATCCTTCGGAGATGGCGGCTCTTGTGAAGACTCCTAAGCCTGAGAAAAAGAAGATCGTCAAAAAGAAAAAGCCAATTTTGAGCAGGGAGCTGGTGCTCTTTGCTGGTTATATATCTCCCCATCCCATTTCTTCTCCCTACACCTTGGGCACTAGTGTCTATGACGCTGACAAGACCATCTTCAACCAGTTAGAGCAGGTCACCCTCTTCTGGAATTCCAATGCTGCTCCTCCAAAGGTGGGAGAGAAGTTTATGGTGGTGAGGAATGGGGACAAGGTGAAGGTCCCTGGTACTAAGAGGGTTTTGGGTTGGGAGATCCTCAACCTGGGCATAGTGGAGGTTGAGAGGGTGGGTGAAGATAGGGCCCAGGGTGTGGTAGAGACGGTGGCCTTCTCTGTTCATAAGGATGACCTTTTGGTTCCCCTTCAAGTGCCTCCTCCCATTTACTCTTTGGCTGCTAGTCCTGAAGGCAAAGAGGGCGTCATTGTGAGGCTCCAGGAGAACAAAGACGCGGGAGGTCTTATGGACTTCCTCTACGTGAGTCTGGGCAAGAAGGATGGTTTAAAGCCTGGCATGGTGCTGAACGTTTACTCCCCCGAGGGTGTAAATCAGGTGGTAGGGAAGCTGGTGGTGCTAAGGGTGACGGAGAGCGCTGCCACATGCTATCTTTGGACTTCGGCTATGCCCCTGAAGCCTGGCATGGTGGTGAAGGGGGGGGCTTTGTAGATTTTTCCTAGTTCCAGGGGGTTTTGGGAAGACGGGGAGGTGTTAGTAGGAATCCCATGGCCTCTACTGCTTCGTGGGGAGAGTTGAAGACGGGGTAGATCCCCAGGGCTTTGGCTCCCATCACTTTTTGAAGGTCTCCCCCTAAAAAGAGAGAGATAGGCTTTTGGTATGTTTGGCAGATTTCCCTGGTCCTTTTCATGATGTACTCCACCAGTTCCCATTCCCTGTCAAAGAGCTGGATCAGGAAGACCACCCCGTGGAAGATCTCTTCTCGGACTATCTCTTCGATGATTTCTGTGTACTTCACAATGTCAAATAGGTCTCCTAGGTCTAGGGGGTTAGTGGGGCGGATCACTCCTGCTCGAAAGAGGCTCTGGACGAAGTCCAAGAAAGGTTGAGGATAGGGGGGTAGCTGGAAGCCCATGTTTCCTGCTGCATCTGCAGCTAGTACTGCCTCTCCTCCGGAGCGTGATACTATGGCTAAGTTGTTTCCCTTAAGAGGCGGGAGGTGAAGGGCCTTGACGGCTGCCAGGGCTTGGTTGTTGTTTACCACCCTAATCTTGCCTGCCTGGACGATGGCTCCGGTAAGGATCTCTTCTCTGGTGGCCATGGCCGCTGTGTGGAACCGGGCAATCTGGGCTGAGGCCTCTGTGACGTTTGCTTTGTGGACTACAACGGGTTTGCTTATTCCCTTCAGGGCTTGGTAGAAGGCTCTGCCATTGCTGATACCCTCCAGGTAAAGAAGCACCATCTGGGTGTTGGGGTCCTTTTCCAGATGGTGCAGGAAGTCTGCCTCGTTCAGGATCAGTTTATTTCCCATGCTCACAAATTTACTGATCCCTAGACCTTCTTCGCATAATAGATTCACGTAACTCAGTCCTACTCCTCCACTTTGGGCGATGACAGCCACAGAGCCATGGTGGATTTTAGAAGGATCGAGAGGCATGAAAGAGGTCACCAGTCCTGATGCCCTGTCGGTCACGCCGATACAGTTGGGGCCTACTATTCTGAGTTTTCTCTTGTGGGCCAGCTCCCTCAAAGCCTTTTCCATTCTCTCTCCTTCTTCCCCATGCTCGGAGAATCCACCCGTTTCTATGATGAACCTCTGGGTTCCTCTGCGGGAGAGAACCTCCACTACCTCTATCACCCTGGGGGCAGGTAGGAGGATAACGGCCACGTCTATGTCTGGTGGCAGGTGTTGGAGCTCATTGTGGATGCGGTGGCCGTATATGTGTCCGGGTCTTCTTCCGTAACAGATCACCTCTCCCTGGAAACCGAAGCGGATGAGGTTCCACACGATGTTTCTGCCGAGGTTCTCTGGGGAGGGTGATACTCCTATTACAGCCACTTTCTCCGGATGAAAGAGTTTCTCCAAGTTTATCTCCCTTTCGTAAGGTAGTTATTGAATAAACTATTTTTTATCGCTTGTCAATATTCCAATGTATTGCCGATGCATTGTGGCCTAAGTAACTTATTTTACGGGCAGTTGGTCATATTACCTTTCGATAGGTCGTTTTTCTACAAATAATATTTGACAAACCACATTACATTTACTAAGGGGTAAACCATGAACCGGCTGGATCTCATATACAGTGCGGCTACCAAGCTCTTTTCAGAGAAGGGCTATAGGGGGGCGAGCCTCCAGGACTTGGCTCAGGAGGTGGGAATAAGGAAGGCCTCTCTTTATCATTATGTGGCCAATAAGGAGGAGCTTCTCTACCACATATTTTTGCACGTGGGAGAGAGAATCCAGGCTCAGTTTTTGAAGATTAGGAAGGACTGTCCCCATCCATTGGAGCGGATAGAGCGTTTCATAGGCTGTTACCTCTCTTTTGTAGTGACTGACAGGCCCGCCTTCCGGATTTTCCTCACCGAGAAGAAGGAACTAACTCCTCAGCACAGGGAGAGGGTGGAGGCCATCTGCGATTTGCTAAATTCTCTCATGAGGGAAGCCATAGTCCAGGCAAAGATGGAGGGTTTGGTCCCGGAGGACGTGAAAGAGGATTTGGCCACCCTTTTCATTTTTGGCGCCTGTAACTGGG
>Ga0164310_10002160_pt1 | contig 11242 bp, 8 predicted proteins | sample GuaBasSedimGuay1_FD_121795 | JGI IMG/M metagenome (GOLD analysis project Ga0164310, IMG submission 121795) | Subseafloor sediment microbial communities from Guaymas Basin, Gulf of California, Mexico - Guay1, Core 4569-9, 0-3 cm | ecosystem: Environmental > Aquatic > Marine > Hydrothermal vents >... | reverse complement strand
GAGAATGCCAGCGGCCTGAAAGAAAAGTTAGGGGTGATCTTATGGCAACTTCCTCCCGGACTTCACCTCGACCGGGAGAGATTGGGAGATTTCTGCCGGCTGCTCTGCGGCAACGAAATCTCCAGAGGGATTCGCCAGGCCTTTGAGTTCCGCCACCAAAGCTGGTTCTGCCGGGAAATCTACGACCTGCTGCGAGAACATAACTTCTCATTATGCATCGCCCACTCCCAGCGCTGGCCCTATGAGGAGGTCGTGACCACTGACTTTGTCTACCTCCGGTTTCATGGCGGAACGGTCCTGTACGGTTCAAACTATTCTGACGGAGAGCTTGAGGAATGGTCCTCCAAGGCCCGCAGATGGCTCGATGAGGGCAGGACCATCTATGCCTATTTCAACAACGACGCCCACGGCTTTGCGGTGCAGAACGCCCTTTCCTTCAGAAGGCTTTTGAAGGAAAGATGAGCTGGTGAATGGCAAGTTTCACCTCACCCGCCTTGCTTCAAGAACAGCGAACCTCCCGCAGGTTTTGACCTTACACGAGGTTAGGTCGATGGAAAAGATGAGAAGGTCTAAAATGTCCCCAGAGATGTTTGCGAGGGAGAATGGCCCTCTGAATCTATTCTACCCGGCCCTCGCGGCTGGTTTTGCCCAGACCTTCAATGCCGGGGTGTGTCGTGACACCAATGGTGGACGGATATCGGCCGACACGGCTTGGTGAGCTGTATGGCAGGGAAGATATAGTCTGGTATGGCTCTCTGTCAGGGTCAGGGGAGTGGGGCGATGTCAGCTTCAGCTTCCGAGGCAAGCTGAACCATTTTCAGGCCTGGCACAGCCTGGGTAGCAGATCAGCAATCCGATTGTGAGGCGGTCAGGTCCCTTAGCCGTTCCTAAGCAAAGGGGCGGGCTTTTTGCCAGCGACCTCGTTTTGGAAATGGGTCTCTCCCAGTGGGAATGTGCTGAAGCCCTGTGGAATATGGTGTGGAGTGGAGAGGTGACGAAGGGCAGTTTTGTGGTCGTTCGGTCAGGTAGACCGGCCCCAAAGGCGGGAGCGGATTACCCCTGGAGGAGGCCCTCCAGAGGCAGTGCCAGCAGAGGTTTCCGCAGACAGATCGCCCGTCTAAGAGGTTACAGGGCAATTGATGGCGCGGGTAGACGGTCCCTGTTCCTCAAGCCGATTCAGCCCGTACGCTGTATAGATAAGTGGGGTTTCGGACCTCAGACGGCCGTTGTACCGGGCGTTGTTACGCCTGGAGCAGTGCGGAGAAGTCCAGAGAGGCCTGTTTGTCAGAGCTTTATACGGAGGCAGTTTTGCCCTGCCGCCGGGGCCCGGTATGCAGCTCAGAGATCGCTGCCTGCCTGAACCGAGATTCTGAAAACTTATGAAAAATAGGAAACAGATATCGTCGCTAAAGGCACTTCCAATAAATGCTTAGTCATATTTGCTGCAAACATCTTGTCCCTATCTGGACAGACAAGAGGGGGTGTATCAGAAGGCATTTTTAACCGCAGAGTTCGCCAAGAAGTCGCAAAGGACGGAAAGGGCCAATTATCCATTCACAAGGCCGTCGCCTGCCTTACGACCCTTTCCGTTCTTTACTGTTGTCTTAAACCGTCAAATTTTGATACAGACCCAAGATGTGGTTTTCAAACCTACGGACTCAAATCCTATCTGGTTTGACACATCTGTAGATTCTGTCGGGGAAAATGGAGTTGTTGCCAGTACTGTGGGCTCACTTCGGATAGCTATTTCTGTGGGAGGGCTCTCCAGAGCCCGATTCCATCGGCGGTTAGAGGATAGAGCCTCATGAATGTATGATTAACTGTATTGTTGGCAGTACGGGCAAAAGAGGAACCAGGCTTAATATCTTGACTGTTTTTTATCCTAGTGCTGGCAAAAACAACCAAATAATTCCCATTAGCACTATTAGAATTGACCAATATATGAATATCTTCCCTGCCTATTCGTTTATCTTCTACCAGTCTTCTTCCGATTCGGATGGCTTTGGTATCCTCATCCAGTACCAGCTACTCATTTGCTCACTCAGGAGTGCGATTCTTGCGTAGCGGGTTTATCTTTTCTGCCATAGTCCGGATGTGCTCCGGTGTGGTGCCACAGCAGCCTCCCACAACCCTGGCCCCAGCCTCTGTCAGGGCGGGAAGATGATTTGCCATCTCCTCGGGGGTTTGTCGGAAGACGGTCTTTCCGTCCACCAGTTCAGGGACCCCGGCATTGGGTTTTGCCCAAAGGGGTTTTGTTATCACCGGTCTCATCAGTCGGATCACCTCTATCATGTCCTCAATACCTGTGCCGCAGTTGGCGCCCACCAAATCTGCCCCTGCCTTTTCTAATTCTGTGGCTGCCTGCTGGGGGGTGATGCCCATTATCGTAGCATAGCCTGCCGGCCCCCTGCTGAAGGTCATACAGACTGCTGCCGGTAGATCAGAAGAGTCTCGCACAGCCCGCAGGGCACATCGGGCCTCAGCTAAGTCCATCATCGTCTCCACCACAACTCCATCAGCACCTGCGGCAACAAAGGCCCGAACCTGTTGGGCGAAGGCCTCGATCATCTCGGCCTCTGTCACTGTTCCCAGAGGTTTCATAAACTCCCCGGTGGGCCCTATCGAGGCAAACACCAGGGCGGCTCCATTCACCGCCTCTCGGGAGAGTTCCACGCCCACCCGGTTTATCTCTTCTACTCGGTCAGCTAACCCAAATCTCCTCAGCTTGAGGCGGTTAGCTCCAAAGGTGTTGGTCAGCACGATCTGGGCTCCAGCCTCCAAGTAAGAAGAGGCGATTTGTTTAATCTGGTCTGGATGCTCTAAATTCCATCTTTCCGGACACTCTCCCACTGCCAGGCCTCTTTTCCCAATCTCAGTGCCCCAGGCACCGTCGGCGAGTAGAATGCCCCAGTGGTCGAGCATCTGTCTCCAATTCATCCGTTGAATCTCCTTGTGGCCTGGTATTTCACGTTTTACCATTCACGTATTACCAAGGTTAATAGTGGGAAGCATAACAACTGCCCCATCAGGACATTCAGTGGCTTCTATGCCTCGGTAAGAAGTTTAGAAAGCTTATTCCTTAGCTCTTCCAGATCCTTGATCTTCACTAATTTGCCGCCGACAGCTATAGAGACAGCGCTGGTCTCCTCTGAGACTACCACAATCACTGCATCTGACTCTTCTGAGAGTCCTATGGCTGCTCGATGCCTCATCCCCATCGAGGGGTTGATAGCGGGGTTCTCTGAGATGGGCAACAGGCATTTAGCAGCGGCTATCATCCCCTCCTGTATCACAACTGCGCCATCATGGAGCGGGGTTCTGGGGGTGAAGATAGACGCAAGCAGGGCCGATGAGACGCGGGCGTTGATTTTCACCCCTGTTTCGATGATGGCACCAACTCCCACCTCTCTGACCAGAACGATCAGAGCCCCATAACCTCTGTCAGATAGAGTCTTAACCGCGTCTACTATTTCGTTCAATATCGGGAGTTCCCCGCCCTTGTAGAAGAGGCGCACCACCCTGCTTTGGCCAATATGAATGAGTATACGCCGCAGTTCTGGTTGAAACAAGATCACGAAGACAATCACCCACACGGTTTGTACTTGAGCAATCAACAGCGACAGTCCGCTCATTCCCAACCAAGGAGCGATAATTGATATAAGAATTATGATGAGCAGCCCCACCAGCATGGTGGCACCGCGGGTGCCCTTCATCAGCCTGAATAGCTGGTAGAAGATATAGGTGACCGCCCCGATGTCTAAGATGTCAACTGCCCTGATGGGCAGGAATCCTATCCTGAAAAACTCCATTTGGTTTAAATGAGTCTGCCATCCGGGCCACCCTCACCATCTGCCCTACGTCGTGAACCCGGACGATATTAGCCCCGTTCACAATGCCTATGGCAACTGCCGCTGCTGTTCCCTCCAGCCTCTCCTCTACCGGCAGGCCCAGAACCTTGCCAATGAAACTCTTCCGAGAAGGGCCGATGAGGATGGGACGGCCCAAGGAGTGGAATTCCTTCAGTCTTCTGATGATCTCCAAATTATGCTCCAGGGTTTTGCCGAAGCCTATTCCTGGATCGATGATTATCTTGTTGCGTTTGATTCCAGCAGCCACAGCCGTTTCAATCCTGTCGCTGAGAAATGTGTATATCTCTCCCATTAAATCCGCGTAGGATGGGTTATTCTGCATTGTCCTGGGGTTGCCCAACATATGCATCAGCACTAAGGGCACATCGTGCCGAGCCACCACCTCCGCCATCTGAGGGTCGAATCGAAGGGCACTGATGTCATTGATTGCGCTGGCTCCTGCCTCCAGGGCCCTGCTGGCCACCTCGGCCTTGTAGGTGTCGACTGAGATGGGCACAGCCAATCTCGGGGCCAGCTCTTCGATCACCGGGATTATCCGTTCTATTTCCTGCTGGGTGGAGACAGGTTCTGCCCCCGGACGTGAGGATTCCCCTCCGATGTCAATTATATCTGCTCCCTGGGCAACCATCCTCTCCGCCTGCTCTACGGCCTTTTCTCTTTGTAGAAACTCCCCGCCGTCGGAGAAAGAGTCTGGGGTTACATTCAGCACCCCCATGATGTGCGTCCTGGTTCCCAGTTGTAGAGTTTTATCTCTGAAGTCCATTTGAAAATAAGGCGGCTGGTCTTCCCTGGCCATATATTCCTTTAAGCCGACAGCGATCTGTCCCAGACCGAAGGGGCCGTTCGATATCTTCTGGACCAGCGCCTTCAACTGTTTTCTGTTACCCAGCAGAAGCACTGAAGATTTGTCAAGCTGACAGGTGACCACTCCCCGGGCCACGGCGGCATCTCCACCCAGAGAGAGCATCTCCTGCTTCAGAATATTGGCTGCTGGAGAGCTTACTCCTTCAATTTCAATCACCTCAGAGAGTGCTTTGTCCACCAGCAATGGGATGCCGCCCTGGTCGACGCCAATCCGCCTTATCGCCTGTTCGGCTGCATCCCTATTTTCGATAGCAAGCCTTCTCACTCCGAACATATCTCTGCTACAATGTTAACTGAAACATAGGTAATTATGATGCTTGGAAGCCACTCTCAAAGTTATCAGGCAGACGTTGAGGTGCAGAGGAGGCAAAGGGGTTTTCCCCTATACGCTTCTGTCTCTTGTTGGCCTTAAAACCTTAGGAAGCTGAACTATCTTTGGTGACTTCTGATCATTGAGAAGGCTTCCATTCTGGTTGCCTCGTGGCGCATAATTCCGCGCATAGCCGAGGTGAGGGTGAGGGAGCCGGGCTTTTTCACCCCTCGCATTGTCATGCACAAATGCTCGGCCTCTATGACTACCAGGACTCCCTTTGGCTGAAGTAGTCCACGCAGATAATCGGCGATTTCGGTAGTCATCCGTTCTTGAAGTTGGGGCCGTTTAGCGAATGTCTCTACAATCCTCACCAGACTGCTGAAGCCAGTAATGCGGTTGTTATCAGGAATATAGGCAATGTGTGCTTTCCCAAAGAAAGGCAGCAGGTGATGCTCACATACAGAGTAGAAGGGAATGTCTTTCACCATGATCATCTCGTCCTGGTTCTCTGCGGTATAAGTCTTTGCCTTCTGTTGGGGTGATTGACAGAGGCCTTGGAAGATCTCTTCGTACATATCTGCCACCCGGCGTGGAGTCTCTCTCAGTCCCTCCCGGTCGGGGTCTTCCCCGATGCCCTCTAAGATCATCCTGACTCCCAGTTGAATCTTCTTCTTGTCCATTTATGTCCGACCTTCTTTTACAACTGAAGTTCTCTTTGCTTTGGCAGGTTTACTTTTTGGGGCTGGTTTTCTCAATTTCTCTCCAGCCAGTAGCTTATCGATTTGAGAACCGTCCAGGACTTCGTATTCTAACAGTGCCTCAGCCAGGGTGTGGAGTTTTTCCATATTTTTCTGAAGCAGCTCTGTAGCTCTCTTTTCTGCACCCTCCACAAAGTTGCGCACCTCTTGGTCGATGGCCACTGCGGTCTGTTCGCTGTAGTCTCTGTGTCTGGCGATCTCCCGGCCGAGGAATATCTCTTCTTCCTTCTTACCGAAAGTTATTGGTCCAAGTTTATCGCTCATACCCCATTCGCAGACCATCTTTCGGGCCAGTTGGGTTGCCTGTTCGATGTCATTGCCAGCGCCGGTGGTAAGCTCGTCGAAGACCAATTTCTCAGCGGCTCTGCCTCCCAGAAGATGGGTGAGCACTCCCAGGCAGTAGGTTTTAGAGTGCGTGTGTTTTTCGTCTAAGGGCAGATAATAGGTGAGTCCCAGTGCCCTGCCTCTGGGGATGATGGTCACCTTGTGGACTGTATCTGAACCGGGGATGAGTTTTGACATCAGGGCGTGTCCAGCCTCGTGATAGGCCAGATGTCTTTTCTCATCTTCAGATATGACCAAGCTTTTTCTCTCTGCCCCCATCATTACCTTATCTTTTGCCTCTTCTAAGTCGGCCATAGTCACTTTATTATGGTTTCGGCGGGAAGCCAAAAGGGCGGCCTCATTGACGATGTTGGCCAGATCTGCTCCTGCCAATCCGGGGGTTCCCTTTGCCAGCACATCCAGGTGCACATCTCTAGCCAGAGGGATATTTCGGGTGTGTACCTTAAGAATCTCTTCTCTGCCTTTGAGATCGGGACGGTCTAAGACAATCTGGCGGTCGAATCTACCGGGACGCAGCAGAGCCGGGTCCAGCACATCCGGCCGGTTAGTGGCGGCCAGTATGATCACCCCTTCATTGGACTCGAATCCGTCCATCTCAACTAGGAGCTGATTTAGGGTCTGCTCTCTCTCGTCGTGGCCGCCGCCGATGCCTGCCCCTCTGTATCTGCCCACGGCATCGATCTCGTCGATAAATATGATACAGGGGGCATTGTTCTTGCCCTGGATGAACAGATCTCTGACCCTGGAGGCACCCACTCCCACAAACATCTCCACAAAATCGGAGCCGCTTATGCTGAGGAAGGGGACGTTGGCCTCCCCGGATACTGCTCGAGCCAGAAGCGTCTTGCCTGTGCCCGGCGGGCCCAGCAGCAGAACACCCTTGGGGATCTTGCCCCCCAGTTTCTGAAATTTGCCAGGATCTTTAAGAAATTCAATCACCTCTTGCAGCTCTTCCTTGGCCTCATCCACGCCGGCCACATCATTGAAAGTGACCTTCGGCCGGTCCTGGGTGAGCACCTTGGCCCTGCTTTTCCCGAAAGAGAATACTCCTCTGGGGCCGGCTTGCATCTGCCGAATCAGGAGAAACCAGATGCCGAAGAAGAGAATAAAAGGCAACCATCCCACCAAGAAGCCCGTCCACGCAGTTTTCTTTTTGAACTTAAATTTCACCCCGTATTTCTGCCACTCCTTTTTGGTCTCTGTATCCACAGGGCCAAGATTGACCACAATTCTGCTCCCATCGACCAGTCTGCCATGGAATTCGGTGTCGATTATGATCGCCTCCTCAATCTGCCCGTCTCTTAGCAACTGAATGTATTTATTGTAGGTGACCTCTGTCTCCTTGCCAGAGAGATTCCCCAGATAGCGGGCAACTGTAAGCGAGATGAGGAGCAGGAAGAGCCAGATAAACAGAGTCTTAAACTTTCTACCCCCACTTTTTTCCACCGGAAGTTTGGAAGAGGTACGTTTTTGCCTTTTTCCCCCCCCGTTGTCACTTCTGATTGCCATCTTTTATCACCTCGGTAGCAGAGTCTGTTTCGGCTTGTTGGAAGTGTACCTTCAAGATTCGTTGAGTCCCGGAAGTGACCTTACAGAGAGCGTTAATCTCTATGCCTACCACCCACACGATCTTCTCCTGGTCGGTTAGAATTGGGATCTCGTCCCGCAGAATTCTGGGCACCTTACGGTCAATAAGCAGGTCTTTCACCTTTTTGTGGCCGTTAAGGCCCAGGGGCCGGAAGCTATCTCCTGGACGACGATTACGAATTTGAAGCCCGCCGCAGATGCAGTCCATGTCGAAAGAGGCTGTCTGAGACACTGCCTGCCAGCCCCGTTGGGCGATTATCGTATGGGGCCGGATTTCTTCTCCGGCCTGCCCTGCCGTAAGCACCTGAGTGGAGATCTGGGCGCCCAGCTGTGGAATTCTCACCTCTGCTGGTATCCCCACTTTTCTCTGAAAAGGTGAAACCTTTCCGTTTTTTATGATCAACAGATTGCTGAATCGTTGCGCCCTGATCTCTGGGGCAATTTGAACCCACCCGGACTCTGAATCGGCCAGTCGGATAAGTTCCTCTACTTGACTGAATTCAGGATAATCTTCTCTGCCCAGAAAATCTCTGAGAATATTCCTGAGCACCCTGCGTCTCAAACATATATGATAATCCAAAAATCTGTCAATATCAAGTACTATTTTTCTCTCGGTCTTCTGTTTGACGATTGAAGAGAAACTCAAGGCGGTTTGCTCATCTAAGAAGTCATCCTCACTTCGGAGTATCTCAGCGGTTCGAGCCAGGGTAGTGGCAACATCTGGATTGTACTCTTCTCTGAGAAGGGGCAGTAGCTGGTGTCTGATCTTATTGCGAGCATAAGAGATATCGGCATTTGAAGAGTCGCATCGAAAGGACAGGCCTCGTCGAGCTAAGTATTCTTCTATCTGTTTGCGGGATGTTCCCAGCAGTGGTCTGACGAAATGCCTGTCCCGTACTGGGGGGATGCCTGACAGTCCCCTTCTGCCTGCCCCTCGGAGCAGGCGAAAAAGGACGGTTTCAGCCTGATCGTCCAAATTGTGAGCGGTGGCAATCTTGGTTGCACCTATCCTCTGAGCCACTTCCTGCAAGAATCGGTATCTGACATCTCTGGCTCCCTCTTCGGGGGATATCCCCTGTTTGCGGATAAATTCTGAGACATCTCGCTGCTCTACAGTGGCGTCAATGCCCAACCTGGAGGCCAACTGGCGTACAAATTCGGCATCCGCCTCTGACTGGGCCCCACGAAGCCGGTGGTTTAAGTGGGCCACATGAAGTTCTATCCCCAACCGCTCCTTAAGCTGGAACAGCACATCGAGCAGGGCTACAGAATCAGGTCCGCCAGAGACTGCAACCACCACCCTATCTCCAGCGCTGAACATCCTTCGCTGAAGAATGAAATGCAGAATCTCATCGACAAGGTCCATCTTCCCTCCGGAAAGAAAAAGACCTTTCCACATCAGGTTAGAAAGGTCGAAAGCGACATCGTCTATCCTTCAGCAGACAATCCAGAGTGCCCGTAGCGGTGGAGGGACTCGAACGCCCGACACGAGGATTATTATTCCTATTAGACCACATTCCCTAACATCGCACACTCAAAGGGAGAACCAATTAAGTGCAATTTTTCTGTTGCCTAAAAGAGTCCAATTAGTCATACTAGTTTTGGGTAATTTTGACCGATTTTGATGGGCAGTTGGCACAAATTTGGCATAAATAATCACACTTAAATATAAAGCTTTTCAGTCTGAAAGTCAAGTGCTCTCTTCTCACCACGGATATTTGAGGTGATGGTTCTTGTACCGGGCTGGAGGGGTTATCTGAGGCTGGGTCACTCGGAGTAGATGGAGCAAATACCGGAACCCCCCTGTTTGCAAAAAGCAATCCCCCTTTGCAGTCCCAGCCAGCGGGATACATGGCTTTGCTAAGGGAGCAAACGGGTTCGAGGTTTGGACTAATATTTTTTACCCTGTGTTTTTGAGAATATTGTCAAAAATCCCATAGATTTATTGACTAATCAGCTTGGGGGTAAGATTTTACTTAACAAATAAGGTATATTTGGTTATATTTATATAAATAAATTTTGTCCATATCCCTGGTATCCAGGATAGGATGTCTACCATGAAAGGTGAAGCTTTTTAGGGAGCCAAAAGAGTCTGAATTGGCGAAGTGACCGGTAGGATGGATGGCGGCGACAATAGAGGTACCAGGTTAAGATCTGTTGATAGTAAGCTCTGCTATTAACGAATAACGCCAATTCCATTAATAGGGTCGCATAAAGAGGAGACTGAATATGAAGGTGAAGGAGGCAAAAGCAGAGGTATTCTGGACGGCTTTTAAGGGTCTGAAGAAAGAGGAAAGACACTCTGTTATTGAGAGGTTGCTGAAAGACAGGGAATTCATGGAAGACTTGGCAGACATAGCTATCCTTGAGCACCGTAAGCAGGAGCCTTCGCGGCCATTAGAAGATTATCTTGCTGAACGGGCCAAAAGAGAGAATTGATACCATGCCTGGTTTATCTAAAGCGGTCGGCGGAAAAAGAATTGGACCGTTTGCCCACGGAGGTTTACAACAGGATAGTAGACCGATTGCTCTCTCTTGGGGATAATCCTCGACCTCCCAGAGCAAAGAGACTCCATGGACGAGAGGGGTAAAGGATTAGAATAGGTAGCTAAAGGGTTCTCTACACAATTGATGAATCGGAAAAGAAAGTGGAGGTAGTTTCCATTGCACATCGCAGAGAAGGCTATGGTTAGGGACAGGTGCGAGAGAGGCAGTTTTAATCTAAGCTCAAGCTATTGACCATCTGAACACCAAAAGCTCACGGTAGGGTATGGGTGATTCTGAATGGCTGGAATGGGTCAATCGAAAGGTTGACCCCCTGAGCATACCCGGGGCGTGAGTTCCAGGCTTTTACTTAGACAAGGAGGCGAACAATGCTGAGGAAAGTCTTTGTTGCTGCGGTCTGCCTTGTGTGTGCGTGGTGCATAACGGCAAAGGCGGGCATTATAGGCCTTGCACCAGTCGAGGGCATAGAGACCAAAAATAACGGGTATTATGAGATAACCATTGTCAGCGTTGATACAGTGGAGACAATAGGCGAAGCCTTCTCGATTGCCGATGAAGGTCCTTATTTGGTTGTAGAGAGCGTTTTGGAGAACATCTCAGAAAGCTCTGTCATAGACACAAATCCCTTTCAGTGGTGCTTTCGCACTATGGATAACCAGGGTTTTGTGTATGAAGACGATCCCGACTTGACAGCTATGGTAGCGTTGGGTGACGATCGGGGATACCCGACGGATGAACTCTATCCTGGCGAACGCACACAAGGCAAGGTAGCTTTCAAACTTCGTTCGTCTCTTGTCCTGGGACGGCTTCTTTGGGAGCCGTATGAGTATGACACTATCGCTTTTGAACTATTTAACCTTACGGCCGTCAAGGCCACCACCTGGGGCGGAGTGAAAAGGCAATTCCGGTGAGATCGAGAAGGTGAAAAGCGGACACCCCAAGAAGATAGCCAGAAGGGCTAAGAACAAGTATGTGGGCAGGAAGCTTGTGCGCAAGGCGTG
>Ga0164310_10002159_pt1 | contig 11242 bp, 9 predicted proteins | sample GuaBasSedimGuay1_FD_121795 | JGI IMG/M metagenome (GOLD analysis project Ga0164310, IMG submission 121795) | Subseafloor sediment microbial communities from Guaymas Basin, Gulf of California, Mexico - Guay1, Core 4569-9, 0-3 cm | ecosystem: Environmental > Aquatic > Marine > Hydrothermal vents >... | reverse complement strand
GATGCGAGCACTGCCCTGGCCAAGGAGTTCGTGGACTTCGTCCTCTCGGTTCAGGGACAGAAAATCGCTACAAAATGCGGCTTTGTTCCGGTGAGGGCGGACGTCCCAACACCTGAGGGTATTCCCGCGGAATTCAAGACAATAATGCCCGATTGGGAATGGATGCACCACTATGACCAGGTGCTGCGCGATAAGTGGGAGTCCGTCATGTATGGCGAGTAGCTGAGACCGGAATGGGGGAGGGACAACCTCCCCTTTTTTAGTGGATGAAATCATGATCAAAGCAAGACGAAGGGGACCTGAGCTACAGGTAATGGTCACGGGCATTGCTGGCGCATCGTTGCTCCTGTTTGTTGCCTATCCCCTCTCCCTGCTCCTCTTCCATAGCGTTAAGAGCGATGGAAAGCTAACGGTCGCCAGTTATCTCAAGGCCTTTACCGACCGCCAGAACGTCGTGGCGCTGGGTAACTCTCTCTACGTGAGTCTCGCCGTCACCCTGCTGGCGGTGCTGATCGGAGTGGGGATGGCCTGGCTCATCACGCGAACGGATCTCCCATTCAAACGCGGGTTTCGTGGCCTCATTTTCCTCACCTTCGTCACTCCGCCCTATATCGGCACTATCGGCTGGATCCAGCTCTTCGGCCGGGCCGGCTATGTCAACGCTGCGCTGATGCGGTGCTTTCATCTGTCCTCTCCACCGATCGAGCTCTACTCCCTGGAGGGGATCATCGCAGTGATGGCGATCTACCTATACCCGCTTGTCTTCTGGCCCACGGCGAGCGCCCTCGAACGGACCGACCCCGCGCTGGAGGATGCTGCGGCCTCCTCCGGCGGCACGAGGTGGAGAGTGCTTACCACGATTACTCTCCCCTTGGCCTCCCCTAGCATCCTCTCGGCTGCGATCTTGGTCTTCATTCACACGATCTCCTGTTTTGCCGTTGCCGCCGCTTTGGGCCTCCCCACGAGGCACTACGTGCTGGCGACGAGGATCTATGCCGCGCTCTCCCACTACGATGTCCAGATGGCCTGCGCCCTCTCCGTGGTACTGGTGCTTCTCTCCGGCGGGGCCTTCCTCCTCCAAAGAGCACTCCTCGGGCGGGGGAGATACACCACTGCCACCTCAGGGAGCACGAGGCCGGAGCCCGTCGAGCTCGGGCGCTTGCGCCTACCGGTGACAATTTTTCTATCGGTCTTCACCCTTTTTACCGCCATCTTACCCCTGCTGACCATCTTTTCTACCTCCTTGCTCAAGGCCTGGGGACTCCCGTTGGCTTTAGGAAACCTCTCTTGGGGGAACTACCTCGCGATCCTCCAAAGTAGGCTGATCGAAAGCGCCCTGCGCAATAGTCTTATCTTCGCCACTCTCGCGGCCAGTGCCGCGGCCCTGTTGAGCTTCGTCGTCGCTTACATCTCCGCTAGGACCAGGCTTGCCGGACGAGGATTCCTCGACCTTATAGCGACCTTCCCTTTGGCCATACCCGGTCCGGTCTTAGCCACGGCGATGATTCTCGCCTGGATGAGGCCACCGCTTGTCCTCTACAACACCCCCTGGATCATCATTCTGGCTTATATTGTCGCCTTTACCCCCTTTGCCCTCCGTAACTTGAGTGGCTCCCTGAGAGCCATCGATCCGGCCTTGGAGGAGGTGGCCTGGGCATCAGGGGCCTCCTGGCTTCGCGGTTTAAAGGATATCCTTCTGCCGCTCCTCAGGCCTGAGATATTGAAAAGCTGGATTCTCGTCTTTCTGATGAGCCTCCGCGAGATCCCCCTCTCGCTGATGTTGCATACCCAGGGGACTGAGACGGTGGGAGTCGTCCTCTTCTCCTTCCGCGAGACCATCGGCGTAGAGGCGATCTCCGCCCTGGCCGTGATCGTGATTCTCATCACGCTGGCTGGCCATCTGATCGCGGGAAAACTTGGTGGGGAACTGGAGGTGGGGCGATGAGTTCCGCACGGATCGTAAATTTGACTAAGAGGTTCGGTGAGACGACCGCTTTGGAGGATTTTGACCTCGAGGTCAGCGATGGCGAGGTCCTAGTCCTGCTTGGCCCGAGCGGCTGCGGAAAGACGACCCTGCTGCGCTCGGTTGCAGGCTTAGAGCAGCCGGATGCCGGGGAGATCTACCTGAAAGATGAGCTGGTCTTCTCCAGGGAGAGGAATATATCCGTTCCTCCCTACAAGCGGAGGGTGGGGATGGTCTTCCAGAACTACGCCCTCTGGCCGCACATGAACGTCTTTAACAACATCGCCTATCCCCTCAGGATCAAAAAATCCCCTAAGACGGAGGTCCGCCGTCGGGTCAGGGAGATGATGGAGCTCGTTCAGTTGGAAGGGTTGGAGGAGCGCTACCCCCACGAGCTTTCGGGTGGGCAGCAGCAACGTGCTGCGCTTGCCCGGGCGTTGGTGATGGAACCTAGGCTCTCGCTTCTAGATGAGCCCCTCTCCAACCTCGATGCCAAGCTGCGCGAGGAGTTGCGTGACGAACTGAAAAGAATCCAGCGCGATACCAGGGTGACGACGATTTATGTCACCCACGACCAGGCGGAGGCGATGGCCTTGGCTGACCGGCTTGGGGTGATGGAACCCGGTAAACTGATTCAGCTCGGCCCTCCGATGGAGGTCTACGAGAAACCGCAGACGGAGTTCGTCGCCCGGTTCATCGGGGCGAGCAACCTGCTTTCCGGTGAAGTAAGAGACCAAGACGGACAGCGATTGCTCCAACTGGGTAGGGGGCTGGGACTCCCTCTACCCTGGAGCCTCCCCTTAAGCAATGGCCCGGCGCTGGTGGCGATCCGCCCGGAGGAGATTATCATTACCCGCAACGGCCCTGGACTGCTAGCAAAGGTCAAGAGCGTAACCTACTTGGGCAATGCCATCGAATATCGTCTGGTAGTTGGTGGTATAGAGTTGCGGGCGCGGACCGGCCCAGGAGAGATTTATACCGTTGGGGAACAGGTCTTCATGCGGATCGACCGCGCGACGCCCCTCGCCCCCCGGCGCGTCCGCGCCCGCCGCCACGGGGGTGACCCTCGGCGAGACCCTCCGGTGAGGTAGTCGCATGGGCAGGTTGTTCAGCATCGTTATAATTGAGGAATTATGGAAGATTTGGATGAGGAGATAGTGCTCTACCTGTTGGGGAGGCTGAAGGAGGCTCATCCCTTCACGCTGAGCCGGTTGTCGCTGCTTCTGGACCTGGAGCAGCTCAAGGCCCATGGACACAGGGTGACCAGTTTTAAATATGTCTTTATGCCCTTCGGGTTCTATATCCACGGGTTCCCCCCTTTTCTAGAGTCCCTTGCCAATGTGAAGAAGGTGGTAGTAAAGGACGAGGAGGGAAGACCGATCCGCGGGTTCTTCCGGATAACGCAGCAGGGTAATCCTGAGCTTTCCCCCGAGCTTCGCCGCGACATCGACCGGGTGGTGGAGAAAGCCGGGCAACTCGGTGATCAGGAGCTCAACAGTTTGGCCATAAAGCGGGATGAATACCAAAAACTCCTTGACGGCTCGCTTCCCGGGTGGGAATAACCGCGATGGCTCTATTCGACCGATTGGCGCACCGCTACGACGCATGGTTCGAAGGCGATGAAGGACGCCTGATCTTCCAAATCGAGCTAGAGGCGATCCGCGCTGCAGCGCAGACGGCACCGCGGCCATGGCTAGAGGTCGGGGTAGGGAGCGGTCGGTTTGCTTCCGCGTTGGGGATCGACGTCGGGATCGATCCTTCAGAAAAACTGCTCGAGATGGCGCACGCTCGCGGGGTGAGCACGATCAGGGGCCGCGGGGAGCGCCTTCCATTTGCCGATGGCTCATTCGGGACCGTCTTCCTGATCGTGACGATATGCTTTGTGGACGATCCCATAGCCGTTTTACAGGAATGCCGTCGCGTCCTCCGCTCGGGTGGGAAGCTGATCCTCGGCTTTGTCCCCCGGGAGAGCCCGTGGGGAAAGCGGTACTCCCGCGTTGCTCAGGAGGGCCACCCGTTCTACTCCCACGCTAGGTTCTACGCCATCGATGAAGCAGAAGGACTCCTCGGTGAAGCCGGGTTCACAGTGGAGGGGGCTACCTCGACCCTGTTTCAGCCCCCGGGCCACGTAGAGCGGCTTGAACCGCCGCGCCCGGGTCGTAGCGGCACCGCCGGTTTCGTCGTGTTCCGCGCCCACGCCTGAATCGCGGGATTCGTGTCTGCTGTCTTGATAAATCTCGTCTCCCGGATATACTTGTTATTGATAATCATTAGCAATAAGGTGAGGGAAATGGTGCTTTCCGAGGTCGAACAGTTTCTCCGCGCATCCGGGAAACGAGTGACGTCCGAGCGGCGACTTATTCTGCGGATAATTGAGGAAAATCCTCATCTCGATGCAAGTGAGATCTACGCGCTCGCCCGCAAAGAGGACCCCAAAATCAGCTTGTCTACTGTCTATCGCACGATGACGATGCTCAAGGAGTTGAAGCTTGTAGAGGCCAGCGATCTCGGAGAAGACCATGATCACTATGAGGTTCGCCTCCAAGAACATTACCATCTCATCTGCCTTGGCTGTGGTAGAGTTATCGAGATCCCTCCCTCCGACGCAATTACACGACTAGGTGAAGAAAGTGGGTTCGAGGTGGTGGGGGTTAAGCTTGAGATCTTCGGATACTGCGAGGAGTGCCAAAAGAAGCGGTCCTCTCCCGGCCTTCAGGTGCAACCGCCTACTGTAAAGGCGGGCAAGATGAAAGATGCAGACCTGGTTATCGATCTACGCGGAATCCCTCGCCTCCAGCATCCCGAGGTCGTCTCCCGTAAAGCGGATGGGTGCTCCCGCGGAGACATCATTGAGATCGTTTGTGACGACCCTGTATTGGACATAGCGCCGCAGATGCTCGAACGGATCGGGGGGCTGAAGCTCCTTGCCGTGTGGAAGGAGGGGAGGGTGTGCCATGCGCAAGCAGAAAAGCTTTAGCAACCATGATGAGCTGGTAGGTGTAAGATGGGCCTGACTTGGTTTAATACGGCTATGAAGGGAACTCATGGTTAGGATAGCGCTTGTGGGCCAACCGAACTGCGGGAAGAGTACGCTTTTCAACCACCTCGTCGGGTACAAGGCGAACACGTCGAACCTCCCGGGAACGACGGTGGAGTACCTGAAAAGCGAGACCCTGATCAACGGGAAGCGCGCTGAGGTGATCGACCTTCCCGGTACGTACTCCCTCTCGCCGGTCGACCGCGCCGAGGCGGAGACGCGCAACTTCCTGCGGAGTGGAAAAGTCGACGCTGTTCTGAACGTCGTTGACGCTTCCCTCCTCTCCCGCAGCCTCGAGCTCACCCTCCAGCTCCTCGAGATGGGGATTCCGATCGTCGTGTGCCTGAACATGCTCGACGAAGCAAAGCGGAAAGGGATCGAGATCGATCCGGATGCCCTCTCCGGTGAGCTCGGCGTTCCGGTCGTCCCCACGATCGCGGTGCGCGGGAACGGAGTGAAGGAAGCGGCGGGGCAAGCGATCAAGGCGGCGACTCAGGGAGATCCACCTCCCCCGCCGACCTACAGCGCGGATGTGGAGGAGGTGATCGCCGAGCTGACCGACAAGCTCAAGGGCGGGATGGCGCGCCGGTTCGACATTCCGCCCCGCCTTGTGGCGATCCAGCTCCTCGACGGGGATCCCGAGTGCCTGGAGCGGGTTAAGCGGAACGCGTACGGGATCTACCGCGAGGCGGCCCGGTTGCGGGATAAGCTCGGGAAGATGCGCGGTCGTCCTGGGGAGGAGGTCCTCTCCGCCGAGCGCCACGCCCGGGCGATGGAACTCTACGAGCGGGTGACCACGATCGGGAAGCCCACAATCGGGCTCCGTGACCGGCTCGACTGGCTCCTCATGCACCGGGTGTTCGGTTATGTCATGTTCGGAGCGATCATGTACTCCCTGTTCCTCGTCGTGTTCAAGGTGGGGGCGTTGGTGGAGACTCCGATGATGGGCCTGTTCGACCGGTCGATCGATGCCCTTGCCGGTGCTATTCCTGAATCCACTGTCTGGTTCTTCATCCTGAAGGGACTGATCCAGGGGATCGCCGGGGCGGTGGGGATCGTCCTTCCCTACCTCGTCCCATTCTGGATTGGGCTTGCCCTGCTCGAGGACATTGGATACCTCCCCCGTGCCGGATACCTGATGGATGTGTTCATGCACAAGATCGGGCTGCACGGAAAATCGGTGATCCCGTTCATCCTCGGGTACGGGTGCAGCGTGCCGGCGGTGCTGGCGACGCGGATCCTCGACTCTCCCCGCGACCGGTTCATCACCGCTCTTCTCTCGGTGATGGTCCCCTGTTCGGCCCGGACGATCGTCATCTTCGGGCTCGTCGGCTATTTCCTCGGGCCGGGATACGCGTTCCTCCTCTACATCGTGAACCTGGTGGTGATCGCGATCGCGGGGAAGGTCATGACCAAGCTCTTCCCCCGCGTCACCCCGGGCCTGATCCTCGAGATCCCATCGTACAAGGTCCCGTCGGTGCGGGTGATCGCGACCAAGGTGTGGATCCAGGCACGCGAGTTCATCCTCCTTGCCTGGCCGCTCCTCATCGGGGGGAGCATCCTCCTCAGCCTGTTCGAGTACGGACACGTCGATCACTACTTAAACCTCGCCCTGCTCCCGTTCACCTGGTCGCTGGGACTGCCGGCGAGCCTCGGGGTGACCCTGATCTTCGGGGTCTTCCGTAAGGAACTGACGCTGATCATGCTGTTCCAGGCCCTGGGGACGACGGACGTGGCGAGCGTCCTGTCGCCGGGGCAGATGATGACGTTCACCCTGTTCGTCCTGTTTTACATCCCGTGCGTGGCGACGATCGCGGTCTTGATCCGCGAGCTCGGACGGAGGAAGACCGCCCTGGTGCTCGGGGTGACGACGGGTACGGCGCTGTTGATCGGGCTCATCGCCCGTGGCATTGCGGCTATAATCCATTAAATCGATAAAGGAGGTTCACCATGGGTGAAATGAGAGACGCGATACAAGACGTCAAGCGGGCTATGGGGAAGCTGTCCCAAGAGGTACCAGATGAGATCCAGGGATTCTCCCAGTTTATGGACGCGGTCTTCCAGCCGGATGCGCTCGACGTGAAGACCAAGGAGCTCATCGCGCTTGCCACCGCCCTCACCGCCCGGTGCAAGTACTGCATCGGGATGCACACGCAGAGCGCACTCAAGGCCGGGGCGACGGAGAAGGAGCTGTGGGAGGCAGCGACGGTGGCGATTCTGATGGGCGGCGGTCCGGCCCTGACTCACGTCGCCGAGTTGAGCAAGGCGATCGAAGAGTTCAAACCGAAGGCATAGGCCGATCCGAATCATATCTGAAAGGAGGTGAGGGATGCACATCCTCGCGATATTCCGCGATGCGGTGACGATAACGATATTCGTCTTCTCGATGATGGTGTTCGTCGATTGGCTGAACGTGCGCACCCGTGGCGGAATGACGACCGCCCTCCAGGGACGAAAGTGGCGGGAGTACGTCCTCGCCTCCTTCCTCGGTGCCACCCCGGGATGCCTGGGGGCGTTCATGAATGTCTCGCTGTACGTACACGGGCTGATCAGCTTCGGAGCGATCGTCGGAGGGATGATCGCCACCTCCGGTGACGAATCCTACGTGATGCTATCGCTGTTTCCGAAGCAGGCGCTGATCCTGTTCGGAGGGTTGTTCCTCGCCGGGATCGTATTCGGAGCGATCTCTGATTGGATCGCCAACCGAATCGGGATCGCTCCGTGCGAGGCGTGCCGGCTGCAGGAGGTGCACCCCCAGGAGCTCACCCCGTTCAGGTGGAAGACCGTGCGGGAGAACCTCCTCCGGCCGAGCCCGGTTCGGATCGCGTTCCTCGCCCTGATGGCTGGGCTCCTCGTCATCGCCTCCCTCGGGGTGGTCGGGCCGAAGAGCTGGAACTGGATGAGGATCACCCTCGTTGTCCTCCTCGCGCTCGGAACCGGGCTCGGCCTGGCGAGCACGGAGCACTACCTGCGCGTTCACATCATCGGCCATATCCTGCGGAAGCACACCCTGCGCGTGTTCCTGTGGACGTTCGGGGCACTTCTGGTCCTTTCCTTCCTTCCGCCGCAGGAGACGGTGCGGGCGTTCATCCAGGGGCATATCTGGCTCGTCTTCCTGTTCGCCGGGCTTTTGGGAATCATCCCCGAATCAGGGCCGCACATGATCTTCGTGATGATGTACGCGGCTGGGTTGATCCCGTTTTCGGTCCTGTTCGTGAGCTCGTTCGTCCAGGACGGGCACGGGATGCTCCCCCTCTTTGCGGTATCGCTGCGCGACTCCCTGCGGGTGAAGGCGTTCAACCTCGGGTTCGGTCTCGCCGTCGGCGGAATCCTCTACCTCTTTGGGGTCTAGGTTTCATCCCGCGTTGCTAGCGGTTAAACTCTGGAAAACGACAAGCAAAGGAGAGATCACGATGGGAGCACAAGGAGTGACCCCCCAGAGCGAGGACTTCTCCCGCTGGTACACCGACGTCGTCCGCATGGCCGACCTGGCCGACTACGCGCCGGTGCGGGGATGCATGATCATCAAACCATACGGCTACGAGCTGTGGGAGAACATCCGGGCCGGGCTCGACCGGAGGTTTAAGGCGACCGGGCACAAGAACGCGTACTTCCCGCTCCTGATCCCGATGAGCTTCATAAAGCGCGAGGCGGAGCACGTGGAGGGGTTCGCCCCTGAGCTCGCCGTTGTAACCCACGGCGGGGGGAAGGAGCTGGAGGAGCCGCTCGTCGTCCGCCCCACCTCGGAGACGGTGATCGGACACGCCTTCTCCCAATGGATCAGTTCCTACCGTGACCTTCCGCTCCTCATCAAGCAGTGGGCGAACGTCGTCCGCTGGGAGCTGCTGCCCCGTCTGTTCTTGCGCACCCACGAGTTCCTGTGGCAGGAAGGGCACACTGCTCACGCCACCGCAGAAGAGGCGCGGGCCGAGACGATGCGAATGCTCGAGATCTACGCTGACTTTGCTGAGAACGAGGCGGCAATCCCGGTGATCAAAGGACAGAAGAGCAGTCAGGAGAAGTTCGCCGGTGCGGAGGCGTCGTACACGATCGAGGCGATGATGCGCAACAAATGGGCACTGCAGTCCGGCACATCCCACTTCCTCGGCCAGAACTTTTCCCAGGCGTTCGACATCAAGTTCCTCGACGAATCGAACGAACTCAGGTACGCATGGACGACCTCATGGGGGGTCTCCACCCGGATGATCGGTGGGATCATAATGGCCCACGGGGACGACAAGGGATTGCGCCTCCCTCCCCGCCTCGCCCCAATCCAGGTGGTGATCGTTCCGATCTGGAAGCAGGAGGAGGAGAAAAGCGCTGTCTTGGAGGCGGTGTCCCGGATCAGGAACGAGCTTGTTGCCGCCGGGATCCGGGTGCATGTCGACGACCGGGTTGGGATCACCCCCGGGTTCAAGTTCAACGACTGGGAGATGCGCGGGGTCCCGCTCCGAATGGAGGTCGGGCCGCGCGACGTCGCAGGGGGGACGGTCGTCATCGCCCGCCGCGACGTGCCGGGCAGGGACGGCAAGACGTCGGTCGGGCAGGAAGGCCTCGCTGCAGTGGTGGCGCGACTCCTCGACGAGGTTCAGATGAGCCTTCTCACCCAGGCACGGGAGTTCCGGGATGCCAATCTGCACGAGGCGAAGGACTACGACGAGCTCAAGGAGATCGTAAAAAGCGGCTGGGCCCTCGTCCCCCACTGCGGCTCGGCCGAGTGTGAGGCAAGGATCAAAGAGGAAACAAAGGCAACATCGCGTTGTTTCCCGCTCGAGCTGAACGAGGAGTGGAATCCCAGCGGGCTCCGCTGCGCTGTGTGCGGGAGGCCGGCCCAGGGCTACGCCTACTTCGCCCGCGCGTACTGACCAACGATCGATCGTTGGAGAAAGATAACGGGGGACAGCAACAGCGCCGTCCCCCGTTCGGATTTGCTTGGTCGATCAGCCCTGTCCGCGCTGCTGGTATACGGCGCGGAGCGAACCGCCGTTCTTCAAGTTGACAGCGATGTTCGGGTTCTGGGTGATCTTCGGGTTGTCCGACAGAGGCACCCACTTCTGTTGCTCCTGATCGTAGCGCTCCCAGCCGACGAAATAGAGGTGGGCCTCCTGCTGCGTCCAGAAGTCGCGTGGCGCCTGGATGAAGAATCGGGTCCCAGGCTCTCCACACAGGTCGTAGGGGGTGATGTACTTGAGCTTTCCGTTCACCACCATCTCGACCGGGATCTCCGTCACTTGCGGCCTCATGTACGCCGTCGTGGTGGGGATCCCCCCGGAGAGGACCGCGCTCACGTGCACGCAGGGCTGCTCCACCGGCGGGGTTCCTATCGCTTCACACGGCTGGAGATAGGCGCCACCGGTGTCGGACGCGGTGTGCCCGGCTCCGTCACGCGCTATCACCTTCACGCTCACCTGGCCGCCGCTTGGGTATTCGACCGGCATACGCACCCAACCGCTCGTCATCGAGATTCCAGTGGTTACCCGAGAGGAACCGTCTGGCAGCGTCCACTGGATCCCCTGGATCGATACCGGGGGAGTCCCGCCGTGCGTCTCGTAGTAGACGGTGACCGCGTGCGAGTAGTTGTCACCGCACAGCTGTTCCACCGCGACGTTCGTGACTACCACTGATAACTCTGGTGTCGTCGGGGTGGTCGGGGTAGTAGTTTGTCCTCCACCGCCGACGCTGATCACTACGATCAGAGTAGCAGCAGCGCACTTATTGGCGTCGATCATGCGGTAGAAGATGCGGTATGTCGCCGGATTCCCTGGGAACGATCCGCGCAGGGTTCCACTCCTGTTGTCGAGGTTGAGCGAGAAGCTGACCCCATCGGGAAGCTCGCTCGACTCCTGGAATGCTCCTACGATGTTAAGCTCATCGAGAGTGGATGAGATCTCGTAAGGCAAGGATTTGGTCGAGGTGAGGAACATCCCACCCTGAAACTCCCCGAACTCCCAGGTCATCGACTGAGGTTCCGGACAACCAGTGGGCTGTGTCGGGGTTGTCGGCGTAGTCGGAGTCGTGGGAGGGGTATACTCGCGGCACATGTCAGCGAGGCAGTCCTTGTCGATCAAGGTGCGGGTCGACGAGTGGATGTCGGACATAACCGACACCGATGTATCGGCGCTTGCCGCCGCATACGCCGCTGCCTGGACCGCTACCTGGGCCTGTGCATAAGCCTCCGCCGCCGCGCTCGCCGCTGCCGCCGCCCGCGCTTCTGCCTGGGCGATGGCGCTTGCCGCCGCTTG
>Ga0164310_10002158_pt1 | contig 11242 bp, 8 predicted proteins | sample GuaBasSedimGuay1_FD_121795 | JGI IMG/M metagenome (GOLD analysis project Ga0164310, IMG submission 121795) | Subseafloor sediment microbial communities from Guaymas Basin, Gulf of California, Mexico - Guay1, Core 4569-9, 0-3 cm | ecosystem: Environmental > Aquatic > Marine > Hydrothermal vents >... | reverse complement strand
TGGCACAGTCCCTCTTCCGTTTCATTAGTGGGAATACCACTGACCCCCTTGTCAAGTTACTGATGATGACGGCTCCGTTGTTTCGCAACTGGGATGTTGACGAGATCACTTTTTCGGGTGGCGTGGCCGAATACATCTATGGCAAAGAGAAGCGGAGTTTTGGCGACCTTGGGGAGGACCTCGCGCGGGAGATCCTACGCAGGTGTAGCAACCTAGATGCTGCGATTGCGGAACCGAAGTATCGGATACGAGCAACGGTCATTGGAGCAGGGATGAGCACTCTGCGGGTAAGCGGCTCAACAACGTATTTGTCCTCCAACCTTCAGTTCCCTCTGAGAAACCTCCCTGTTGTTAGACCTCATCTGCCAAACGACTGGACAACTGTAGAGGACGTAAGAGATGCGATTGTCGCCGCACTCCGTCGGCATGATCTACAGGAGGGCAGCGACCCCCTTATCCTCTCGTTTGACAGCTCAATCCGTCCCTCGTACCAGTGGCTGTCCGTCTTTAGTAGGGGAATTCTTCGGGCGCTTCCGCGAACTGTCATGGCCCGTGGTACTATTCTGCTCTGTTTTGACGGCGATGTAGGCAACAGCGTGGGCAACGTAATGCGGCGGGAAACCGGCACCCAGTGTGAGATACTCTCAATCGACGAGGTTCAGTTGGACGAGGGAGAGTTTGTGGACATTGGCGAGCCAATCATTGAAGGGGTCGTCGTCCCTATTGTTGTAAAGACTCTCGTCTTTCACGACTGTGCACGTTAATCTCTGCCATGTTCATACCGACATGAACTAGAATATCGGCAGCCTTAATTGTAGGAATGCACCAGTGCGGTAATCGCCTTCGCCCCAAGCGGCAGTGTGATGTGATGATGAGAGAGCTGGCATTATCTCGGGCCAGGGACGGTTTGTGCGTTTTCCTCTAGGCCGTTCGGCTGAACCGGAGAGGTTATGACATCATGCAGGGAGTTGTGTCACCAGACGTCACCCAACTCATATCACTAGAGGTTGCTTTGGTATTCGTCGTTCTTCTCTTTTGGGGATTCTTCAAGTACGCTCGCATCGGAGAGCTCCGGGACTGGGCTATCGGATGGATTCTAATCGCCTTCATGAGCGGACCCGTGCTCATATGGCTGAGCGAGGACACATCACCCTATGACGTTCTCTCCGTGTCTGGAATCGTCATCGGTTGTACGTTCCTCTTGAGGGGTTCGATTGCTGACAAGCGAGAGATCTCGGTTGCCAAACACATCGTACCGATTGCAGTTCTCAGCCTAGTATACAGCTGGACATCCGTGCAGCTATCGTTGCATTGGAGTATGACCTACGCGCCTGTACACCTGTACTCAAGCCTTGTCCTATTGCTGTTTCTCCGACGGTTGAAGAATCTCCAAATTGCGACAGGATTCGTACCGCACCTGTTGACGGCAGCCGTTGTCGCTTGGATAGCTGCAGGACTACTTTTCCCATTGGCATGGTTAGGGATTGGAAACGTTCTCGTTACGTATGTAGGTATTGAGGCTACGGCAGTCAGCGTGCTTGGTGCGAGTCTCTTTATACTTCTTCTTAGAGAGTCGCACAGAACCGCCGAACAACACCACAAGGTTTCGCTTCTTATGGCAAGCGTTGTGCAACACGACATCAGGAATTTCCTCCAAACTGCCATATCCGCGCTTGAGATGGCGACGGACAACGACAAGCAGGCATCCTTATGGATTGCAGCAGCAATAGACTCACTCGTGCGCGCGGCAGACTTTGTCAAAGAGATGCGCGACATCAGCGCTGAGATCATGCGTTTCGAGAGGGTTGAAATGCCCGTGGATCTGGCCAGCATGATCAAGACTGTGGTGGATACACTCAAGCATATCTACGTCGAACGCCCAAGAACGGTCCAGATTCAAGTTCCTCATCCGTTTCTCGTGATTTCTAACCAGCTGCTTAAACAAGTGCTCTGGAATATCATAGACAATTCCTTCAAACACGGTAGCGACACGCTGACAATTTGGTCCAACGTATCAGGCAGCAGAGGGACCCTGCTTATCGAGGACAGGGCCGGAGGCGTCGACGAGGAGATAAGGAGGTATGTCAACAACCTCTCTGTTTCCGAGGACCAGATGCCCGGAGTTGGCCTAGGCGTTATCCTGATTCGTGGGCTTAGTCAGCTTGCGCACGCGCGAGTAACACTCCAGAACGTCACCGATGAGAGCGTTGTAGTCGGCTGCCGGTATACCCTAGACTTCAGACTCGCCGAGAGTGTGTAGACTGCCAAACATGTGTGGTCTGTTTTCCTCGAAGATATGAGAATAGCTCATGCAGTGTGGCTAGCCGTGTTCGACCACCCACCACGCTATGATGTGTATCTGGGGTCAAGATTGTCGAACCAAGGGGCAACCGTGGCTCCATCGACTCTGTCAGACGAAGGCATGTAGGGCTTGATGTCTATCACGGGTGTTCCGTTGTACGCGTCAATCTGGTCCACCACAACAACGCACTCATCCATGTCAATAGACAGCACCCTAACAACACTGTGACCAATTGGGTTCGGACGGGCAGGAGAGCGACACGCAAACACGCCCGATTTCTCGGGGATTCGCCCATAGGCCTTTGGCACAACGACTATTGTACTTCTGTCACGCGGAGTGTCTCGCTTGTCAATCCACCAAAGCACAATGGCATGAGAAAAGCGGTCCAAATTGAGAAGTGCTTCACAATAGCGTCGTTCCACTCTTATGCGGGTGATATCCCCTGTCTTCTCGACATGTCCTATTGGATATACGTCAAATGACACAATATCGGCCCGCGCTTCTTAGGCGCAAATCAACCAAATGAGTTGTCCGGTCATGCTCACCGTATCCGGCCTGAGAAGGAATAAGAAAAAGAAAGTAAGGACAGCGAACTCCTGCAGGAGCTCCTCTGTCTATGTTTCGTCTGGTACTGGGTTGTGTTCACTTGCTCTAGTAGCGCCTGCGTCGATCGCGGCCGCCGTAGCTGCTTCTACCGTAACCACCGCTGCGTGAAGAGCCACCAAAGTCCCTTCGGGGCCTCCGATAGTCCTCATGCTCCTCGGCGGACATGTCAACCTCTGTGTTCACTTCTTCAATCGGCTCATCAGCCGGTGTCAGCTCACCATATCTGCCCACATTTAGGCGCAGATTGCCCCTAAAAAGGCCAGTGTATCCGTTCCTCAGAGTGTAGGTCTGTCCAACCTCGACGGTGTCGATAGTCTCGTCCCATAGAGGCACTTGAACCGTGCCCGTGGAGTCGCCGACCACGGCGTCAAGGACACGGTGGGTGGTAAGATCCCTGCGTGAGGAGACCTCTCTCTCCTCCCCGACCTCAAGGACCTTGAAAGTGATGGTGATGTTTTTCATTCTCGGCCGAAGCTCGGCCACTGTAGCCTCAATAGGCTCTCTGTCGTAACTCATTGCGAATTCTCTCGCTTTTGCGAATAACAGGTTCTCAAAACAAGGGTACGCTTCACTGTGTGTCCAAGACACTACCAGAAGTTCCTCTGACTTTGTCCACCTGCAATCATGGCCTGCGATTGTTCCCTTATTAGGTTGTGCATGATGCCCTATGGGAGGAACTCAGTTCTGACAATGTGAGGCCACTACTCCCGACCTTGGGAGAAGAGATGACAGGCAACAAGATGACCATTGCCCGCATCGATGAGCTCCGGCTCCTCCTTTGAACAGATATCCATCGCCTTGGGGCACCGTGGATGAAATCGGCAACCACTGGGTGGATTGATGGGGCTCGGGATCTCTCCCTTAGGAATGGCTGCGGCCTTCTTGGCCTTCGGATCAGGTATTGGAATTGCACTCATCAGACCAACGGTATATGGATGCAACGCGTCCTCGTAGATGGCATCACTGGAGGCGACTTCGACAATCTTGCCAAGGTACATCACAGCAATCCGATCACAGACATGGCGGGCCGTAGCAAGGTCGTGGGAGATGAAGAGATACGTCAGATTGTACTCTTTCTTCAGGTCCATCATCAGCTCCAGAATCTGCGCCTTGATTGAAACGTCCACCATTGCAACAGGCTCGTCCGTGACTACGAACTCCGGGTTGAGAATTATCGCTCTGCCAAAGACGACCCGCTGCTTCTGGCCGCCGCTCAGCTGGTGAGGCAGACGATCGTAGAAGCTCTCTGGTGGCGACAGACCCACTCGCTCAAGAACTTCCTCCGCACGCGCTCTTCGCTCAGCAGCGTTCCCGATTCCCTGCAGCCTGAGGGCATCAGCAATCGCATCGCCAATCGTCATGCGTGGGTTGAGCGATGATGTCGGATCCTGGAAAGTAAACTGGATGCGACGCCTCATTCTTCTTAGCCGATCGCCCCTGAGTTTTGCAAGGTCAATTCCGTCGAAGATGATACGACCAGATGTGGGTGTGATGAGGCGTACGCAGAGCCGTCCTGTGGTTGTCTTCCCAGAGCCGCTCTCACCTGCCAAGCCCAGCACCTCCCCACGCGCTATCTCGAACGAAATCCCGTCGACTGCCTTGACAAATGTCTTTTCGCCGGACAACAGGCTCTCAAGGAATCCCTTCTGCACCGGAAAGTGTTTCTTGAGATCGACGACCTGTATCAGTGGTTCGTTGGACATTCGATTCGACCTCCTAGTACAAGTGACAGGCCACAAGCCCACCGCTGGGACTCTTTACAAGTGGTGGTTGTTCGACACGACACCTCTCTGTGGCCATGGGGCACCTTGGATGGTACATGCAGCCCTCAAGCGGCTTCGTCAGATCAGGCGGAGCGCCGGGTATCCACGCCAATTTCTTCTCAGGCTTGCGAACATCCGGAACCGCGCTGAGCAGTGCCTTCGTGTACGGATGTTGCGGAGTCTCAAACAGGGTCTCAGTATCTGCCAACTCCATGAGTCGGCCAGCATAGATTATGGCGATATTGTCAGCATGCTGCGCCAAGACGCCAAGATTGTGCGTGATGAGAATCATTGTGAGATTGAATTTCTCTTTTAGTTGAGTTATTTCGTCCAGAATCTGGGCCTCTACTATGACATCCAGCGATGTCGTTGGCTCATCAGCAATGAGAAGTCTCGGCCTAAGAGCGAGGCCCAGACCAATCATTACACGTTGACGCATGCCGCCGCTAAACTGGTGCGGGTAGTCGGTCATTCGCTCCGGCAAGATTCCCAAGCTATCGAGAATCTCTCCCGCCCTCTCCAGTGCCTCCTCCTCGGTCACCTCTGGATTGTGTGTTGTGATGAGTTCCACGAAATGATCCGCTATCGTGATCATGGGATTGAGCGACGTCATCGGGTCTTGGAAGATGTAGGCAATCTCCTCACCCCGAAGCTTGCGCATAGCCTCCTCGGGAAGCGTGACGAGGTCGACCTCGCCCTTGGGTATCACCGGACCATCGTACTCAATGTCGGTACGAAGTGAAAAGATGATCTCGCCACCAACGATGACACCAGGATATGGCACAAGCCGGATTATCGACCTGCCCAGAGTCGACTTTCCGCAGCCAGACTCGCCAGCAAGTCCAAGGGTTGTATTCTCTGGCAACGAAACTGACACGTTATCGAGAGCCCGCGCAACGCCGCGCCGAGTTCGATATTCAACAGTGAGATTCCTGACTGATAGTAGGTCGCCCATCGACATCACTCCCTGAGTTTTGGTGTGAGAATCTCGTTGAGGCCCTCTCCTGCTAACGTGAAACCCAGAGCTAGCAACACAATCATAATGCCAGGAAATGTGATCACCCACCACGCGCCAAACTGCAGTTGTGTGCGTCCAAAGGTGAGGTCCCAACCCCAGTCTGCTACATCTATCGGCAGACCCAGTCCTATGAAAGTCAGACCTGCGGCAGTGAGAACGGCGTCTGCAAAATTGATGGACATCACTACGACAGCCGAGGGAATCACGTTTGGCAGCACGTATCTCAAAAGGATATCTCGATCTCTGGCCCCCATGACAATAGCTGCCTCGACGTACGGCAGCTCCTTCACCGTGAGCACCTGGCTTCTGATGACTCTGAAGTATGATGGGATATACACGACAGCGATTGCCAGTGCCATGTTGACTACACCTGGGCTGAGCATCGCGGCGATTGCGATGGCCAGAACAAGTCCCGGAAAGGCGAAGATGCTATCCATGAGGAGCGACACGATTCTGTCCAGCACACCGCCCTTATACGAGGCAATGAGGCCGAGAGTGACCCCTATCGAGAAACAAATCGTCACTGATAGCACGGCCACCTGAAGCATTATCGCACCGCCAGCTATTGTCCGACTGAGCATGTCTTGGCCCAGCTGGGTGGTTCCCAACGGGAAGTCGGACGACGGTGGAGAGAGGAGGGGGCCGACATTTATGGTGAATGGGTCATAGGGGACTATGTACCTTGAGATAGCAGTCATGTAGGTGATGGCAAGGACGATTGAGAACCCTGCGAGTGTGATATAGCCCGGTGTGCCGCGGTCACGGAGCTGTGGGTATCCTTCGAACCACAAGATTCCCATCGCAGCCAAGACGCACCCGCCGATGATGAGTGCCGACGAAATATGGGCGGCCTCCTCCGGTAGGATTAGTGATGCAACACCCCCCACCGCCGAACAAATCACCGCGGCAAGAACAATGAAGACAGGGAACCCGGCTCGCCGAGGTATCACCTTTGACTCGACAAGCCGTACCTGCACGCGACGGATTAAGAACATAATCAGGCCCAGTGCAAAGGTGGTTCCAACCACATGGATGCCGATTCCGCTTCTTGCGGTCAGTGCCAGTGATACAAGCACTCCAACTAGTAGAAGCGTGAAGAGCGTTAGGAGCAGAAGAACGAGCTTCCCTTTCAGAGAGAGTTCTCTAAACTCACCTCGGGCCGTGTGGAGAAACAAGAGGATACCACTGACCAACGTATCGCCCATCTCTGTCATCACCTACAGTCGGATTCTTGGATCAAGGTACGCATATAGGATGTCGACGACAAGTGTGACAAGCATCACTAAGAGGCCAAAGAAGACCACAGTACCCTGGATGGCGGTGTAGTCACGGCGACTGATCCGGTCAACCAAGTAAGTCCCAAGACCGTTCCAACTGAACGTTGTTTCCGTGAGGACAGCGCCTGCCAGTAGCGCGGCAAACTGGAGACCAATCATCGTCAGGATGGGCAGGAACGCGTTCTTGAGAGCATAGCGATACGTGATTGTCTGATCGCTGAGACCGCGCGCCTCGGCCGCGACTACGAAGTCCATGCGTAAAGTCTCAAGCATATTCGTGCGAGTGAGTCGGATGAAGATTCCACATAGGACTGTGCCTAGTGTGACAGCTGGCAATATTAGGTGACGAACCGCGTCAACGAACGCATAGAAGTTGCCCGCCAGGAGACTATCAATCGTCACCATTCCTGTGACCCGCGGGGGTTGTAACCTAGGATCAATCTGGCTCCCGGTCGGTAGCCAGTGAAGGTAAGTGCCGAATATCAGTTGAAGAATCATCCCGAGGAAAAAGACCGGTATCGCATACGTCACAATGCCAAAAATCCTAATCGAGTTGTCCTTGAAAGTATCATAATTCTTGGCGCTCACGATGCCCAGAAACACACCAATGATAACAGCAAACAGCATAGCCCACACTGTCAGCTCAAGAGTGGCGGGAAACCTGTCGAGTATCTGTTTCGTGACGGGCTGAAAGTCCTGCATTGAGAGACCAAAGTCCCCGCGAAAGACACCAAAGAGATAATCAAAGTACTGTTGGAGCAAGGGCTTGTCGAGGCCCAGTCTGGCCTTGAACTCAGCTAACACTTCAGGGTCAACATTCTTCTCAAAGTGCAAGAGCGCGGGGTCTCCAGGCATCACTCTCAGTATGAGGAACACCAGAGTCAGCAGGAACATGAGCATTGGAATCGTCAGCAGAATTCGGCTTATCACATAGGATCTCAGCGACATCTTGCCACACCTGCCCCTTGGAAGAAACAGAGGGGTGGGAGAAGTCCCGAGCGAATCCTACTGATGAAGGTTCCGATTCTCGGGCTTCTCCAGACACAAGTTATACTCTATGGCCCAGTAGTTGCAGGCTCACCAAGGTACAGCAACCAGTGCCTCCAGTTCACAGTGATGTCAAGGACAATGCCATGAACTGTGAGCTTAGACACGGCGACTGTGTTGCTTTGCCAGAGCGGAATGACGGAGCACTCCTGAGCCTGCAGATCCTGCAGCTGGTAGTAGTAGTTCTGACGCTCCGTAGCGGTCGAGGCGCTCCTACCATTCAACCACAGCTGGTACTGCTGCTGGCCTCCGGCCGGATAGGTATCATTGTAGCCCATGTTCAGCCATGAGGCGAATGGTAGGAATGCATAGTTGTCTGCGTCAATGTAGTCCGGATACCAGCCGTAGATGTACAGCTGCAATGTTCCTGCATTGCGCTGCGCCCTGTACGTTGCCCAGTCGAGGCCTTGGAGGTGAATCGTGATTACACCCGAGGCCTCAAGGTCCTGCTTGTACACCGCTGCCTGTTCTGCGGACTGCGGGTAGTGACCAGAAGACTCATAGTACAGCGTCAGTTCTAGCTTGTGACTCTCGTTGTAGCCGTACTTCGCCAGCTGCTCCCGCACGAATGTGTAGTTCGCGTCACCGTAGATCTTGAACGAGTCCTTGTGGAATGCCATTCCAGCAGGAATGATGCTCCACAACGGGTTGGCCTGTCCAAGGAAGACAGTATTGCAGACGTTGGTTCTGTTCAGAGCGGCTGCAATGGCCTGCCTCACTTCCACCTTGTCAAGAGGCTCAACACGCTGGTTGAAGCAGAGGTACTGGATTTGAGCACCAATGCCCTCCCAGACTCTGACATTCGGATCGTTCTTGAAGTTGTTGACCTGCTGGGCTGTCAGCTGACGGTAGGCGACGTCAATCTCACCATTGCTCATGGCCTGGGCGAGAGCAGTGGCGTCAGAATACATCTTGATGATGATCTTGTCGGTCTTCGGCAGCCCGTTGGCAGCGTTCCAGTAGTACGGATTCGCTCTCAACACAATCTGAACGTCCTTGCCGCCAGAGCGCGTCCACTCCTCAAGAGTATACGGACCGAGACCCAGCGGATGGCTCGCACGCGCATTGCCATCGACATAGCCGACCAGCTCGTCCATTGGAGCGTATTGTGGGTCGACCATGTATGAGGCTGCACACGCCATCAGCTGGAGGAACGGTGCGAACGGAATCTTGAGGTAGAACCTCACCCTGTACGTATCTAGTATTGTCACGTTGTCAATGATAGTGTCGTAGCCGATGTTGAGCTGAGGACCGTCAGGCTCCCACAGGCCGTTGCCTGTGAGGTTACAGTTGCGGTCGAATGTGTACTTCACAACTGTGGCGTTGAACGGCCGCACACCGTCGAAGGTGACGCCCTGCCTGAGATCGAAGTCCCAGACCTTGCCATCCTCACTAACGGTCCAGCTCTCGGCCAGAGCAGGTTCGATGTCATCGGGGCCAGCCTGAGACCCGGGTTCGATCTCAACTAGGCCTGAGCTCAGCGATGTGATTATCTCCCAACCAAAGTAGTCATACGCCTGCGCATTGTCGAGGCTCGACTCCACCGAGTCTGTCGTTCCCATGACAATGACATTCTCGGTCGGAGCCGGGATCGTGGTGAAATACCACACACCCACGCCCGCAATGGCAAGGATTACTATGACCACAATGGCCAGAGTCTTATTGCTAGCCAAGTTCCTTTCCTCCACGCGCTTTTTTGCATTCGCTCTAACGCGATGCTGCTCACTGAATGCAACCGTTAGTATTTAAGTAGTTCCAGCCACGTAACCGGATTACGATTAGAATAGCTCCCCGTCCGGGAAAAACTCCGATTCATTGGCGCTAGGTACAGAAATTCGAAACGGTCTGCCTCGCACCCAGGCCACGAATGCAGGGTCACGAGGGGACCAGCTAGTCGCCTTATGGGGCAATTCAGATTCTCCGAAGTGCGCGATAGTAGGTAATCACACCAACTACCATTAAGACAACACCAACGACTGTGATGTAGACCATAGCAGGTCCCACATCTGCCAGCCCAAGGCCCCTCACCATGATATCTGTCACGGCCATTGAGTACTGAGTGTATGGTAATGCCAGAGCAAAGGCCTGCCCCGCAGGTGGAAGCATAAAGAGCGGAAAGAAACCGCCAGTGAAGAACTGCAATGGGATTGCCACCACAGTCTGGATGGAACCGGCCGCTTCGGCGTTCTTCGCAAGACTTGTGATAATGAGGCCTGGTCCAACGGCGCTCATCGACACTAGGACGGTCAGCACAAGGAGAGCCACAAGATCCCAGTTAAGCGATACATCGAAGACGACCACGCCGGTCGCGAGAGCAAGGGCTGCTGAGAGGAGTATCACCACGAGTGTATACAGATACTCTCCCACAAGGAGCGCCGCTGGTGACACTGGCGCCACCATCAAACGATTGAGGGTGCCCCTCTCACGTTCTTGAGCGAGAGACCGAGCCGAGTTGCTCAGTCCAGCCCATAGTATCACTATGCCCAGCGTGCCAGGCACCATGAAGTTGATCCACGACAACTGCACAACAGCGATGTCTGCGTCCTCGGTGGTCGCCCTGACAGGATGCGCAAGGAACTGCATATATGCGGCCTGCACAGGGTCGCCCGTGGAATTCATATCGATGATCCGGTCTTGATACTCCTCTGAGAACCCGTCCACCACTCCAAGCAGGGCCTGTTTCACGACCTGTGAGGCCACGGGATCCGTGGGATCCACAACGATTCGCACCACAGGACTTATCGGCAGTGGAACCGTTGACCCATCTCCCACGTCAAGCCGGTACTGCAATGACAGACATTCTGTGAAATTCTCGGGTATCACAAGGAACGCGTCTATCTCTCTGTGACTCAGCAGATACATTGCGGTGCCATTGGTCTCAGTGTTTCCAACGGCGGAGACCTGAACCGTTGTGAAATTCGTACTCTTCAGAACATCTACCAGGAGATCGCCCAGAGTGCCATTGGTCACCTCTGTGCCGTTCACAAGTGTGGGTTGCCCATCGAGATTGACGACTCCGACGGCGATATTGCCGACACTGCTTCCACCGCCTTCGCCACCGAACACCCAACCCAGCAACAGCAACATCACCACAGGGAACAGGAATACAAAGAACATCGCTCCCCTGTTCCGGGTCAATCGCTTGAACGACTTCTTGGAGTAGTGAAATGTCTGAATGAGAAAGAGTCGCACATCCTTCATGTCATGCCATCTCCGTTCTGGCCTACTC
>Ga0164310_10002157_pt1 | contig 11246 bp, 8 predicted proteins | sample GuaBasSedimGuay1_FD_121795 | JGI IMG/M metagenome (GOLD analysis project Ga0164310, IMG submission 121795) | Subseafloor sediment microbial communities from Guaymas Basin, Gulf of California, Mexico - Guay1, Core 4569-9, 0-3 cm | ecosystem: Environmental > Aquatic > Marine > Hydrothermal vents >... | reverse complement strand
GTGCCTCTGTGGGCTTTTTATGTTAATCGTGCTCAAGGAATAATCAGTTTCGGAATTAAAGATAAAGATCATGCAATTTTAGAATTTCTTCCTGCCAACAAAGCATATCAGGCAGTTTCTTTTTTGGGATTTCGCACATTTTTAAAGATAGAGGGAAAATTTTATGAGCCTTTTAAGATAAATTCTGAATATTTAAGAAAAGAACGTTTTTTAATCAGAAGTTTTGATTTAAGTATAGAGGAGATAAATTCCTCTTTAAAGTTAAGATTTTTTGTTAATTACTTTACCTTACCTAATATGAATTTTCCTGCTTTTGTAAGGATTTTAACTATTGAGAATCTTTCCTCAAGAAAAGAAATTGAGATTGCTGATGGTTTACCTCAGGTTTTGCCTTTCCATGCACGGGATTTATTCTTGAAACACCTCTCACGCACCTTAGAAGCATGGATGAGGACAGAATTAAGAAAAATAAAAGGTAAAAATATTGCTTTTTTTAAATTACCTGTTGATCCTAAAGATATTTCTTTCACTTCTTACATTAAAGGAGCCAATTTCGCCTTTTCTTTTTATGTAAAAAATAGCAAAATAAAACAACCTCAGCTTATTATTGACCCCTATTCTTTATTTTCTTATGATACCTCTTTTTCTTATCCTTTAAATTTTTTAAAAGGAAAGTTAAGCTTTAAGACTTTTCTTTATGGAAGAACTCCTTCCTTTTTTGCTCTTTTTAAAGAAATTTTAAATAAAAAAGAATCAATCACTCTTTATACAATTCTGGGAGGTTTTTTTGATGCTGCAGTAGAAGAAAATTTAATTAAAATTTTTAATGAAAGATTTATTCAGAAAAAGAGAAAAGAGAATCAGGAGATTATTGAATCAATAAAAAATAGTGCTTTCTCTATTTCAGGTTTTCCTGTATTTGATGAGTATATAAAGTGTAGTTATTTGGATAATATTTTAAGAGGAGGCTATCCTTACAGAATAAAAGATAAAGTTTATTATGTATTTTCTCGCAAACACGGAGATTTAGAAAGGGATTATAACAAATTTAAATTTTTACCTTCCTACTTCAGCGAGGGAGAGGCTAACTATCGAGATATAAATCAGAATCGCCGTATGGATTTGTTTTTTAACCCTTTTATTTATACAAAAAATATCGTTTATTTTATGAATCTTTTAAGAATGGATGGATACAATCCTTTACTTGTAAGAGGAGAAAAGCTTTATTTTGACAAAACAAAGGCAAAAAAGATTTTAAAGGAAAATAACCTGCCTTTTGAAAAAGAGATTGTTGAGTTTATGGAGAAAGGATTTTATTTAGGAGAAATTTTCCATTTGCTTGAGAGGAAAAAGATTAGTTTAGAAGATAGAGAAGATTTTGCCTATTCTTTGCTGAAAGAGGCAAATTTTGAACCTCAAGCAGAGTTTGGAGAAGGATTCTGGATAGATCATTGGCGATATAATTTAGATTTGATTGAGAGTTTTCTTTACTTTTTCCCTGATAAAAAGAAAGAGTTGTTTTTGGATACAAAATTTATGTTTTGGGATGATGAGGTAAGAGTTAAAAAAAGATACCAGCGTTATGTTATAAAAGAAGGAAGACTATGTCAGTTTGATTCTTTGGAAAAAGTAAAAGAGAAAAAGGAATTAATAGAGAAAAGAGAAAGATTTAAAAATTTTTTACGCACAGATTATGGTAAGGGAACGATTTACCAGACAAATCTTTTGGAGAAACTATTAACTCTTATTCTTAATAAAATCTCTTCTCTTGATTTTTCTGGAATAGGGGTTGAGATGGAGGCGGATAAACCTGGTTGGTGTGATTCACTAAATGGATTGCCAGCGATTTTAGGTTCTTCTTTATGTGAGACTTTAGAATTAAAAAGAGCAATAAGTATTTTAAAAGATGGAATTTCTTTTTTGAAAAAAATAGGGATAGAGAAGGAAGAAGTATGTGAGGAAGTTTTTGATTTTTTTGTAAAGATTAAAAAGTTACTTTCTCAATACTTTTCTTTAAAAAAAGAGAAAGATTTATGGTGGTGGCACGAAGCCAGCCGAATAAAGGAAAGTTTCAGAGAAAGAGTATTTTGGGGGATAAAAGGGGTAAAGAGAGAAATTACTTTTTGGGAATTAGAAGATTTTCTAAATTATGCCGAGAAAAAACTAAACTATGGAATAAAGAAAGCAAAAAGAGCTGGTCTTTATTATACTTATTTTTTCTATGAGGTGAGAAAGAAGGATGTAATAATAGAGAAAGAAGAAGTTAGGATAAAAAAATTTAAACGCATTAATTTAGCTTTATCCTTAGAAGGAATAGTTGAGGGATTGAGGGTAAATAAAGAAAAAGTCTTAGCTAGAAATATTAAAAAGACTTCCTTGTATGATAAAAAACTAAAGATGTTCCGTCTTAATGAGTCTTTAGAAGACGCTGCTTTGGAAATTGGAAGAATTAAAGTTTTTCCTCGGGGGTGGCTGGAGAATGAATCTGTTTGGCTACATATGGAATATAAATATCTTTTGGAACTTTTAAAAAATGATTTATATGAAGAATTTTATAAGAATTTTTTTAATTGCTGTGTATGTTTTTTAAACCCTTCTTCTTACGGAAGAAATATTTTAGAGAACTCTTCCTTTATTGTAAGTAGTGTCAATCCTTCATCTTCCTTGTGGGGGAAAGGATTTATTGCACGTTTAACAGGAGCAACCGCAGAAATTATAAATATATGGATTTTGATGTGTTTGGGAAGAAAACCTTTTTATGTTGATGAGAAGAATAATCTTTATATTAAGTTTTCTCCTATTCTTAAAAAAGAATTATTTACAAAAAAAGAGATTTTTCTGGAAAAAGAAAAGATTAAACTGCCTAAGGATTCTTTTGCTTTTAAATTATTTTCCTCTGTTTGGGTAGTTTATCATAATCCAGAAAGAAAGGATACTTATTCTGATTCTTTAAAAATAAAACGAATTGAAGTAATGAGAAAGAATAAAGAAAAAGTAATTTTAAATAAAAGTATTATTCCCCCTCCTTTAAGTTATGAAATCCGTCAAAAAGATGTAGAAAGAATAGATATCTTTTTTGGAAGTTAAGTTAATAATTGACAAATCTTTTAAAATCTTTTATCCTATTTTTCTATAAAATTAAGTAAGGAGAAGTATGGCTAAAAGAAGAAGAAAACGTAAATTGAGATGGCGCTCTCGTAAGAGAAAAAATAAAGGAAGAAAGCCCTGCTTAGGTTAAGTAATGGGAATAATTAGCCGTATTAAAGAAGATATTCAGACTGCCTTTCGTGAGGATCCAGCAGCAAGAAATACATGGGAGGTAATTTTATGCTATCCGGGACTGCATGCTATCTGGTTTTATAGAATTGCTCACTGGTTTTGGGAGAAGGGTTTTAAAAATTTAGCCAGATTTATATCTCACATTGCTCGTTTTTTAACAGGAGTTGAGATACATCCGGGAGCAAAGATTGGAAGAAGATTTTTTATTGATCATGGGATGGGTGTAGTTATTGGAGAGACAGCCGAAATCGGAGATGATGTTTTGATGTATCAGGGGGTAGTTTTGGGAGGAGTATCGCGAGAAAAAAAGAAGAGGCATCCTACAATTGGTAATAATGTAGTTATTGGAGCAGGAGCAATTCTTTTAGGTCCTATTAAGGTAGGTGAAGGTGCTAAAATTGGAGCAGGTTCGGTAGTAATAAATGATGTGCCCGCATATTCTACAGTTGTGGGGGTTCCGGCAAGGGTAACTTTGAAAAAAATAAGAAGAATTAGTGGTGTAGATTTAGATCACAATAAATTACCGGATCCAGTGATTGAGGTTTTGCATCGTTTAGAAAAAAGAATTGAGGAGTTAGAAAGAAGGATAGCAGATGAAGACAATAGAGGAGATAAACAAAAAGATTAAAGAAGGAAAGGTAGTAGTAGTTACTGCTGAGGAGATTTTAGATATTGTAAAGGAAAAAGGAGCAAAAAAAACAGCTCAATTGGTAGATGTTGTCACTACAGCTACCTTTGGACCCATGTGTTCAAGTGGAATTTATTTTAATATTGGATATACAAAACCAAGGATAAAGTTAGGAGGAGGTAAAGTTACTTTAAATAAAGTTCCCTGTTATCCAGGATTTGCCGCAGCAGATTTAGTATTGGGAGCTTCTTCTCTTCCTGAGGAAGATCCTCGTAATCAAGTATATCCAGGAGAATTCAGATATGGTGGAGGACATGTAATTCAAGAGCTTGTTGAAGGCAAAGATTTAATTCTTGAGGCAACTGCTTATGGTACAGATTGTTATCCTCGAAAATATTTAAAAACATATATAAATATTAAGGATTTAAATGAAGCAGTATTGTTCAATTTGCGCAATTGTTATCAGAATTATAATGTTGCTGTAAATACTTCTTCTCGGGTTATTTATACCTATATGGGAATTTTAAAGCCTAATTTAGGAAATGCTAATTATGCTACTTGTGGGAAATTAAGCCCTTTGTTTAATGATCCCTATTATAAAACTATTGGTATTGGAACAAAGATTTTTCTTGCGGGAACAACTGGTTTTATTGCCTGGTGGGGAACGCAACACAATCCTTCGGTAGAAAGGACAGAGAAAGGTATTCCCAAATTCCCGGCAGCAACATTAGCTTTAATTGGAAATCTTAAAGAAATGTCATCAAAGTGGCTGGTAGGAACTTCTCTTTATGGGTATGGGGTAAGTTTAAGTGTGGGGATAGGGATCCCCATTCCTATACTTGATGAGGAAATTCTTTCTTATGTATGTATAGAAGAGAAGGATATAATTTCTCCTGTTGTAGATTATTCATCCAGTTACCCTCAAGGCAAAGAGGATATTTTAGGATTTACCAGTTACGCAGAGCTTAAATCAGGAAGGATAAAAATAGGAAACAAGGAGATTCCCACAGGCTGCCTTTCCAGTATTAAAAAGGCAAGAGAAATCGCTAATATTTTAAAAAATTGGATTAAAGAAGGCAGGTTCTTTTTAAGTAAACCGGTAGCTTCAATTCCTTCTGCTGATTCAGGATATAGTTTTAAACCGCTTAAGGAGAGAAAAGTCGAAAATGATTAAACGACGTGTGGTTTTACATTTTCCTAAAGAACTTGTAGATAAACCAATTGTTTATCGTTTAGTAAAAGATTTTGATTTGGAATTTAATATTTTAAAAGCAGAGGTTAGCCCTAAGGAAGAAGGAGTGTTGGTATTAGAAATTAAAGGAAATGATGAAGAATTTTTAAAAGGGATAGAATATTTAAAAAACACAGGAGTAAAAGTTCAACCTCTCTCTCAGGATGTATCTATGGACAGATCTCGTTGTGTAGATTGTGGGGTATGTATTCCTCTCTGTCCTACTCAGGCTTTAGTGAGAAATAAGGTTAGCTGGGAGGTAGAGTTTATTAAAGAGAGATGTATTGCCTGTGGAATTTGTGTCTCTGGCTGTCCTTATAAGGCAATGAGTATAAAGTTTTAGAATGAGAGTTCTTGTTACGGGAGGCTGTGGGTTTATCGGTTCTAATATTGCTTCCTCTCTTCTTGAAAGAGGAGCAAAAGTCTTTATTCTGGATAATTTTTATTCTGCAGATTTTAAAAATATAATTGATTTAAATTGTGAAGTGATTGTTGCTGATATTAGGGATAAAGATATTTTTAAGAAATTACCTCGTTTGGATGCAATTATCCATCAGGCAGCTATTACTGATACAACACTAAAGGATGAAAAATTAATGATGGAGGTAAATTATATAGGATTTAAGAATGTTTTGGAATACTGTCTTAAGAAAAAAATTAAACTAATCTATGCCTCAAGTGCTGGAGTTTATGGAAAGATAAAATTTCCTGCAAAAGAGACTCAGAAACCCAATCCTTTAAATATATACGCTTATTCTAAATATCTCTGTGATAGGGAAGTTTTAAAATTAACCAGAAAATCTTCCATTCCTATTGTAGGTTTGCGTTATTTTAATGTATATGGAAAAGGAGAAAAACACAAAAAAAAGGCAAGTAGTATGATTTATCAAATTTATCTTCAGATGAAGGAAGGGAGAAGACCGCGTCTTTTTAAATATGGAGAACAAAGACGAGATTTTGTGTATATAAAAGATGTGGTAGAGGCAACAATTAAAGCTTTGAGTTTAAAAAAAGTTATAATTTTAAATGTAGGAAGAGGAGAGGCACGCAGTTTCAATGAAATTGTAAATATATTTAATCAATATCTTAAAAAGAACCTGAAACCTGATTATATAGATAATCCTTATTCTGAAGTTTATCAGGATTATACTTGTGCAGATTTAGCTTTAATTAAAAAGACTTTAAAATTCAATCCTCGCTATTCCTTAGAGGAGGGAATCAGAGACTATCTTCAATATTTAGATTCATCTTTTAATGATTAGTGTTATTATTCCTACCTCAAGACGCCGTTCCTTTATAAAAGAAATTCTTGCTTTTTTAGATGAGGAGGTTCCACATTTATGTGAAAAAATAGAAGTGATTATTGTAAAGGATGGTATAGATAGTAAATTAGAGTGGGAAAATTTATCATTTAACAATTTTACTTTGCATGTATTTTACCAGAATCATAAAGGACCAGCAGCAGCCAGAAATTTAGGAATAAGAAAAGCAAAAGGAGATATTATCTGTTTTTTGGATGATGACTCTCTTCCTCAAAAAAATTGGCTTTGTGAGATTACTTTACCTTTTTATCAAGGCAGTGCTGATATTGTAAGTGGGAAAATTATCTCTTACAATCAGACAAAGAGTTTACCTTATCTTTTAGAGAAATCCGTATATAAACCCCAGAAAAGATTTGCCACCTCTAATATTGCTTATAGAAGAGAAGTATTTGATAAAATTGGATTGTTTGATACACGTTTCAGGCTTGCCAGCTGGGAGGATAATGATTTGGGAGTAAGAGCGCGATTGGCGGGATTTAGGCATATTTATAATCCTCAAGCAGTGATAAAACACCAGCATGAGGAGAGCTTGGAGGAGTTTAAAGAGAAAGCTTTAAGAAATGGTAGAGGTTTGGCTATTTTTTTAAAAAAATATTTTTTTCTTCCCTATATCAGCCTATTTTTTTTATACTTAACTTTAAGATATCTTTTTCTTTCTCCTTTTTTAATCTTTTCAAGAAAGTTGACAACTACATATCTGAAATTTTTCTGGTCATGGTATTCTTTAAAAGGAATTTTTAAGGAGTGGTTCAAAATATAAAGTTAACAAAGAGGGTAAAGGTAGTAGTAGGATTTAAGTGTAATGCAAATTGTATCTTCTGTTATTATAAGGATTTTTTAAAAAAGCCTTTAATTTCTAAAGAGAAGATAAAAAAAGATATTCTTTTTGCTTTGCGTTATGGGATAGAAGAGATAGATTTCTCTGGAGGTGAGCCTACTATCCATCCGGATTTGCCAGAATTGATATATTTTGCCAAAAAGAAAGGAATAAAAAAAGTATGCATTATTACTAATGGGATAGCTTTGGCTAAAAAAGAATATTTAAAATTACTTATTGATTCAGGATTAGATGAAATACTTTTTTCTCTTCAAGGATATGATGAATCTTCACACGATTTTTTGGTAGGATTTAAAGGGGCTTATTCTAAATTGATGAAAGCTTTAGAGAATGCTTATAAATTGCCAGTTAAGATAAGAATAAATTCAGTAATTCATAAAATAAATTACAAAAAAGCTTTAACTATTGCCAAAGTAGCTTCTCTATTTTCTCCCCATCAATTTAATTTTATCACCATTAATGACTGGAAATGTGCCTCTTTTAGTTTTGAAGAATTAATCCTGCCTTACTCAGAAATTTCCTCACCACTTAAAGAAGCCTGCAGTTTTTTAGAAAAAAATTTAGAGAATATAAATATAAGATATGTTCCCTTCTGCTTCTTTTTAGGTTATGAGAAATATATCTGTGGACATTTTCAGGTATTATATGATCCTTTTGAGTGGGATCCTTATGTAAGAGTGAGATTAGAAAAACACTATCCTCCTTTTGCTTGGATTTTTATGATTATTTATGGAGCTTTTAAAAAAAGAGATTTTTCTTTGATAAAAGAGAAAAAATACAGAGAATTTTTAAACCAGTGTATAGTTACCTCAATAAGAGCTTATGGATATACAAAAGCAAAAAAATGTAAAGAGTGTAGATATTTTTATTTATGTGATGGGGTAGAGAAAAGTTATGCTAAAAAATTGGGTCTGGATGAGCTTAAGCCAGTTAAAGGAGAAAGAATAAAAGAATATTATTATTTTAGAAAGCATCTTTTTAAAATATGAAGATAAATTTAATGAGAAATTTAGACCATTATTTAGGACTTCCTCTTTGTGTAATTTTAGGCATATTGTATAAACTGCTTACTTTGTTTAGAAAAGAAGAACCAAAGTTTGAGGAGATTAAAAAAATATTAGTTTTGAAATGGTTTGGTTTAGGGAGTATAGTTATGTTCTCTCCTTTTCTTAAAGAGATAAAGAAAAAATATAAAGATGCAAAGATAACTTTTCTGACTTTTTCTTCACGCAAAGAGATTGTGGAAATTCTTAAAATATCTGATCAAATTGAGACAATTTCTACCTCTGGATTCTTACAATTTTTGAAAGATACTTTCAGGCAACTTATAAAATTAAGTATGGAGAAAGCAGATGTATGTATTGATTTGGAATTTTTCTCTAAATTCTCAACTTTAATAAGTTTTTTAAGCGGAGCTCGTATACGCATTGGATTATATCTGCCTTTTTTCTGGCGTTTATCTTTGATAAACTTTCCTGTATATTTTAATCCTAGCAAACATATTCTGCGTACATATAAGATGATATGTGAAGTGTTGGGGGTAAGGATAGAAAAGATAGAGTATGAAAAAATTGAGTTTTCTCAAGAAGAGAAAGATGAATTCAGGAAAAAATATTTGAAATCCATAAATTTAGAAGATAAATTAATTGTTATAAATCCTAATGCAGGAGAGTTAGCTGAATGTCGGCGATGGCCTAAGGAGTATTTTGTAGAAGTTGTGGAGAATTTATCAAAAAGAGAAAATTTAAAAATAGTGTTTGTTGGAACAAAGGAAGAATCCAGCTATGTTAAAGAAATAATTGAAGAATTAACTGGAGAAGGTAAAAGTAAAGTTTTGGATCTTTCCGGAAGATTGAATATTAAAGAATTTTTGATTCTTATTTCTTTATCTTCTTTAGTGATTACTAATGATTCAGGCCCTCTTCATTTAGCTTATCTTGAGAAAACTCCTTCTTTATCTATCTGGGGGCCGGGAGATCCAGAGTTGTTTGGAGTCAAAGATCCTCAACACAAAATAATTTATTTAGATTATGATTGCAGCCCCTGTATTTATCTTTATCGCACAAAGCCAGCTTTATTCTGTGGAGGGAAAATTCCTTGTTTAAAAAATATAGCACCTTCTATAGTTATTAAAGAAGCACTTAATCTTTTAAATGAAGAGTAAGGCGAGAGATTTATTCTGGATTTTTTTGATTACTATTTCAATAAGAATTATCCCTATTCTTTTTGGGCAATTTCTTTCTCCAGATGCCTGCTTTTATCTGAATATAGGAAAAAATTTGATTGAGAAGAAAGGATTTGTAATTTCTTATAATTTTTATCATTTCTGGAAGGATTCTTTTTATCCTGCCTTACCCTTTATGCATCCTCTATTTCCCTTTCTTTGTGGCATTGCTCTTGCTGTTTTTAAAAGTGTAAAGGCTGTCTCTTTTATGAATATATTTTTTATCTATTTAAATTTGCTTTTAATTTTTTTCCTTTTTCCTGAAATCTCAAAAAAAACACGCTATTTTTTATGCACTTTACTTAGTCTTAATTATACTCTTTTTTATGTTTCTCTTTTTCCTTGGACAGAGCCCCTTCATCTTTTTTTCTTAATTTTATCCTTCTATTTTTTAAAAAGGCTTTCTCAAAAATACTCTTATTTTCCTTTGATTATAGGAATTATTATGGGAGTGGCCACGCTTGTTCGTGCCGCTAATATTTTTAATATTTTGGGTTATTTGTTGATATTTTTATTTTTTCATCCTTACAAAATTAGGAATTCTTTTCTGTTTTTAGTAGGAGTAAGCATTATTCTTCTGCCTTATGAGATTACCTGTCTTGTTAAGTATGGAATTTTTTATCCTCAATATTTAAAAGCAGCAAAAATTTATGGACAGGCAAATATATATGGAGGATATTATAAAGAGACTCTGCCGGTATTACATTCTAATTTACATCTTACTTTATGGGGATTTTTTTATATTTTTTTCTCAACTACTTTTTATAAACTAAAACAATTTTTTATAATTTTAAATAACTACTTACAGGGATTTTTGTGGTTAGGGATAATAGGGGTGTATGAATTGTTTAGGAAAAGAAAAGAAATAAATGAATCACAGTGTTTGTTTTCTATTCTCTTTATTGGAATAATTAATCTCTTGCTTTATTCCTCCAGTATTTGGTGGGATCCTACCTTAGAATTTTATCGCTATATACTTATTCCTTATGTTTGTTTTTTTATCGTTTTTATTTTTTCCATAGAGAAGGTGATTACTTTAAATAGACAGAGCAAAAATCTTTTTATTTTTTTATTCTTTTTTCTTCTTTTTATTAAAGATGGTTTTTATAGACTGAATAAAAATTATTATTATCTTGTTCATCGTGAAAAAATTAAAAAAGCAATTACTTTAAAAGAAGAAATGCTTAACTGGCTTAATAATCACACAAACCCTTCTGATACCATAGCTACTTCAGAATATTTTTATGCTTTTCCTTTAAATAGTGTGATTATCTCTTTGCCTGAAGCAAGAATGATTACAAGAAAAAATATGGAGGATTTCTTAAAGATTTATTCTCCCAAATACATCTGGATAGGAAAAGATAAATTAAATCTTTATTCTTCTTTTTTAGATAAAAATTACAAAGAGATAAAACTGCCTCATTCTTTATCTTTCTCTTATGTTGTTTTTTTAAAAAAGGAATAAGAAATTTTGCAAAAACTCTTGACAAAGTTCACAATTTGTGTATATAAATATTATGCGTATTGTTGACAATATTGGTTTATATTGATACTAAAAGCATCCGAAAAGGATGCTTTTTTTGTCGCTCTTTGACTATAAAGCTTTTGGAGGGTTTGATCCTGGCTCAGAGTGAACGCTGGCGGCGTGGATAAGGCATGCAAGTCGAGCGATCCTGATCTGTAAAGTAGATTGAGGCCTTTGGCCAAGATCTACGATGCAGATC
>Ga0164310_10002156_pt1 | contig 11247 bp, 9 predicted proteins | sample GuaBasSedimGuay1_FD_121795 | JGI IMG/M metagenome (GOLD analysis project Ga0164310, IMG submission 121795) | Subseafloor sediment microbial communities from Guaymas Basin, Gulf of California, Mexico - Guay1, Core 4569-9, 0-3 cm | ecosystem: Environmental > Aquatic > Marine > Hydrothermal vents >... | reverse complement strand
GACCCGTACAAGGTGTTTATTGCTGAGATACTTCTCCGTCGCACGACTGCGACCGCAGTTTCTCGTGTGTTTGATCAATTCATTAGTCGATTCCCCACGGTCCAGACATTGGCTGCAGCAGAAGAATGCGACATCACTGAGATTGTGTCTAGCTTGGGCCTGCAGAACACCCGCGCCAAGCATCTCCGTGAGGCCGCACAGATCATTGTCCAACAGTTCGACGGCATGATTCCAGACACCGAGACCGCCCTGAAACAACTACCCGGGCTTGGCCGCTATGGTGTGGCCGCAGTTCTAAACTTTGCATTCTCCATCCCTAGGCCAATGGTTGATGGCAACATTCTCCACCTGTTCCGGAGAGTCTTCGGGTTGTCGTTCAGGAGTGTTGATGACGAAGAGGCATGGCTCCTTGCGGAGCGCTTGGGTGGTCGTCGTCAGCCACCCGAGTTGTACTGGGGAATGATTGACCTGGTCGCACAAGTGTGTCTTAGGCGCCGGCCTCGCTGCGAACAGTGTCCCCTTAGTTCTCGCTGCAAGTATCGTCAACGTGGCTCTGCTACATCGTAACGATGATATTGCGCCGGACCTGCTCAGAGGCAGGTCGTGACCATGAAACGGAGAGTCCAGCCTCACCTGCGAGTTGGCGAGGGTGATGTAGAAGAGGTGGCAATAATCACTGGCAACCCAGATCGTGTGCCAGTGATTGCTAAACGTATGCGCGACGTCGAGGAGGTTGCGCGGTATCGCGGGTTTGTCACATACCGGGCCTACACACCACAGGGTGGAGTACCCGTGACCATCTCAGGCACCGGGATAGGTACACCTTCAACACACATCTGCATCGAAGAACTCGTAAGGTTGGGTGCGAAGGTGATAATCCGGCTTGGATCATGCGGGGGGATTGATCCGTCTGTGCGAACTGGTCATGTGGTGGTGCCCACAGGGTGCATCCGCGACGAGCGCACGAGCCTCAACTATGCTCCTGTGGAGTATCCTGCGGTAGCGTCTGTACGTTGGTCGTCTGAGTTGTACTCGGCAGCTCTGAAAGTATTGCCTCACGAGAGGGTGCACCGGGGAATCTGCTGGACGAGCGACGTATACTACACAGATCCCGACATTGATCCGCTGGACATGTGGACGCGTATTGGTGTCAAATGTGTCGAGATGGAGAGTTCACTCCTATTCGTGTTTGCGAGCACACATGGCATAGAGGCTGCGTCCATTCTCGCAGTCGATGGTAACCTTCATGGTGAACAGAAGGGTGAGCAAGAGGACGAGAGCGAGCAGACTGGCGAGCAGCATCCTCTCCTGAAAGATGCGGTTTCACGAATAATCGTCGCCACAATAGAAACGATTGACAAGATAGTGGCCAGCATGTGAGTCAATACATTGTTAACGTACGGTTGTCTAATGTGACTGAGCACAATGGCTTCAGCTGAAACTCAGCCGCAGCATCGTGGAAAGTCACGTGCCTATCTTGTCATGAGGGCCGAGGCCGAAGAGGCCCTTCGACTCGCCCGTGAGTGGTGGGAGCACAAGACAGTGCCTCCATACGTGAAGGTACGGCAGCTGAGAAAGGACGAGCTCGAAGAGTTTGTGAGGCTCTACAACCGATGCTTCATTGCCTCCCCGGACCCGTTCTGTCCTATCTCGCTAGAGGATGCTCAGAAACTCGACACTGATGGGATCTTCGTCGCAGAGATGTGGGGCACGCTTGTTGGTTTCATTGCGTGTTTTGTGGAACACGATAAGGACCCCATCTATGGTGAGATCACTGGCCTCGGGGTTCTCCCATCTCGTCGGAGGAGAGGTGTGGCCACAGCGCTGATACAGAGGGCTGTAGAGTACTTTCTTGAGGCTGGTGTCAAGGAGGTCTATTGCGAGGTCTATGAGGAGAACACGCCCTCAAAGATGCTGGTAATGGGCTACGGCTTCAAGCAGGTGGGTCGTCGAGAGATTCCGTGGGAGGCACCGCCTGAGGCTCCGGACGAAGCACCGGGTGGAAAGATCATGCGCAAGTTCGGTCTCAGACCACGCCCCGGATGCAGGAACTGCAGGGACATCTGAGTGGATGACTAGTACGGTAGTCTCAAATACGTTTAGGTCCTCTTCAGACTCGTTACGTACTACTGCGCGATGGAGGAGGACCGTTGGGAAAGTACGATGTCGTCGTAGTAGGTGCGGGCCCGGCCGGTTCCTGTGCTGCATTCGAACTTGCACAGGCTGGTCTTGACACAGTCCTGCTAGAGAAGGCGCAGCTTCCTCGGGACAAACCATGCGGCGGTGCGGTCATGTACCGTGGTCTGAGGTTGCTGGGGCGTCTGCCACGACGGCTCGCCGAACGGGAGATCTATGGCCTGCGCTTCATTCTGCCTGACGGTCTCGATGTGCAGTTCAAGTCCAAGCGTCTGCTCGGAGTCACCACCAACCGGTCACTCTTCGATGAGTTTCTCGCCCGGCGTGCTGAGAGTGCGGGTGTTGAACTATTTGAGCTTGCAAGAGTGGCTCGAGTAGAGGTCGGTCGTGACGGGGTGACCACAGCTCTTAGTGACGGTCGTGAGTTTAGATCCCATTTTGTTGTTGGGGCTGACGGGGTCAACACCGTTGTGGGTCGATTTCTCGGGTTACGACCGCCTAGGAAGGACCTGCACCGTGTGGGTCTGGGGATGGAGTCCGACTTTCGAGTGGGTGCTAGACGGGTCGTAGAGGCCTGTGATGGCGATCCCACCGTCCTTCAGATACTCCCTGTGGAGGGGCGTGTGAGCTATGGTTGGGTCTTCCCAAAGCGTGAGCATCTTGCTATCGGAATCGCAGGGGCCGGTGTCCACATGCATCCACTTCGCCCCATCTTTGACGGCTTTGTTCGCCAGTTAGAGAAACGGTTTGGATTCGAGCTTGTGCCTGAGAAGCGCCGGGTATCGTTTCTTGGTGCAGATGGGGTCAATAATGTGAACGTGACCGACCGCGTGGTTCTAGTGGGTGATGCTGCAGGATACGTGGACCCAATGATGGGTGAGGGGATTGCATATGCCATGTGGTCTGGGGTCTATGCAGCTTTTGTCATTGCGGAGGCCATGAATCGGGGGCGTTATGATGCTGCCTTCCTTGCCAAGTACGAAGACATGTGTCGTAAGGCGTTCGGTGCCAATTTTGCCATGGCCGAGTGGGCAGGCACACGGGGTACCTCTTTCGCCCACGCCGTCCTCTCGAGAGCATCTCATCTGAACCTATCTGGAGAGATACTGTGCATGCTGGCCCGCGGGGAGATTGGGTACTCTCATATCCCGTCAGTGGTTCTTCGCAAACTGCCCTTTGAGATTCCCCACATTCTTCGTGACATGATTCAATCACGTTTTGCTGCGTGACAAGAGATATAGGCTCTCAAGTCTTGGGACTGATGCCGTGACCAGCTTGCGCTTGACCACTCTCGTGATTGTCGTTCTCATTATGTTACCCAGCATTCCGTTGTTCGTCCCCCCCGTGCGTTCCTCCTCGCTACTGTTTGATGGCGACTCCGCCTTTGAGTACCTCGACAACCAGTGTGCCTTTGGTCCTCGTCCCCCGGGCTCCACAAACCTCTCTGAGTGCAGGTCATTCATTGTCAGTACGCTGCGAGAGTCTGGCTGGTCAGTTCACCTTCAGAACTTCACATATCGCGGCACCAACTGTGCGAACATCATCGCCACGTACGGGAGTGAGAATGCAACCACGATTCTTGGTGCGCACTATGATACACGTCCGGTTGCAGACCGGGATTCTGACCCCGCGAATCGCACCCGGCCGATTCTTGGGGCAAACGATGGTGCCAGTGGTTCCGCAGTTCTGCTTGAGCTGGCCCGCGTGCTTCCCGCCGAGACCCGCACGGATATCGAACTCGTCTTTTTTGATGCCGAGGATAGCGGTGGAGTCGATGGATGGGACTGGATTGTTGGGTCTGACTACTATGTCACCACGCTTGATAATCAACGCCGCCAGTCCGTGCGTGCGATGATACTACTAGACATGGTCGGTGACGCATCACTGATTCTCCGACGTGAGCAGCGATCAACGGTTGCACTTCAGAACATGGTGTGGTCCATTGCATCCGACTTGGGCTACGGCCATATATTCGTAAATGAAACCGGGGCTGCTATCATCGATGACCACAACCCGTTCATCGACGCAGGTGTTCCGGCCCTAGACATAATACACCACGCACCATTCCCCTGGTACTGGCACACACTGGAGGACACTCCGGACAAGTGTAGCGCTTCAAGCCTTGAGGTCGTGGGCCGGGTCTTGGAGGAATTCCTGTTACAGTTCTCTGGCTCGTCTATTACCTTCACACAGGGGTCGCCGACTCTGAGTTCACTAGTCGTGTTTCTCCTTCCCCCCATCCTGATTGTGGTCGTGGTGTCCATGTGGTGGCTACGCCGGGAACACTGATGCTGCACACATTTATTCGTGCACGCTGCATACTCTCACAGCCGGCTTGTCTTCCGGTTGGCGGTGACCGTATTGCACTCGACCCTCCTGTATCGTCCCACAGGTGCTAATCCTCCGCCACTCACTTGTGTGACCATTGATGCATCACGACGATCACTTGCTTGTGGCACTGCCGACTCGCGTGTCCTGCTTCTTGATGCAAAGACCGGACGCCCTCGCAGGGCTCTCATTGGTCATGAGGACATGGTGGCCTCGGTGGCCTTCGGGGGGAAGAGTTCCATTGTCTTCTCTGCCAGCTGGGATGGCACTGTTCGACGATGGAGCACTGGACGAAGTACCCAAAACACGCATACATTGTCGCATACTTCAGGAGCAAAGTCGTTGGCTGTGGATGTGGAGGCCGGCAAGGGTGTGGCTGGTTTTCAGGATGGCATGGTGAAGGTCTTCACTACGAGTACTCTAAAGTGTCTTCGGAACATCCCTACACACAGCCGTGACGTTTCCTCGGTGGCTCTTCTGTCGGGTGGCGAAAATCTGCTCACGGCATCATGGGACGGGACATGCAGGCTCTGGGATCTGCGAAGGTACAAGCTGGTACGTACTGTTGCTGAGTTCAACCAGCGTATTCACAGCATGGCGGTGCTCGAGGACGGCTCGTCTGTCCTGCTCGGGCTCTACAATGGCGAGGTTATTGGTATTAGCATCGACACGAACAGAGGGGCGGCCATCGAGGCGCACCAAGATGTCGTAGGGGCGCTCACATTCCTGCCTCATACCGAAGCGTTCGCGTCTGGCGGCTGGGATTGTATGGTTCGTGTGTGGGGGCCATCACACGAACAGGTGGATTCGCATAGACTCCCCACAGGTGTGACGGGGATGTGCTTCTCTGAGCATGAGGGTCGTCTCTACGTGAGCAGCTTCTCAGGGGCTGTGACGGCTCTGGACCTTGATGAGGCTCTCTCATCTGCGGGTCATTGACTCGATTGAAACGGTATGCGAATGTCTATCTCAACGAAGCCCTCTCTTCTCCATGTTAGGCGAATCCTATCGTACTGCCTGTTTCCGGCAGCCAAATCTCTGAGGGTATCCAATGACCGGTTCCGACTTCTCTTGTCAAAGGGGATTGGCAGTACATCTCTGTCCGGTAGTGTCAGGAGAAGAGCCTTCTCTGTCACTCTGACGATGGGTGCCGACAGGATCAGCCTTCCCTCCTTGAACTTTGGTTTCTTCTCCCGTGCAGAACGCAGGACCCTGGCAAGTTTCCTGTGTTCGCCAATCTTCACCCGTGCAGTCTTGACAACATCTGCGAGATACTCGGGTCGCCGATCGAATCTCTGCACAAACTCATCTTCTACCTCTTCGATTGTCTTGGCGGCTGAGGTGAGGTGCTTCTGGAGAATCGTGCGAATCACGAAGTTTGTGGCCTCTGCATACTTCTCGAACTCCCTCTTCATAACAACCTGCTTCTCCCTTGAGAGGATGACACTATCTAGACGGAGTATCTCAACGCCTACAGTCATTGGCACCACTCTGGAACTGGCCTGAATGGAACGGACCTAATCAATATGACTACTGTGACGCCAGTCTGGAGCCATTCCGCCGCCTATAGTCTCTGGGCAATGAATCGCGCCTCTCCAATGCTCCGCGTGATGCCTTTTATCTGAAAGTCGAAGGCACCGTACTCCTCGAAGATCTCGGCGTAGTAGTCCGACTCATTCTCTCGCAGGTCATCCACTAGATGTGCAAGATTGTGAGATATTATCCCATCCATGGCAAGAAGCGCTCTACCGAGGGTGTGTATAGCCCTCCGCATCTCAAGTACTGCCAGCTCGTAATCGCCCTCAATCGTGAGCTCGTTTACTGTGTGATAGCTGCGCTGAGCAGATGCGAGAAACTCAACAGCTGCGAGCGGCGCGTCCTCTCTCTCTGCCAGCCTCTCCTCAGCAATCTCCAGCCAATGTCTGAGGTCCTCCAGCACATCCATGATCTCTTCCTCTTCGAGTCCTCGCAGCTTGAACGTTCGGAGAAAGAGCTGATACGCTATCGGATCGAGTAGTCTGACCTCACTCAACACTTCAGCGGGCCTAATAATCTCAAACTGGTTGTTGCGCATCACAATGACTCTTCCCAGATCGAAGAGCGCATTGCGCACAAGCTCAACGGCACTGACAACATCCTCGTCATCGGCCGCCTCGGAGGCGTTATCGAGCAGTTCAAGCGCTCGCTGCTTCATGCTCTCGATGACCTTCTCGGGCCATGTGAACTCGGCAGCTCTCTTGTGCCATTCCTCAAGATCGCCGTCCCTGTCGTAGACGATCTTGGCCTCCTTGAGCCTTCTGATGACCTCGGCGATCTTAAATGAGTCTTTGACCTCGCCATCGAGAACCTCTTCGATGTCACTTGGAGTGAGAAACGACATATCGACCCGGATATTCTGATGTTCTGCCATTAGTTGAACCGGTGCCTCTTGTTCGTCCCATATCACACACAAATCGAGCACGGAGTTTGCCGTGATGGTCCCGCGGGCGAAGGCACCATATACGTAGACTCCCTTGACGGTGTCTTTCTCTTTCCAGTCGTTGACTATCTCGTCGAGGACCTCGCGGAATCTCTTGTGGATGTTCATCATTGCTGGGGCCCCTCTCAGTGGCAGCAGTGCGTGCAGGGACTATGCACGCGTTGCCATAAGGTTATCTGTGACCGACTAGCCGCGACAAGCAGTTAAATCTTGGATTGTTCCGGAATGAGTCCATCTTACGGAGATGTCCTCAACGTGACGCGTGAAGATGGCCGGTCCAATGATGAGCTCAGACCTGTCGAGATAATTCGTGGGTTTCTAAAGCACCCTGCCGGTTCAGTCCTGATCAAGACTGGTGACACGCAGGTGATCTGTACTGCCACGGTCGAGGAGGGCGTTCCGGGGTGGCTGAATGGTGAGGGCCAAGGATGGATCACCGCTGAGTACGGGATGCTTCCTGCAGCCACGTCGGAGAGGAATAGCCGCTACCGTATCAGCGGGCGCACCTACGAGATTCAACGACTGATTGGGCGTTCTCTACGGGCTGCTGTTGACCTTAGTATGATGGACGGCTACACAATCAGGATAGACTGCGATGTGATCCAGGCTGATGGGGGCACGCGGACGGCATCCATCACAGGGGGCTATGTGGCACTGTATGATGCCCTCAGTCATCTTGTTCAGGATGAGAAGCTCTACAAGATGCCAGTGAAGGGAATAGTCGCCGCTGTGAGCGTGGGAATCGTGGAGGGGTCGGTGCTCCTCGACCTCTGCTATGAGGAGGACTCGGTCGCTGATGTCGACATGAACATAGTGATGCTGGATGGCTCCTTTGTTGAGGTTCAGGGGACTGGTGAGGGCGGCATTTTCACCAGAGAACAGCTGAGCGAGATGCTGTCGTTGGCCGAAAGAGGAATCCGCGAACTCATGATGATTCAACGGGATGTCCTTGGACTGGAGAATGATCACGTCGACACCGGCGAGTGACCTGTGATTGGCGCCTTTCGCAGCACTACCGGTCTGTCGTTGGGAGGCGGCTCTTGCGTAAGCTTTATCTTCAAACTCCGGGCAGTTATGTTGCATTCGTCGAGTAGAGACGGTGTTGTTCAGCGGCTTCAGGAGGTCGCTGTGGAGCCGATCTGGCAAACCTCGACGGATAGTAATCTTTAAAACCGGCGCCCAGTTGGCAGCCGGGGCGCGCACCCACTACAATCAGGGTTGTGCCTCGTCCACAAGACCTCCGGGCGGAGGCTTCCCACAATTGCCCCGTGGGGACTCATCGGGACCAGACAGAGCGTCAGCACACAGGAGATGGGCACCTGTGGGAGTTGATTGCTCGGCAGCACGGAGTCATTCCCGATGGGGGACGGTCTGAGGGATACGGCTCGAGGCGGTGCTGTGCACCAAGAGTCGTGTGCCTAGACTGCAGAGGATGAAGATTGGACCGTGTAGAGAATAGTATGACTAGCACATACACAGACAGTCCTTGGTAACATGTTCAGCCATGTTACGTGGCATCATGCCACACAACAGGTAATACTGTGCCGGTCACATGAGTAGATCTGCGATTCGCTGTACGGCTGCTGGTGGATGACTTGGTTGGCTAGCCGATGAAGGGCGTGACGAGCAGCGATATACCACGGGTAGACGCATGAAGTCATTGATCCGTGGATTCCCGAATGGGACTTCCTCATGAGGGCTAATACCCCTCATGGATCCGGGGTCGCTCCCGGATTGGGAACGGGCCGAACTGAAGCATCTTAGTAGGCCCAGGAAAAGAAAACAACAGTGATTCCCTGAGTAACAGCGAGCGAAAAGGGAACAGGCCAAACCGAATCCCTGCGCGAAGAGTGCAGGGAGATGTGGTGTTTAGGGCCCGGACAATTGCCGACGTGCCTAAGCCGAAGTCGTCTGGAACGACGTGGCATAGAGGGTGACACCCCCGTAGGCGTAAAGCACGGGCATGTCTGGAGTCCCAGAGTAGCGCGGGTTGGTCTTCTCGCGTGAAGATCGCAGGCGCAACCTGCGAAGCCTAAATACTCAGCCAAACCGATAGCGTACTACGTAGCGCGAGCGAAAGTTGAAAAGCGCCGCGGGAGCGGGGTGAAAAGCACCTGAAACCAGCAGTCTACTCAAAGGATGCCGACTACAAGAGGAGATACTCGGGGAACGAACGGGAAGCGATTCCCTAGTAGGACCTGAGTGGATCGAGCCGGCATCATCCGTCTTGAAACACGGGCCAGGGAGTTCATGGGCGTGGCGAGGATAAGGCGTCGAGCCGCAAACGTAGGGAAACCAACAAGCCCGCAGCCGGTTCGTCCGGTGAGGGGCGGCGTGTGAATAGCGCGCGAAGTCACTCCCATGACACGAGAAACCAGTCGATCTAGGCCTGGCCAGGGTGAAGCCGGGCGAAAGCTCGGTGGAGGCCCGAAAGGGTTCTGACGTGCAACTCGTTCCGTTGAGCTGGGCCTAGGGGTAAAAGGCTTATCTAGACTGGTGATTGCTCGTTCTCCGCGAAGTTGGTCGCAGCCAAGCCCTGCCTGAGGTATCACGTGGTGTAGAGCACTTTCGGATCGGACCGGGGGGCGTAAAGCCCTTCACCATCCTGAAAACTCCGAAGCTGCGTGAACCGTAGACGGCAGGAGACGGGTGCCCGGGGTAAGCCCGGCAGGCCGAGATGGGGAGAACCGAGAGTACGGTTAAGGTCCCTAAGTGCCAGATAAGTGCGGTGAAGAAGGGCGTCGAGAGCCCAAGACAGTCTGGGGGTGAGCTTAGAGGCAGCTATCCCCGAACGAAAGCGTAACAGCTCACAGACCGAGGCTCTCGGCCTTGAAAATGGACGGGGCTAAATCTGGCCACCGAGACCGTACGGCACGCGAGTAACATCGCGTGATCCGGTAGCGGAGCGACCCGGTTGGGTAGAAGCAGGGGCGTGAGCTCCTGTGGACCGTCCGGGTTTGATGATCCTGGCAGTAGTAACAGCGAAGCATGGTGAGAATCCATGTCGCCGGAAGGGAAAGGGTTCTTCGGCGATGCGTCATCAGCCGAAGCTTAGTCGGTCCTAAGGGGCACCGCAACTCGAGTGTCCCGAAAGGGAATCAGGTTAATATTCCTGAACCTCGGAAGTACGTTTCGCGGCGACGCAAAGCCGGACTTGTGACTCATCTGGATAGGCCAGGCACCGTCCTCGCGGTGTTTAACACTATAAGCCTGCTGAGAACCGTAACGGTGAGAGGCAGGTGAAAGGTGGAATAGCGGGTGGTCGGACACCCGTCTGGCTGATTCCTGGTGACCTTGAAAAGCGAGTCCGGAAGGATCTTCCGAGTCCGTACCCAGAACTGACACAGGTTCCCTGGCTGAGAAGGCCAAGGCGTATCCGGGTCAATCCTGCCTGAGGGAAATCGGCCAATTAGCGGCGTAACTTCGGGATATGCCGTGCCTGGGTTGGTGCAAGCCTTCCCAGGTCTTAGTGACTAGGGGGTCCCAACTGTTTAATACAAACATAGCTGACTGCGAGCGCGAAAGCGTTAGTACAGTCAGTGAATCCTGGTCTGTGCCTGTCTGTTAAACCTCAGAAATGGGGCGAAGCACAGGTTAACGCCGGGACTAACTATGAGTCTCTTAAGGTAGCCAAATGCCTTGTCGGTTAAATGCCGACGTGCATGAAGGGAGCAATGAGGTCCCCACTGTCCCCAGGAGGAACCGGGTGAACCTACACCATACCGAACAGTGTATGTAGCGCCAATGGGAAGAGAAGTCCCTGCGGAGGTTTACTACGCAGTCTGTCGTTGCCATCTCTGTTGTCATACAGAGCGTAGTCAGGAGCGTTGAAGCAGGCTCTCCGGGGCCTGTGGATGCGACCATGGAACACTGACTATGGCAATGGGGGTGGCTAACCTAGGCCAAGCGAGTCTAGGGACACCGGCAGATAGGCAGTTGGGCTGGGGCGGCACACGGCTGACAAGAGATCAGCCGTGACCAATGCTGAGCTCAGAGGCGACGGAAACGTCTCGTTGAGATCAAGGGCATAAGCTCGGCTGACGGGATCCCGCAAAGCAACGGATCCCGGGCGGAAACGCTGGCCTAGCGAACCTTCACCGGCCAGTTGCGAGCGGTGGAGATGACAGAAAACTTACCCCAGGGGTAACAGAGTTGTCGCGGGCAAGAGTCCATATCGACCCCGCGGCTTGCTTCCTCGATGTCGGCTCTTGGTATCCTCGGGTTGCATAAGGCCCGAAGGGTGCGGGTGCTCACCGATTAAAACCGAACGTGAGCTGGGTTTAGACCGTTGCGAGACAGGTTGG
>Ga0164310_10002155_pt1 | contig 11250 bp, 13 predicted proteins | sample GuaBasSedimGuay1_FD_121795 | JGI IMG/M metagenome (GOLD analysis project Ga0164310, IMG submission 121795) | Subseafloor sediment microbial communities from Guaymas Basin, Gulf of California, Mexico - Guay1, Core 4569-9, 0-3 cm | ecosystem: Environmental > Aquatic > Marine > Hydrothermal vents... | reverse complement strand
GCAATGGGATACAGCAGAGATGAACTCATTGGAAAAATGACCTGTGCTGATGTCTGTAAAACACCCCTTTGTAAAACTGCGGATTGTACGCTTAAAAATAGTATGGTAAGCAAACAAGCTATTATTGGTGAAACAGTTGCAACGAATAGATCAGGTACAAAGATCGAGGTTAGAGTTTGCAGTAATGCTCTTCTTGACAGTCACGGTAACCCAGTTGGTGGTTTTGAACTTATTCAAGATATCACAGAGGATAAAACAATTGCAAGGGATCTTTCCGCAATGGCGAGTCAGTTCGCGTCGTCAGCAGAAGAACTTTCATCGTCAGCAGAAGAAGTCAATGCTTCAATTGAAGAAACATCTTCAACGATTCAACAAATAGCTGAGGGTTCTAGCACTTCTGCAAATCAAACAAATGTAGTTCTAGATGAAATTAAAAATGCAAAAGAAGCCGCTCAGAATGGTCAGGATGCCGCAGGGGAAGTTAGCACTAAAATGGGCGTAATCAAAACAACGACTGAAGAAGGGGCAGCAAAAATCTCAGCACTTGGAGAAAAATCCAAAGAAATTGGAAATATTGTTGATACTATCAATCAAATATCAGAGCAAACAAACCTTCTAGCACTAAACGCAGCAATTGAAGCAGCACGAGCCGGGGAAGCAGGACGTGGTTTTGCAGTAGTTGCTGATGAAGTCAGAAAACTAGCAGAAGAATCAGGTCAGGCAACAAAACAGATCCGTGAACTTATCTCAGGTATTCAAACCGAAATAGAAGGTGCAGTAAAATCCATGGATGAAAACACAAAACAGGTGGAGGATGGTAGTAAAGGCGTTAAAGTAGCAGTGGAAGCATTTGAAAAATTACCTGTTATCGTAGAGACTGTGAGTAATGCTGCAAATGAAGTAGCATCTGTTGCACAAGAAAATGCATCAGGTAGTCAAGAAGCATCATCTGCAATGCAGGAAGTTTCTGCATCCATGCAACAAGTCACAAGTAGTGCAGATGAATTATCCCAAGCAGCAGAAAAATTAAAAATTCTTTCAAGAAAACTCGATAAAAATGAAGATGTTGAAAGTGGTAACACGCAAGAATGGAAAGAACCACCAAAGGCCCCCCAACCACCTACTGCTCAAACGAAATCAAACACAGCTCCAAAAACTGAGGCATAAGGTTAGGTGTTTATAATATGCCCACTGGAATTGAAGAAAAAACCGCAGAGAAAGAAGATCTACAAGAACAGCAACTAGTTGTATTTAAGATAGCTGAGGAAGAATTTGGTGTTGACATCAATGAAGTTAAAGAAATCATGCGTTGGGAAGATGTCACACGCATTCCAAATTCAGCAGCTTATATTAAAGGTGTAATCAATCTTCGAGGTAATATTATTGTTGTAAATGATCTTGCGATGAAATTAGGGTTACCATCAAAAGAAGTAGATGATGATACTCGAATACTTGTTGTAGAGGTTAAAGACAATACCGTAGGAATGATTGTTGATTCAGCAACAGAAGTATTACGTCTTCCAGGTGATAAAATCCGTGAAGCACCATCAATGGTCACAAGCAACATCGACAATAACTATATTGAAGGTGTTGGGCTTCTTGATGAGAAACGATTGTTGACATTACTGGACCTTACGAAAGTATTGGAATCCAAAGACTACGAAAAAATAATTCAAACTCAACATTCAGCTGAAAAAAACATTGTGAAAAAAGAAAAAACTGCTAAACCCTCAAAGGAAGAGATTAAACCTGAAACACCAAAAAGTGAACCTAAGCCCGCAGCAGAGATAAAAGAAGGAAAAACCCAGGAGAATAAACCTGAAACAAAAACGGAAAAGAACTCTGCTGAACCAGAAAAAAAGGCTGATGAGAAACTTGAATCAACTGTCAAAACACCCTCAGAAGAAAAGAAAGCAGAAGCTTCTGTGAAAGAACCAGCTAAAACGTCTTTAAAAACTGAAGAAACAAAGAAGAAATAAATGATCTTTATCATTTCTTCTATTCTTTTTTTTCTTTTTATTATTAAGCCATATAATATAATTTTTAGAGGGAAAATAAGATGATTAACATACATAGAGCAAGTTGCAGTTCCTGCAAAGCATCATTTGCAGTTCAGTATGGTAGTAAAACAAAAACAGAATCATTGGAAATTTATTCTTGTCCAAAATGTAAAATTCTTTTTTCACTTTCTAATTTTGAAAAATTTGAATGTCCAATGTGTAAGAATGATGAATTAGAAAGATATAATTTTCATAAGGAAGAAAATCTTAAATATTGCAAAAAAATGTTCGAAGAGAATATTCTTAATAAAGAAAAATATACTATGTTATTAGATTACTGGAAAAAAATGGAATGTAATAAATGTCCTATGTGTGGGAACGATGCATTGGAATGGAAAATTCAAGAGAACCCAGAATAAAAAGGGCATCTCAGAGATCATTATATCTGATCATTCATTAAAAGTAGGTTTCAGCTTTGGTTTAACCTCTGGAGTGATAACTACACTTGGTTTAATGATAGGATTATCTTCAAGCACGAATTCTTCATTAGCAGTTATTGGTGGCATCTTAACAATTGCCATTGCAGATTCACTATCAGATGCTCTTGGGATCCATATTTCTGAGGAATCTGAAAATGTTCACTCAGAAAAAGAGATTTGGAAATCGACAATTGCTACATTTATCTCAAAATTTATCTTTGCATTATCATTTATTTTACCAATTCTTATTTTTCCAAAACTTTCAACTGCAATAATTGTAAGTATAATCTGGGGGTCAACCATACTTACTACGCTTAGTTACACCATGGCAAAACAACAGAAGATCAAACCCTGGAAACCAATCATGGAACATTTATTCATAGCAGTAATAGTAATTATATTAACTCATTTTGTTGGCTGTTGGATAGCGGCAACATTTGTTTAATGATTGATTATCCATGCAAAAAAAGAGATAACAAGAAATATTCCATTATAGGCAAGTTTTGAATTGAATTATTCCATCTTTAAAATATCAAAAATTTAGTCATGACATCCAGAACATGCAGAGCAATCGTTTGAACAAGATGTTTGTCCTTCAATTTTTTTGCCTGAATTATCTTTTATTGAGTAATTACAATCGGGACAAACAAGATATAATATATCTGTTATGGTGTTTTTAATAAATAATTTTCCACCACAGTATGGACAAGTATCTAAATCATTTCTTTTAATATTTTCTATAATATCACTTCCTATGAATTTTTTTCATTGGAACTTTTACAGATTATATTATTTAAAGAATACTTGTTATAATTACAATATTGATACTTTTTATTGTTTTATCCAACAAAATTTTTCAAAAATTGTTAATGGATCCTGTTTCGTATGTGAATGTTTTATAGATTCTTGTATTTTTTTACTGTTTTTAATTTTTTTAATTAAAAACTCAGGATTATATCCATTTTTTGCAGGTTTTATAATGTTTTCCTGTGTTTTTTCTTCAATAAAATTTATCATTAATTCATTTAACTCATCAAAAATAAAACGATAGTAATAATTTTCTCCATATCTTCTCATTAGATTATTTTTAACAGTTTCATCAATAGTATTACAATTAAATTCTTCTTTCATATTAAGTTCTTCATGTAACTCATCAAATGATATTTCAGCATTGCATACTTTTGATGAACTTCTCAGATGTCTTGGTTGAAATTTTCCATATGGGCAAGGCCACATTTTACATATTATTGGTCTTTTATTGTATATTGAACATGTGTTTTCTTCGTTTAAAAAGGCACATTTTGGATGTCGATTATACGTATAATGTGTAATTATTGATATTTTGTTTTTTATATCATATACTACATTTGCTATTTTTATATCAAGCATCTGTATACCTAAATTTCCCGTAACTTTTATAAATTCATTTACTTCCCAGTCAAATAGGCCAAGATTTATCTGGTTGACATTGATTAAATATTTTCTTATAAACTCAGGTTTAATTTGTTCATCTTTTTTGATTCGTGAGTCTTTACAACAGTTCCCACATTGCATACATCTAAATTTTTTTACCATCCTCTCAAAAAGTTAGAACTTTCAATTAGTATAAATATTTTATCAATTTTTATTCAATATGTATAGTTTTTAATAACTATTTTGATTTCATAGAAACATGTTTATTAAAAAAATCTGCTATATTATCAATAAAAAAAAACTTTTTTAAGGAGGTGAAAGACAACAATTCTCAACTAACTCAACATTTGTAAAATGTTCACATAAATTTTTATAACCCTCCCCAACACAAGCTGAGTTCCCATTTTTTGTAAGAAAACAACCACAAACAAAAACTTTCCCAGGAGAAAATTTATGAATAAAACTCGCAAGTTCCGCCCAACCCATCAGAGGAAAAGAAGATTGCTTTGATGTTTCAACAAAATATCGCTCACCAGCTGAGTTAAAATCAACATGTCTTTCAACAGTTTTAAAAAGATTTCCCTCCCTTTCCAACGTTATTACAGTCCTTGAATCCTCAGCAAGCATCTTGGAAAGATTTCTATGATAGTCCTCTGCATAAGTATCTTTGTCTATGCCCATATTTAAATGTTCATATGGATGAATAAGAACAACCACATCACCCTTTACATCAGGTGTTTCATTTATTGTTCTCACAAGACTTGTTTTAATCAATTTCCTAATAGCAGGCATATCAAGTGCATCCAAATACTATATCTAATTACAGTTTTAAAAACAAATATTTTTTTCAACTCTAATGTAATTTATCAGTTCTATTTTCTAAACCACTACTAATGAATTTATTAATAGCATCATCTACGGTTTCTACATCCGTAACAATAGCACGGATATTATTATCCAATAAATCATTATAAATATTAAAGCCCATGCCATAACTTATTACAATACTACAATCACTTAGATTTTTAATGATAACACTATGATTGCAACTACCACATTCACCAGTATTTTTACCAATATTCTGTCGGTATTCATCACTTAAAATCTTATTTTCTTTAATCTCAAATATTTTAAAACCCATGCTTTTTCCAAAATGTTTAGCAATCTTTACACCATCATCTGATGCTACAGCAACCTTCACATCAACCACCTCATATATTAGCCATAACAGCCAATAAAGATTTAATCTTTTCTCTTTTCTGATAACATCTGATAGCATGTTGAACTCACAACAGCAGGATGCTTTCCACTCCCATATACCTTAATTGTTGGATCCATCTCAGCAACTAAATTAAGAAAGGGGATAACGGTTTCTTTTTTACGCATCATAAAAGCAATTGGATTTCTTATAATATTCTTCAAAGCAATCTCAGGATAATTTATAAAATCCCCATAATCACCAACTTGTGCACAACAAAACATAAGATGACCTTCAGGATTAATATTAATATTATTAACAGGAATAAATCCTTTATCTCTTATTTCAACAAAAAATCCTTTTAATTCATTACATCCATCAGTTTCAATTAAATCTTTTGTTGTAACAGTATAATTTTTTTGAGGGTTAAAATCACTTCTTGAAACATTATTAAAATTCTTTAATTTACCAACATTCATTTTATCAAAAGCACGTCCTGCATAATATATTTCTCTACCATGAATTCCATAGAGAAACGGTGCTGATAAACCATGTTTAAAACATGAATTCCACATTCTTTTTAGCATCTGTTCAATTGTACTGCCCTGAGGTGGAGAATGAAACAAATCCGTAGAAATACAAATTCTAGTTTTTCCAGTAGTCTTATCCTCCAATCCTAAGTTTTCACTCCAATAACCAATTACTTCATCAGATTTTTCATCTGAAACAGCAAATCGCCCATTGGTCAAAATCCATATATCATATTCAGGCATCGTTTGCCTAAGTTTCTTTAAAAATTTTGATTGTTCTTTTAAACGCTCATCTTCTACTTTAAATTTGTTTTTTGGCCATGTAAAAAATTCCCCACCAGATAAACGTATATGAGGTCGTCCAAAATTTAATTTCATTTTATCATTTCTTGTTTTAAGTATAGTATAATAATTTGTTCCATGTAAACATTCAAGATATGATTCTGATAATCTATCGTCTAAATGAATAGGTGGTTTTTTCTTTTTTTCAAGTTTTTCTAAAATTGGTGAGGATCTAAATTCAAATTCGACTTTTTCCACATATAAATTTTTAATTCTACGTATTATATTATATTTTTGGATATTATCCATTATTTTTATAGCATCAGACGTTTTTGTAAATATATTACATTCCGGACCAGAATCAGTTACACAATGCATACAATGATCATTACAGTGAAAAGTTAAATCCCATTCAACCTTATGGATTGCTGGTATTGGTGTACACTCAGATAAAGGAATATTGGGAATTAAATCTCTTTTTTTTGCTTCTGTTATAACTTCAACAGAAAAATCTTTTCTATTCAATGTATAATCGTAAACAGTTAGCCATATTAAAAATTTTTTAATGTGAATAAAATTGCAATAGCAACATATTCAAAATGAATATAATATACTTTCCATTAGAAAATTATTAAAAAGTAATTCATATGTATAAAATGATGAAAATCGACGAAACAGATAAAGAAATCATAAGAATGATAAACGACGACTGGGAACAAGGAGTAACAAAAATAGGTAAGAAATTAGGTCTTTCACATACAGCAGTAAGATCCAGATTAAAAAGATTAAAAAGAGATTATCTAAAAGTAAATTGTAATTTGGATTTAGAAAAAATCGGACTTAAACTTTTTTTAATATGTATTGAAGCAAGAATGAAGATTAAGATAATTAATCATATCGAAAACTGTCCTAAAATTATTAACTTTTTTGATACTTATGGAGAATATAACTTTATGATGTTTGCTGTTGCAGAAAACTCAGATACAATGGAATCAATGATCGAACAATGCTTTTCATTCAACTTTACAGAAATTACAAAATACACAGTTATCCCCATTTCAAGCTCACCATTTATGTATCAACCATTGAAATTTTATTCAAATGAAGAAAAACAAAAAATGAAATGTGATTTTGACACTGAATGTCCAGACTGTGAACTTTATAAAAGAAAAAGATGTGTAGGATGTCCGCTATATGAAGGATATGAAGGAATATTGTAATTTTTATAAATAGAAAACAGGAGACCAAACTATTGTAATAAAAATTTAAATGCAGGCGTTATTGTTATTTTTTTATCTTCATGTTCAAGGTTTTTTTCTTGGTTAAATGAAATGATATGCCCTTCATTAACCTTGAATTTTTTCATGAAGGATAGTAGACCCCTTATCTCAATTTTCCCATATTTTATTTCAATAGGTAGTGGTTTATCCTGATCTATGACGATATCTACTTCGTTTTTGTATGGATCTCTCCAGAAATATTCTGCATTAAGTTGATTAATTAGAATTCCTTCAAATGCTTTTGATTTTGAATAGTGGTCCTCCCTGAAAAGAAGATTTGGAGATATTATTGTTGGATAATATTTTTTAAGTTTACGTTCTATTTTTCTTCGATTTTCCGAATAATTGTAAAGTTTTCTTATGAGAAATGATTCTTCAAGGTATCGAATATAATTAGACAAGGTTTGTCGTGTAATTTGAAGCTCTTTTCCCAATTCTGAAAGTTCAATTATTTGACCAGGATTTTCCATAAAAACATTTAACAGTGATTCAAGTATAGAGACATCTTTGATGTTAAACAAGTTTGCTATGTCTTGATAAATAACTTTTTCTATAATGCCTTCTTTAATATATTTCTTTATAATCTCCTTATCTTTGATATTAACAAGTTCAGGAAATCCTTGTGTTAGTTTATATTCTTCGAATAGCCTGGCGATTTCCTTCTCATATAGCCTTATGTTTTGGAATTTTTTTCCTTTGAATCTTAGAAATTCTTTAAATGTTAATGTCTCAATTTTGAATTCAAAAATCCTTCCGGCCAATGTTTCTTTCGACTTCTTTTTTATAAACAATGATTCTGAACCAGTTATAATTATTTTGATGTTTTTACCATATATGTCATAAATTCGTTTTATTTTTTCTTCCCAATTTTCTAGTTTTTGTATTTCATCTAGAAGAACAAGATATTTTTCATTTTCAAAATATTTTTCAACTATTTTTTCATATTCGTTTAATATTTCTCGAAGATTGGTTTTCCTGAATTCATCAAATGAAAAGTATAAAATATTTTCTGGGTTGAATCCATTTTTTATATAATCTTGGATTATTTTGAACATGAGCGTTGTTTTGCCCACTCTTCTAAGCCCGGTAAATGCTATAATTTGAGAGAGTTTGAAATACTTTGAAATTTTTTTATAGGCATCCCTTTCTTTATATTCCACTGTGAAAGATGATTTCCACCATTTATTAGATTCTATCAATATTTCTCTAATTTGCGTCATATATATTTAACCTATTATCGATTCTAGGTTAAGAGTATTTAACATATCTTATTAATACTTTGGATAGTGGTCAGCGGTATGAAGTTCAAGAATTTTTCCTCGGAGTAATTAAAATTGTATTGGAATAATAAAATTCTTGACCATAAGGAGAAAACTTCAGACCGCTGATTAACATCTCTAAATCAAAAACATATTTTTCATAGTATTGTACTAAAATAGCATTTCACCAATAAAAAAACACCAATTTAATACAACAAATGAACCTCTAAGCAATCTTTAAATTATTTCTCTTGACATACTCTAATGCAACCTTAATTCTATGATAGGGCATAAATGGAAAAAAAGACGAAACTATAAATATCTATGAAATATTGATATCTCAAAAGCAATTGAAGTGAGGGGATATCTAAAATGAAAAGTATTATTGAACAAGTTGGAAAAAACGCTGGAAAAATCTGGAAAACACTTAATATACATGGCCCTCTAACAGAATATCAATTATTGAATCAAACAGATCTTTCAGCAAATGAAATACATGCTGCTATTGGGTGGCTCGCACGAGAAAACAAGATTTTTAAAAATGAAGAACTTTTTTCCCTTGATGAATCAAGTTTTAAAAATAGTATTATTAAAGAAAATATTGATCAAAGCTTTGAAGAAACTAAAATTATTGAAGATAAACTATTGCCCATTCAAGAACCAGTAGATACCGCAGAATTAAACTCTGAAAATATTAAGGCTTTTGAGAATGCCATCCAAAAAATAGGAGATAAAACAAACAGTATTCTCGAGGATAATATCTCTGAAATTACAGAAACAGAAATTGAAACATCCGAAAATCTTAATCAAAATATCATTCAAAACATTATTAAGACAGAAGAAAAAAGCACTAAACCTTTTAACCCAATTCCGCCATGGAGGCGATTAGAGAACCTGTCCACAGGGACATGTGATCTGTGTAAAAATGAAATTGAATTTGAGGATAACCTTTCAGGACTCGTTATTGCCGATGATTATTTTATTTGTGAATCATGCTGTAAAAATACACCAAAAGATGAATTAATGAATTGGTCTAAGCCAAAAATATCAAGAGAAAAAGTTCTGCGACCTATTGGTCTTTGGCTTGTTGATAAGCAAAATAGAGACAAATCAACATTTATTGTATGATTAAATTGAAATATGTAATGTATTTATGATTACAACTAGAAAAATCGTTACCTAAATTTGTAGATGAACCAGAAATACTAATTTTTATAATCTAAATTACGCAGATAATTCAGAACCATATTAGACTTATTGTGTTTTACCGCATTTTTCTCATGTAAATCTGTGTGAATTTCAGCAGGCCCATCAGTAACAAAAATTTATGCTGTAGCCGCTTTTGCTTTAGAAGAAGCAAGAACTGGCTCATACTTTTTAACAGAAGATTTTGATCCCATCTCGGCGATTTGTCCTGCTAATTCAAAATCAAATTTTAATATAATTTGAACAAGTTTATTTTCCATATTTAACTTATAAAGAGATGAATTTCCAGATTCTCTTGTTTTTACTAGCAGTTTCTTTTTAAGAAGCATTTCAATAATTTTGTAAACAGTTGGACGGCTTACATCTGAATTCTTTGAAATATCTGAAACATTATAATCATAATTAGGATGATCAGCAAGAAAATCAAGTATTTTTGTTTGTGGACTATTTCCAAATATTTCTTTGAACATTCAATACACCTATATCTATATATGTCATCCAAAGTATATAAACTTTTTTAACAACTATGTAAAAAAATTTTACATAGTACATATAATCCAATTTCCCATATCAAAAATAAGATGAATTTTACAGATTTACAAGTGGACCTATTATTCAAATTATGGCGAAATAGGTGTTTTGGGAAAGGACATATGTTAATAGATAATTTAGTTGGGGGATTCCCAAGTCACATCAAAGGTCAAATGCAAGGAGAACTTGATGAGTTAATAAAAAAGAATGTTGTAATAAAAAAACCATCAAAGCATGGAAAAGCAGTCTATATTAACTATGAATTTAAAGATAAAATTTCATCTGCACTTGAAAAGAAATATCCATTTTTATAACCTAATTGAATAGGTAAATCAAAACCGTATACAATCTATAATGTTTTACCTGCAATTACTCCTGTTACTCTGTGTGCCTCTCAGCAGATTCCATTCGTCATCGGTTAACAGAACATAATAATTAATAAAGTGATGCTTCAACAGATATGATTAAATATTGGTAAAAATTACCAATACTAATCATGACTCAGATAATAAAGACAATCAAAGGACGTAAATATGCTTATGATGTAAAGTGGGATCCAGAAAAGAAGAAACAAATATGGACTTATCAAGGAAAAGTAAGGAAAAAAACCGATTTAGAAAATTTGAAGAGTGAACTATACAGTACAATAATGAAGCACGTAAGGATAAAGAAGAAAGAACGGAAGGAAATCATGAAATCTATCCATGAGGTTTTAGTAAAATACGAATCCCATTGGTAACTTTTACCAACAAATACTTTACATGTAATAATATCACGCTAAAATTGGAAGTGCTCTCCTGTTGAAAGAGTAATATTTGGTATCTAGTTATGGTGCCAAATATGAACTATAAATGGAATCGAGTCACAGGAAAACGCACTAACCGATGACGCATGCAGCAGATTCAAACAGGTACTAATTAAAAAATAAACTTTAACGGAAGTTTCAGATCGTTTTTGACCCGTTATATCGAGAAAAAGCACTTTTTTCCACCTCAATAGTAGTCACTAAAATCTAACAAAACGATAGTTTTTTATGAGCAAATCCATTAATCTATGTTAATGAGGTAGGAAT
>Ga0164310_10002154_pt1 | contig 11256 bp, 10 predicted proteins | sample GuaBasSedimGuay1_FD_121795 | JGI IMG/M metagenome (GOLD analysis project Ga0164310, IMG submission 121795) | Subseafloor sediment microbial communities from Guaymas Basin, Gulf of California, Mexico - Guay1, Core 4569-9, 0-3 cm | ecosystem: Environmental > Aquatic > Marine > Hydrothermal vents... | reverse complement strand
TATTCCTTAACCTTTTCATTGACCAAAATTTGATAATTGCCTTTAGCATAGACCGTTTATCTTTCACATGGTATGATATTGCTTTGGGGCTAATTATAGGTATAGCTATTTTCCCGTTACTTGCAATGGTAGGAGTTTTTCTTTCAATTATGCAGCGGAAGTTCTTTCCGAACTATAAGTCCGAGAGAGAAGAAGAAGTTAGAAAACTAATTTTCGGTTCGTTGCCTAAATCTCAAGGAAAAGCGTATATTCTGCTGTCTATTACCTCGCTTAAAGCAGCAATTTTTGAAGAACTAATTTTTAGAGGATACCTTCTCAGCAATCTTTTGTTACTTTTCTCTCCAGTTCCCGCGATAATTGTTCAAGCAATATTCTTCTTTATGGGCCATTTATATCAAGGACTTTTCAATTCTATCCTACCACTAACCTTTGGCATTTTGCTGGGGCTTGTTTTCTTTCTAACAGGTTCTTTAACAATAGTTATGCTTGCACATTTCAGCTCAGATATTATAGGATTAACAATGCAAGGATTGATGCAAAGGAGAGAAAAATAATTGTTTTAAGTTATTATTCCATATCCTATTAGTCGCCATCTTCCAGCTATTTTTCTGCTCACAGCTGCCCTTCCGCCCTTTTCTGCGCATACGGGCCTAGCAAGTTTTAGGGTTGCATTTTCGCCTTTCACGGAAGTTACTGCTCCTACCGTTATGGCCGTTCCGACATCCAGCAGAAGGCTTTCGCCGACTTTCACCTTTTCAACCTCGATTAACTCTTTTGTTCCTACAGCCTTTTCGAAACAATGTATTTCTAGCGTTAATTCATCTAATGTCGGCGGTAGAGTGTCTGGCTTTCCAACCAGATTTCCTATTAGGCCGTCCGCCTTTGTCAGGGAAGGGTCTAGAAGCGTTCCCACTCCTACCAGACCTCCGCAGTAGGCTTCTTCAACATTTCTTCCTCCGGCTTGGAGGCTTGTTATTTCTGTGTAGAGTGGTTCGTAGTAGGGTTTTCCATGCTTTTCTAGGCGGACTCCAGGCCTAATTTCGATTTCTTCGCCTACTCTGAATTTCCCTTGCAGTATTGTTCCGCCTATTACTCCACCTGCAAGCTTTTCTATGGGCGTTCCAGGCTTGTTTATGTCGAATGAGCGGACAATATACATTCTCGGAGGCTTTGTTGGGTCTCTTTCAGGAGTTGGAATGTGCTCTTCCATTGCCTCCAGTAAAGCGTCAATGTTCACTTTTTGCTGGGCTGAAACCGGAATTATTGGAGCATTTTCAGCAATTGTTCCTTTAATGAAAGCTTTTATCTCCTCATAGCTTTTCAACGCCCTCTCCTTGCTGACAACATCTATCTTGTTTTGAACTACAACTATGTTTTTTATGTCGACAATTTCGATGGCTGCTAGATGCTCTCTTGTCTGCGGCTGTGGGCAAGGCTCGTCTGCCGCTATGACAAGTAATGCTCCGTCCATTACGGCCGCGCCTGAAAGCATGGTCGCCATTAACGCTTCGTGGCCTGGCGCATCTACGAAGCTTACTGCTCTTAGGAATTCTGTTTCTGAGCCGCAGTGGGGACATTTTGGCTCGGTGCTGTAGCATTGCGGCGGCGGGCATTTTGGACACTTATAGATGGGGGCGTCAGCATAGCCAAGCTTTATGGTTATTCCTCGTTTTAGTTCCTCGCTGTGGCGGGCTGCCCAAACTCCGCTTATTGCTTGGACAAGCGTTGTTTTACCGTGGTCTACGTGGCCTATAGTTCCTATATTGCATTCTGGCTGTTTTGGCAATGGCTTCATTCGGTCTTTTCACCTTCAGACTTTTCTTCTTTCTCTTCTGTAGGAGCCTCTTCTTTCTTTTCCCCTATTTCTTTCTTCTTTTCTTCAGCCTTCTCTTCTTTGGCTTTAGTCTTTGGCTTTTCCACAATTTTCATGTTAATTTGAACGATTTCTTCGGTTATTACGTTTCCCCTAAGCATCTTTCTCCTTCTTTCACCTTTTCTTTTTGGCTTGAAGCCTGGCCCACTACTTACTATGACTCTCCTGCGCACTCCGCCATGAATATCTGGTCGCATTGGAAATCCGTCCTTGTCTGTTCCACCTGTTATTTGAATTTTGTAGCCGGACAAGCCCAGTATGGTTCCGTCTATTATTTCCCCTATTTTTCTCCCTATAAGCGGAACAGCCCTCGCTTCCTCAAGTTCTATTTTTTGGGATTTTCCAGTTTCTGGATCTGAAAGCACTATTTTGAATTTTGCCATGCTAACCTTAAACTCCCCTTCAGCTTTTCGATTGTCAAATATGGAATGACAAGTTTACTTTTAAGGATTATGCGTAAATACTTAGAACCTATTTCGCCTTAACTTTCCCTTCCTCTTACGTTTCGCAATGAGCCTCTTCTTTGGAAGTTTAGGTTTCTTAGATTTTTCCGCATCCGCCACGCGCATTATACCCATCCACTTATACTACTCTCAAAATTGTTATAAGCATTTAACCTCAACCTTAACCAGGAGTTAAGACTTGAGTGAGAAATATAAACGATATGTGGGATACTGCGGAGACTACTGCCCCGAATGTGAGTGGCATACTGGAAGAATTAGAGAAGCAGCGAAGAATCTTCTTGAAATTTTGGGTAGGCGTCCGGAATTAAGGTTTATCGCCGAAAATTACGGAACATGTAATTATGAAGAGTTAAGTAAAGCCCTAAAATGGCTTTCAAGCGAAATCTATTGCAGAGGAGGAAACTGTAGAGCAGGCGACGGATGGTCCGACTGTCCAATAAGGAAGTGCTGCACTGCCAGAGGCTTAGATTTCTGTTTTCAATGCGGAGAATTTCCATGTAAATCTTTAAGGGAACACGAACTTTTTGGAGAAAAGTGCGTTAGACGGCTTGAAGAAATAAGGGATGAAGGGCTGGAAAATTGGATTAAGCGGAATTATGGCTAGTCTATTTGCGGTCGAAATAGATGCTTTTTCCCTTAGCCGATAATGGGATTCCCATGATTACGCTTGCTTCTGGAAGCATATCCAGCCTCTTCGCAGCAACACCAATTCGATACATGATTCGATTATCAACGTTAAGCAAGCTTGCCGTCTTCACAGCCGAACCTAAGGCTATTCCTAAATCTAAAAGCTTGAATATGCAGTTTGGCCCAAAAAAGTCTTGTCCCATCTTTTTCGTAGCTTCCTCGAATTCTTTGCATGATTTATAGCCGCATCCTCCACAATTCAAACCAAAGCTCTTTGTGCCCCTCACGCCTATAAGCACGACTACATCTGAATCATGCACGTTTTTCGCGTCTCGGATAAACCCTGAAATTTGCCTTTCTTCAGCTATTTTCTCCATTTCAGCGGCTATTTTCTCTTTCTCTTCGCCATAAACAATTAAGGTTAATATATCGTCCACTCCGCCAGTTTTCGGGGCTGTTCTCGCCGAAACAAGCATAAGTTTAGCTGTATGCAGTATTGCCTCTTTCTCGGCATCCAAACTATTTATTGTAGGCATCTAATCTCCTCCATTCATATAACACAATATTTGCTGTGGCATTAAATTAAGAATGCCTATAACTGTTTAAAAGCCGATCGCCGTGGATTCTATTATCCGCCTTATGAGGTTTAGAACATAATCTAGCTGTCCCGTATAAGCTGCAATCAACAGTGAAGAAAATCCCAGTAAAAGAAGTAGAGATGCTATTAGTCGTTGTTCCAGCAGCTCCATCTTTATCACTTCAGATACTTTTCAATTTTGTCTTTAATATACTCTTTGGGGACGGCTCCTATGATTCTGTCAACTTCTTCGCCTTTTCTTAGAAAGACTATTGTTGGGATGCTGAAAACTCCGAATTTTGAGGCTGTTTTCGGATTTTCATCAACATTCAATTTTCCAAATGCAACCTTTCCAGAATATTCTTTAGCTAATTCCTCAATTATCGGCGCTACGGCCAAGCAGGGGCCGCACCACGGCGCCCAAAAATCCACGATCATTAACTCATGCTTTTTAACTGTTTCTTCAAAGTTTGAATCGGATAGCTTGATTGGTTCGCTCACCTTTTTCACCCTTTCCTTAATCATACGTAGCAGTTTTCTCCGCTTTATTTGCTCTAACTCCTTATCCTCTTCCTCTATAAGACGTTTATGCTCCCCCATTATACACTTGTTCATGATTACCTTTAGGCCAGCGGCCTCTGCCTTCCTTGCAGCCTCCTCATTTGCTATGCCAAGCTGCATCCAAACAACCTTCAAATTACCGTATTTCTCCCTAATCTTAATTGCTTCCTCAATTATGGGTCCAACTTGGTCTGAAGGCCTAAAAATATCAACAATTTCAACTTGTTTCTGCATTTCCTCCGGCATTTCAAGCAAACTCTTATAGCATTTCTCTCCAAGAATCTCATCTGCGAACGGATTTATTGGAATAATTCTGTAGCCTTTACTCTTCATGTATTCCGCCACTATATGGCTGTCCTTAATTTTCTGTCTAGAAATCCCAACAACAGCTATTACTTTATAATTGTTCAAAATATCCCTTGTTTCATCCTCTTTATTCATGATTTCCCCTCACAGAATGTAATTGTGCCGATTCATTATCATCAATCTATCCGCATTTAAAAATGTTCCTTAAAGCAGGCTTGTATTCTCAGAAGATAAGTTGAGAGAAAAAGAGTGGTAATTTAGCTCTGGCTTTGTGTCATGTTGGCTGTTTTCCTTCCTTTTCTGGCAATTACTATTATCGCTGAAGCTGCTATGATAACTACTACTGCTATGAGTATGTATCTGCCCGTTTGATTCTGTGATGTACCCTCTGTTGTTAAGTAGGCTGTGTACAGTGGGTCGTGCTCTATTTTGTATCCGCTATAGTTTGGATAGGAGATAACGTAGATGTAATTAGACTTAGTTACGTTTGCTATGCTTTCCTTTGCTCTTTCCAGCATCTTTGGATACATATGTGCTACAAACAATGGAATATATCTTAGAATGTTTTTGTGATGATTTAACACCTCGTTTTTGGCGATTCCTCCGATTTGAACAGTTCTCGTTACTGCTTCATAGATTTTATAGCTTGATTCAGTGGGGTCGGCCGTATAATTGTAGAGTTTATAGTTTTCCTTAACTCCAAAGGAAGTGTCAAATATCCTTTCTCCATCATCAGAATACGTCGAAACTGTAGTGTTGGAAATGAAAACTTCGTTATCTGTAACGTTTTCTCCATTGGCGCGACATACTGTCTCATGATCAAGCAGCACGGAGTTTTGGAATTCAACTATGCTCATTTTAATCTGATTTCTTTCAATGAACTGATAGATTGTTTCATTTGAGATTTTATGATTGTACATGTAGCATCCTGTGGCGTTATAGTGGCTGTAGAGTGGAACAAGGAACCATCCCGAGAAAATCCATAAGTCGCGCATCTTGCCAATAACATAGTTTTCAGTTAACGTCGCCTTATGGGTTGAAGGGTCTATAGTTAAGGTGTAGTTGAAGGTTAATTCGTCATAGGTTGTTAGTGCGAATGGTCGGCTGTTGTAGGTGTGATTGTCTGGTGAAATGTAGGTTCTCCACCAGAGCGCGGTTAAGTTTGTGTATTTCATGCCCCAAGTCCAAGTATAGCCACCGTTTGAACTTTTTAAGGGATAAGTTATAGTCTTGCTGCAAAGTGATGGGAAAGTTGTGTTCGGAAATAGCTGTTGCAGATTAAAGCCTAAGCTTACTGAAGCCCAGAGCTTGTCGTTCCTGTCGGGCGAGTCTGAATATAGAGAATACTCAGTATCATTAAATGCCAAGAGCATAAGGAAGGACGAAGATACAAGGACGTCTCTGCTTTTATTTTCAGTCTTATAGTGCATAACAAAGGTTTGCATCGGTATAGTCAAGAAGGCTTGGTCGCCGAAGCTTACGTTGCAGAGTCCAGTGTAAAGCATCTTTAATCCAAACTTGTTAACGTAGACAGTGTAAACGTAGGCGTGCCAATTACTCGGTGGAGGCTGATAGCCATGCAATATGGCGTATGCCCTCACGTAATCAAAGAAGTCAATTGTCTTTGCAAAGCTCTCTTTTGTGAAGTCGGACTTAAGCAGAGTTTCAGCCGCTAGGCTTGTCTGCGCAAAGACTGAAAACTGTATAATCATAAACAACAGAATTGCCGCTAAATTTTTCACGATTTTCATTTTTGCCACCTATTCGACTTGTAGATTCAAAAAGAGACATATTCTAAAAACGTTGTGTAGTTTGAATAAAATTTATGGATGAAGATTCTTGAGCAAAGCGATGTTTAAATATTTTGATATAACAATATTAAAATGATTAAAATGAACAGTAAAGAATTATCTGGCTGCAAAATATGCGAAGCACTAAGCGATCCAACCCGAATAAAAATTCTAAAATTCCTAATCAGCAAGTATCCGCTTCCACAGACAATTTCTGAAATAGAGAAAAACCTCGAAAGGAAAGTTTCGGCGACGACTATATCCTTTCATCTAAGAAAACTTCGCGAGGCTGGATTGGTAACTACAAATGGACATAAAAAGGGCTTTAAAGCCACAAATAAGTCAATTAAGGTTGAATTTAACGGAGAAGGAATGAGAATCAAGGAGGAAAAATAATGAAGGAGGCAATGCTCTATCAACAGCTATCGGATAATAAGGTAAAATGCAACTTGTGCGCAAGAAGATGTATCATTGCGGAAGGCGGAGTAGGCTTCTGTCGGGTTCGCAGAAATGATGGTGGAAAGCTTTACTCGCTTGTTTATGCCAAAGCCATCTCGGCGTGTGTAGACCCGATAGGGAAGAAGCCTCTTTCGCATTTTCATCCAGGTGCACTTGTAATGTCCATCGCCACGATAGGCTGCAATTTCAGATGTAAATTCTGCGATAACTGGATTATAAGCCAAGAGAAAGATATTAAAGGAAGAGATTTTCCGCCAGAGGAAGTTGTGAAAGCTACACAAAATAATGGGTGTCAAGGAATAAGTTATACCTATACTGAGCCAACCATATTCTTCGAATATGCATATGATACGGCTAAACTTGCAAGACAAGTCGGATTCTTCAACACGTTCGTAACTAATGGCTATATGACTCCAGAGGCCATCAGAACCATAGCGCCATACCTAGACGCCGCGACAGTTGACTTTAAGGGTGGAGGAGACCCAGAATTCTATAAGGAATTTTCCTCTGTTCCTTCAGTCGAGCCCATCTACGAGTCGCTAAAAGAAATGAAGAGGAATGATATTCACATAGAGATTACGAATCTTATTATCCCTAAAATTGGGGATTCAATGGAGAGGATAAGGCAGCTTGCCGCTTGGATTAAGGAAAATCTTGGCAGAGATACGCCTCTCCATCTTTTGAGGTTCCATCCAGACTATGAATTAACCAACATTCCGTCTACGCCAGTTTCAACTATGGAGGAGGCCTACAAAACAGCCAAAGAAGAAGGCCTAAACTATGTTTATCTGGGAAATGTGCCTGGACACCCCTACGAGAACACTTACTGCCCAAACTGCAATGAATTGTTAATAAAGCGATTCAGCTTCGAAATAGTTAAATGGAACCTAACAAAGGACATGCGATGCCCAAGCTGCGGACAAAACATTCCAATAAAAGGCAAGCTTCATCCTTCCGGCTATTCCTATCCTTACGCACTTTTTTAAGTGAAAGGCTATGTGGGCTGTTTGGCGTCCAGACGCAATCGCAGTATTAAAGGACAAGAAGGCAAGAGCAAGCCTAAACAGATACTTCAGTGTAATGCAAAACGAAAAACCAGCAAAATTCCTTATTGCAAAAAAGATTCCAGCAAACTTCACCGAGGAAGATTCTACTGAAAAGCTTTGGAATCTTCACGAAGAATTAACAGAAAAATACTATGGGCTGGAAAAGCAGATAGATTCGAAACAGAAAAGCCTAGACGAGCTTAAAACTCCAGAAAAGTCTTATTTAGACCTTAAAATTGAAATTGCAAAAAGAATAATGCAAAACTGCCATTTCTGCGCTCGCAGATGCGGAGTAAACCGCCTAGAAGGAAAAGTTGGCTATTGCCGCTGCGGTTCGCAGATAACTGTTTCGACAATTTTTGAGCATATGGGTGAAGAGCCAGAGCTTGTTCCGTCGGGAACAATATTCACTTTAGGATGCACCCTGCGATGTCTACACTGTCAAAACTGGACAATTTCACAATGGTACGAAAGTGGCGAAATCTACTCGCCTGAAATGCTTGCCAGAGAAGTTGAAAATCTACGTAAAAGCGGTTGCAGAAACGCCAATTTGGTTGGCGGCGAACCAACCCCATGGCTTGAGCAATGGCTACAAACCTTCAAGCATGTCAAAGTCAACATTCCAGTCGTCTGGAACTCAAACAGCTACTACAGCAAAGAAACAGCCAAACTTCTAGCCGGATTTGCAGACGTATACCTCTTAGACTTTAAGTATGGCCCAGGCGATTGCGCCGAAAGAATTTCCGATGCGCCAAATTATTGGGAGATTTGCACAAGAAATCATCTTTACGCCAATAAATATGGAGAATTGATAATTCGGGTTCTAGTTCTACCCGAACATTTAGAATGCTGCGTAAGGCCTATTCTAAATTGGATAAGCAAGAATTTGGGATCTTCAACTAGGACTAATATTATGTTTCAGTACCGTCCAGAATGGCGGGCGCATGAGGTTCCAGAGCTTAGGCGAAGATTAACGAGAAGCGAAATGGAAAAAGCCATAGAAATAGCAAAGCAAGCTGGTCTAACTAACTTCATTACCTAACGAAAAACTCACATAATATTGAGTGTCAATAAGCTTTATATTGTTGTTTGTTCAAGTGGTTCAACAAAACGTGAGGAGATTAAATTGAAAAAATATTACATCGCTTTTTTAATGTGTGTCTTAGGCTTCACTGTCGTGTTTTCGTCCTCTACTGTTTTCATCGATAATGGAATAGCAGAAATAAAGGCTGCATCTGCACAAACTTCGATTCGCATTGCAATTTATAATGAGCCAAACACCACACTTCCAGCTTATGATGATGCTTTCAGTTTTCTCAGCAACTCCTCAGCTGAAATCGCGGCGATTCTCGAATCGTTTGGGTTTTCGGTTACACTCCTAAGTTTGGAAGACATTCAAAATCATATGCTTACTACAGCTAACTATGATGTTTTGGTTATTCCAGACACCGAACCGAGGGAAAACATAACAAACTACGTGCTTGAATTCTGGCTTGGAGGCGGAGGGGTTCTAGGCTTTGATAGCTGGGCGGCTTACGCTTGCTACGCCGGAATTTTGCCGCCCGAAGCAAAGGGAAGCTCTGGATACAACACGTACTGGTCTTATATCTATGTAGATTCCATAAACGTAACGACAAGACATCCAGTATCTAAAAACTACCAGATAGGCGATACTGTCAACATAGGTTCGACTCTCGCCGTTTGGAACTGGACGGCATTAATGACAAGTGACGTGGCTGATAGCCTAACCAAAATTGCCCATAACGGAAACAACGAGGACGAAGTTACTGCTTTAGCCTTTGACCCTTCAGATAGAGGCGGAAAAGTAGTTCACATCTGTTGGGACGGTGATTATCCATCTGATCCTTCAGATTTATATCAAATGATAGCCGATGCCGTTGAATGGCTTTGCCCAAATCCGAAGGGACGAATCCTCTTCGACCTTTCACATGCTCCATACTATGGTGTTGATTTCTGGGATTATCCAGTTAAATTTGGAAGTAAGTACACGAAATGGCGAGACATGCTTGTCAACCACACCTTCACTTTTGACAAACTTTACCCGTCTGCCGAAGGCAACCTTACATCCGATAAACTGGCGCTTTACGATGTGCTGATAATTGTTGCGCCGCAGCTTAATTTCTCAACCAACGAAGTTGTAACTGTAACGAACTGGATTACCAATGGAGGTTCCCTACTAATCTTAGGTGACAATAAAAACGTTGACGAAGTAAATGAGCACATCAACTATCTATTATCCAGTTTTGATCTTTCCATGAATGTTACCTCAGGCGCCTCTGGAAGTTATGCAATATACCAGAAACATCCAGTCACCGAAGGATGCGAGTATATCTCTGTAAATGCGCCTGGCTATGTCATTTATAGTGGCGATGCTTATCCAATCTGGGGAAACGACACTACCAAGATGGTTGCGGCGGCGCAAGAGTATGGCGATGGCCGCATATTGCTAGTAAGCGACATAAACTTCGTTGAGAATAACGCTATTAATAAAGAAGATAACGCTCAATTCGCCATAAATATTGCTAACTGGCTTACAGCATGCAAAGCCAAAGTCCTAGCCTTTGTAGATTATGATCCGAATGGCAATATTTACAGAGGGCCAACTGCATTAGCACTTAATCATCTAGGAATTAAATATCTGCTTACCTTCGAACCGGAATATTTCAATCTGAGCCTAATGGAAAATTCGTGGAAGCTGGTAATAATCGACAATGTTTACTCGGGAGGCTTATTTGGCTTTGATGCCTACACGGATGAGGTTCTTAATTATGTTAAAGATGGAGGTTATCTGATCCTTAGCACTTGGGAATATCATCACAGCGAAAATGATCATTTATGGGCGTATTTAGGCTTTGAATATGGGGGGAACACGTACGGGCTTCCTCCAACGATATACGTATGGAATGCATCACATCCAATTTTTACCTTTCCAAACTTCTATCAGTCCAACAACATTACCACTTCATGGGATTACGTCGCTGTTGACTGTGCAAATGTAACAATCTACAACAACGCAACGGCTATAGCTGGGCTTTCACCTTCCCCAAGCAAAACTAATGTAACCATGCTTTTGAGTGCAGAAGGCCGCGCCATAGTTAACACCATGCTACTGTCGGAATATCTCGACGATACAGATGATTCCACTCATCCGGACGCCTTTGAAATATGGGAAAATGAAATAGACTACCTATTTAAACGCTCTACAGATGAGATGCCTCCAATTATAGGAACGCCGGTTCAAGAACCAGCAACTCCTAACGCCAATGAACCAGTAATTGTTCGTGTAAATGTAACCGATGACTTAAGCGGAGTAACTAAGGTAATCCTATCCTATAAAGTGGACGACGGAGAATGGACAAATATAACCATGAGCAATGTTAGCGGTACCTATGAAGGAGAAATTCCGGGATTACCTGAATGCCACTGGGTCTACTATAAAATAATTGCGTATGATGATGCTGGAAACGTGCAGGTTAAGGATAATGCGGGAGAATACTACGTTTATCATGTCATACCAGAATTTCTAGAATTG
>Ga0164310_10002152_pt1 | contig 11268 bp, 10 predicted proteins | sample GuaBasSedimGuay1_FD_121795 | JGI IMG/M metagenome (GOLD analysis project Ga0164310, IMG submission 121795) | Subseafloor sediment microbial communities from Guaymas Basin, Gulf of California, Mexico - Guay1, Core 4569-9, 0-3 cm | ecosystem: Environmental > Aquatic > Marine > Hydrothermal vents... | reverse complement strand
GGCCCGGCAATTCCCTGCCTTTATTAATGATTTTATCATACACTTTTTCGAAAACCCTCGGGACGGTGATAAACGTATTTACTTTAATTTCTTTCATGTTCTCGCCGATGGTGTCGATGCTTTCGGCGTAATAAATTCTGAGTCCTTTGGCCTGCCAGAAATAATTGCCCGTACGTTCCAGCACATGTGACAATGGCAGGAAACTCAATGCTTTGTCTCCCGGTTTCAGGTAATCGGTAAACCGGAAAACCATTAAAAGGTTGCTCACTACGTTTTTATGTGTCAGCATCACCCCTTTTGACAGGCCTGTTGTCCCCGATGTGTAAATAAGTGTGAGCAGATCATCGGGCTGTACGTCATCACGGCGTTTTTCGAGTAGCGACCGCAATTCTTTTTCTTTAGTAATCCCAAGTTGGCCAATTTCTTTCCAGTTTTTTACCCCTTCCACCTCATCAATCGTATAGATTTCTTTCAGGTTGTCGGTATCGTCAAACACGGGTTTCAGCTTTTCATAAAGTTCACTGTTGGCTACAATAAGTATTTTGGCATCGGAATGCGACAGGATATGCCGGTATTCTGTTTCGCTGATAGTGGGATAAACATTCACATGGACGCAACCAATTTGTGACATACCAAAATCGATAAAATTCCATTCAGGCCGGTTGTTCATTACGGTCGCTATTTTATCGCCTTTTTTAAAATCCATTGCCAGCAGACCCAGACTGAATTTATCAACCTGTTTCCGGTATTCTGCTGTGCTGAAACTCTCCCATTTTCCATTTCTTTTTATTGAAATAAAATCGTCGTAATTGTACTTTTCTTCGGCATTGGTCAAAATGTCGAATGTGCGGGTTATTTTTGTCATATCAATAAATAAAAAAATTAAAGGTGTAAATTTAATCATTTCAAATAAACTTTAAACGGATTCTAACACCGGTATCTTAAAACCGTCACCTTTTCTCTATCTTTGCAATAAAGGCTTGCGGCTGATGACAAAAAAGAAACATAAAAACAGCGCGCTTAAAGTTCAGGGAGGTATTGACCAGCCTTCACAGGTCAACCCGTCTTTGTCAGGTGGTTTACATAAATTCAAAAAGGCAAACCTTTCGGTAGATGAAATCTATGATGGCATCATTAGTAACGACAGGACCATGCTGGGCAGGGCCATTACACTTATTGAAAGTTCCCGTTCTGAAGACAAAGAAATTGCACGCCGGCTGATCAATCGTTGTTTGCCTCATTCGGGTAATTCTGTTCGTTTGGGTATCACCGGCGTTCCCGGTGCGGGGAAAAGTACTTTTATCGAATCGTTTGGCTTAAACCTTATCGATAAAGGCCATAAGGTTGCCGTACTGGCCATTGACCCGAGCAGTACACGGACAAAAGGGAGCATTCTTGGCGACAAAACCAGGATGGAGGAACTCTCGACAAGTCCTGCTGCGTTTATCAGGCCATCAGCAAGTGCAGGTACGTTGGGAGGGGTAGCACGCGCCACGCGTGAAGCTGTTGTTTTGTGCGAAGCCGCTGGTTTTGACATCATAATAATTGAAACGGTGGGTGTAGGCCAGTCGGAAACAGCCGTATCGCAAATTGTTGATTTCTTCCTTCTTTTGATGCTGGCCGGGGGTGGCGACGAACTGCAGGGAATTAAAAGGGGCATTATGGAAATGGCCGACCTGGTGGTGATCAACAAAGCTGATGGCGACAACGTAAAAAAAGCAGAACTGGCGAAAAGACAATATGAAAATGCACTGCACCTGTTCCCGGCTCTGCCGAACGGCTGGACACCGAAAGTAATTACCGCTTCGGCCCTGTACAACACTGGTATTGACGAGGTGTGGCAGATTGTTGAAGAGTTTGTACAACACACCAAAGAGAACAATCATTTTGAAAAGCACAGGAACGAACAATCACTGGCCATCCTGAAAGAGAGTATTGAACAGGGGCTTGCTTCCGGGTTTTTCAACTCACAGGTCGTCAAACCGCTGATTAAAAAGTACGAGCAGGAAGTGCTGCAGGCAAAAATAAATCCTTACGAAGCCGCCCGGCTGCTGCTGGAGAAATATCTGGAAGAAATCAAAAAAAGCTAACCTACTCCGTTTTTTCCTTTACCGGTATCAGCAGCGAGGCAAAAATACTGATCAGCAGGATGGAGAGTATAATAAGCAACGAATAGATGGTAGGGATTGGAATATAATCGTGTATCAGCATTTTGATGCCTATAAAAACCAGTAATACCGACAAACCAATCTTCAGGTAACGAAACCGTTCCACTACATTCATCAGCAGGAAGAAAAGCGATCGCAGACCGATGATAGCAAAGATGTTGGAGAAATAGACAATAAACGGATCTTTGGTGATCGAGAAGATGGCCGGGACCGAATCGACGGCAAAGATCACATCTGAAAACTCAATGACCATCAGTACCACAAACAGGCTTGTCAGATAAATCTTTCCCTGTTTTCTGATAAAAAATCTCCGGCCTTTATAACCCTTGTCAATCGCAAAATATCTTGACAGGAATTTGATCACCGGATGTTTACTTGTGTCAATTTTCTTTTCTTTATTCCTGTCCAGAAACATTTTTCCTCCTGTGAAGACAAGTAAAATACCGAACAAGTATAAAACCCATTCAAAATGGTGTATCAGGGCCGAGCTGATAAAAATAAAGATAAAGCGCATCATTACCGCTCCGATAATTCCCCAGAAAAGTACCCGGTGGTAATAGGTCTTTTCCACACCAAACGAATAAAAAATCATCAGGATCACGAAAATATTGTCAATGGAAAGTGAATATTCGATGACATAACCCGTAATAAACTCGAGCCCCAGACCTTTTCTGTATTTATGTAAAATCGTCTCCGGATCGAAGTGATCAAAATTAAGCGGAGGCCCGTATTCGGCAACCACTTTTTTAAACTCAGCCATACCTGCGGAAGTGCTTAAATCAAACGGCCCATGTATCCAGTCGCCGAAAAGGTAGATCAATCCCCAGAAGATAAGTGCCAGCGATACCCATATGATAGTAAACCCTAAAGATTCTTTAAATCCGGGTTCATGGTCTTTTTTATTAAAAACTCCGAGGTCAAGCGCTAAAAAGAAAGCAATCATAACCAGGAACCCTAACAATACCCATATTTCGTGCAGGCTCATCTTCGCTTTATAATTCGGGCATAAAAGTAACGATTCCGGCAATATCTTCCGGAGGAGATCGGTATTAAAGAATGGAACAGGATTAATAATCTGTTGAACAGCAACATAATGACGAATTATAATTCCTGAAGTTTGTTATCTGAATGAATAGCTTATTTTTGTACTAAAATTAACTGAAATTAACATGAAAAAGATTGTTTTATTGTACTGGCGCGAAGGAGGCAATACGGAACGTGCCGCCCGAAAGATATATGAACTATTTGATCCCGAATGTATTGAGATCTATGATGTACCTTCTTTTAATGTGGACACCATCGAAAACTATGACCTGATCATTATTGGCGGATCAACTGTAGGCGCCGACAATTGGTCAGACACTTCGGATGATAACGAATGGACTATTTTCTTTCGTAAACTGGAACAACACAACCTTACAGGTAAGTCGATGGCTTTGTTCGGCCTTGGCGACCAGATACTCTATCCCAACCATTTTGTTGACGATCTGGGTGTTCTAAAAGAAGAAGTTGATAAAGTGGGGGCTAACCTGATTGGGCGCTGGCCTGTTAGTGGTTATTCGTTTACCGAATCAGAGGGTGTGGAAGAAGATATGTTCTATGGTCTGGCGCTGGATGAAGACAACCAGGCAGAACTGACAGATGAACGGATCAAACAATGGACTGACTTTTTGAAAGAAGCTCTGGGTCTGGCCCTATAATATCAAACTTCGGGGTATTTTCGTTTGGTCAGGTAATGTATGCCTTCGAACGGAATGTACCCCAGCTTTTTAAATACTTCCAACGACTCTTTGTTGTAATCTTCAATCTGGCAGGCGTATATTTCAATGCCTTGTCCGTTGAGCCATTTTTCAGCCGCCTCAACCAGTATTCTGGCAATCCCCTTGTGTCGGTATTCCGGAACTACCGCCACCCTGTTGATCCATCCCTTGCGTCCGTCGTGGGTCACGAGAACTGTCCCGATGTATTTGCCATCCAGCATGGCAAACAGAAACTTACCTACACCTCTTTTTAGTTCTTTCTCTATTGTTTCTTCCTTGTCTCTTCCCAGTGGTTTATAGGGTAAGCCGGAACGTTCCCATAAGTCCACGAGTATTTTGTAATCGCCTTTTTTGTAAGCAACAATTTTTACATCCATCATATCTGATTTTAGTAATAAATGACGTTTACGTGCGGATGCGCTTTTTTATAGTCTTCGATTTTTGACGCCTTTACATCAATATTGAAACACTTAAGTTCCTTTAACTTGTAGAGGCTGTTTAAGGGTTTCAGATTTTTTATCCTTGTGTTGTTAATCGTCAGACTTTCCAGTTGTGTAAGCTCTTCCAGCCCTTTGAGTTTTTTCACCTGCGTTCCCCCAATATTCAGCGTTTTTAGGTTTATGAGTTCATAAACAGGCTCCAGGTCTTCCACCGAAGTGTTCTCAATATTCAAATGCTCCATTTGTTTTAACAAGTTGATCCGATCCAGCATATTAATCGGACTGCTTGTAACAGCCAGACTTTTCAGATTGGGCAGAGAAGTTATGGGTGCTATGTTGGAAACTGCTGTGTTATGTAGCGAAAGATCTTCCAGCATCAGAAAAACTGTTAATGGTTCAAGGTTTTTTACTTTTAAATCATCGGTGATGGATAATTTCCGCATATCAGCTATTCTTTGCAGGTTTTCACGGTCCATTCGTTCATCAATTCCTGATTTTTCCCGCAGCAATTCCTGCCAGTGATCATCCAGCCTGCCCCACCACAAATTGAGGTCGTCCGACTGGTATACAACCAAACATTCGGGAAGTTCTTTTTTCAATGTAAGCACGTTTTCTTTACTTACCTGTGACTTATCGCAGTAAACCGTTTCCAGCTTGTGACAATTCTCCAGGGGCATCAAATCACTGATACTAGTGTTTTCCAGCACGATCATCCTGATATTATCCAGGCTGCGTATCGGTTCCAGGGTCGTTACTTTCGTATTGCTCAGATTCAGGGCCCGTAAATGTTTTAATGAACTTACCGGGCTAAGGTCGGCCACATCAGTGTCTTCTATATTCAATTCTTCCAGCCGGTACAGCATTTCCAGCGGTTCCAGTGATCCAACGGTAGATACATTCACTTTCAGTTCCGTCTGGTTTATGATTTGGTGTACCTCCTCTTTGGTGATGGGACTGCTTATTTCGATGTTCTGCGTGACAATATTTTTCCACTCTTCGGGAAGATCGTTCCACCACTGCATCAGTTTTTCCGAATTGAAAATAACCAGGCAGTTTTCGTGCGTTTGAATAAACTGCTGCGCTTTGGTTGCATCTATGCCACTGTTGTCGCAATAAATAATGTGCAGTTCCGCCAGCTCTTCCAGAGGCGAAAGGTTATCCACAGGTGTATGATTTGCCTGCAGTACCGAAAGTTGTTTTAACTCTGCCAACGGAGTAAGGTCTTCAACTTGTGTGCTGTCGATGTTCAGATTTTTCAGACCTGTCAATGTACTTATCGATTGCAACGACGTTATAGCCGAGCTGGAAAGATTCAGATAGGAAAGTTCCGTTAATTGCCCGATCGCTGACAAATCAGTAATTTGAGTACCTGACATCTTCAACTTTTTCAGATTAGCTAAATGCGACAGCATATCCACATTGCTGACACGCGTATAACTTACATCAAGCTGCTCAAGCCGCGCCAGATGCGACAAAACAGTAAAATCAATAATGGGCGTATGTGCACAATACAAACTTTTCAGGTTAGACGCATACCGCAACGGGTACAGGTCGGTAACCGGTGTGCCCGAGCAATTGAGTTCTTCAAGCTGGTTCAGGTTCCGTAAAGGCGAGAGGTCATCAATAAGCGTGTTCGAAAAATCAATTTCTTTCAGCTTTGTTAATTCGGAAACCGGATTCAGGTTTCCCAGCATCATGTTACGCGACACATCAAGATGTTCCATTTCGCGAAACTTCATCAGGTGATCGTAAATCGGGGTAACATCAACTGTAAGTGTATCCGGTTCGGGCATTGTGATTGTATCTGTTACGGTAAACAGCTGATCGGTAATAAGATGCTCGGAGGCCGCATCAAAATTGATGGTGTCGCCTTCCTGAACAAGGAACGTGTCAATTTGTATGTGATCCACCCATTTTTCAACAACGACCGAACTATCATCAAAAGCTACAATCCGATGGAAAGGCAATGTATCAAATACCAGCACCGAATTGCCAAAGAATTTCTTCCATGAACTGGTCATATTGTCCCACCAGTATTTCAATTCCGCTTTCTCATTCAGTTTGGTTGTGTACAGGCTTACTATTTTAAGGTCTTTCTGGTAAGGATCAAGATTGATCTCGGCATAGCGGATCAGGTTGTTGTCGACCGTATCATTAGCAATAGTCACTCCTTTCAGGTTCCGGTTCATGGTCACTTTAAAATAGATTTCCCCCTTCTCGTTTACCAGTTGCTCCACTTTATCAATGTTGAAGGTGAACGTTACTTCTTTAAAGAAGAAATCAATATCTTTCAGGTAAGCCTGTACATCTTTGCTTATTTGTATCTCGCGGTTTTCGTCCAGGTCATCTTCAATCTGCACTTTGTCGTCTTTAAAAAATTTAAGGTAGCTGCTGTTGATAATCACATCCTTGTCAGAAGGTAATTGCGTGTCGTCACCAAGAAAATTCAGGGTTCCTTCCAGAAAATGGATGATCTGTTTACTTTGTTCCGTGTATTCTTCTGTTTGCTGCGGGGTAAGTTCTTCCTGCTCCTGAGCAGAAGAACCAACAGCTAAAGAAAGAATGGCAATGAGTAAAACTATTTGTCGATAGCGCATAGTTTGAATGATTTAATAAGTTCCTTTTTCTCTTCGTCGTTTACAAATTTAAGATTTGATATCAACCAGCCGGAGTTTGTATCGTTCCGGTTAAAATACGAAAGTTCAAAATACCAGTTTTTTACCTGGAAAAAGTGAAATTTCACCGAATTGATCTCCTTAAATTTTAACTGCCCCATCTTCATCTGATAGAAGAATAGCGTCAGGTAATCGGGCCTGTAATAGTTAGATGCATATAATTCAATATGCGCCGGATCATCGAGTGCACGATGCAAATTCATAAAATCCAGTTCGTGGCTTTGCGGATGCAGGAAATATAACTGGTGCACACTGTCTTCGGTATGCGGGAACAAATGCGGGAAATAGCTGTAATATACATTGCTGATCACCCATTTTGAGCCCAGGTTTTCCTCTTGAAGCGTGAGGAACAGGATAATATTTACCTCAGCACCATCAGCCGTAAACGTAGCTGAAACTTCAGCATACCAGTTTTTATCCAGGAAATTAAGAAACACCGGGTTGCTTTTATCGGTCACATCATCGATAAAATACTGTTTGAGCTTGCCCGAGGTTCTGGGATTATATGTGTCAAACAATATCGGAAGCATTTCTTCCCTGAGCTTGTTATTGTGGTATTTCTTATCATCGGTTGCTAACCTTTTTCCGTAAGAATCCTCTTCCATATTAAACCGCCTCACGAACTGCCCTACCTGTTTGTTCATGGTATAGAGTATGGTTTCGTCTTCACCGAAACTATTGAAAGAGCCGGTTTGAGGAAATACCGATACGGAAATAAATAAAAAAATAATGCTGTATAATGTCCTTTGTAAATGCGTCATACAATTAATGGTTAAAATCAGTTTATTGTTACATAAACGAATAAATAAATGCAAAATTATCAGTAATTTCTTACAAATAACGGGTAATTATGTACCTTGCGGTTTATAAGGCTCAAATTTCCTTAAAATGAATCGCCAAAGCAGGGTGTTTATATTGCTACTTATATTTTTTATCGTTGTTTCAGCGGTAAAGGGACAAACAAGTTTAGGTTTAAATGCCGGTTACATCAATCCTTTTCCCATATTAAATTATAATTCTACATCATACGTTTCAGGCAGTGCCGATTACAACGGATCATTTTTTGTGGCTACAACCTACAGGAAAAAAGCAGGAGGAAAACTTTTTTTGGGAGCAAGTCTCCATTTTCATCATTATCAGCTTGACTATATTGAAAAGAATGCCATTCACATCGGCCTGGATGAATATACAAAAGACATTGATTATACATTCAATTATTTAAATCTGGTTTTATATCCTGAACTTGTTTTCGGACACCGTTTAACGTATTATGTAAATGCCGGTATTACCGCAGGGCTGTTGTTAAATGCCAACAAATCGGGAACCAATACACACATGCGGATGCATTCGGGGGGGCCGGATGGTTATTATCCGGTATATACCGTAACCGAAGTGGAAGGAGATGCCCGAAGTGACATAAAAAGCTTTAGTGCCGGAGTGCATATCGGAACCGGCCTGCGGTACCATATTTCGGACAGTTGGGATATAAATTTTGACCTGAGCGGCCAGTACATTCTCTTTCCTGTGGAGATTGAATTTACCGGAAGCCAGGTGGACCTGCTTATTTCTGCAGGTGCAGAATATACCATTCATAGAAAAAAGAATAAGCCAGGCCAATAAAAAACCGCTCCTTATCAGAAGCGGTTGCAATTAACTATTTCAGATTTCTTTTATTTCGAAGTTTCCTTCACTCTGATATCTCCCAGCAGCACATCCCAGAAGCCGATCAGGCGGCCACCGATCTGTGTTTCCTTGCGTTTTACATAAACGGTGATATCTTTCTTGGTCGTGTCCTGGTAGATCAGGCGCCCTTCTTTATCGTAGCCTTTAAATTTCTGGAAAATAGTGATCACACCCACATAAGTTCCGTCGGGCTGACGCTGCAGGTCGCTCACATATTCTATATTATACCAGCTAATCTCCACCTTGTTGTAGTTGAGGCGCATCAGCCGCTCAAAATAGTCGCGTACACCGTAATAGTTGATCTCTTCTCTAACCAGCGACGAAACACCGATCTCACTGCCTGTCATAAACAATTCTTCAGCCCGGTCGATCACCCGGTTGGCTTCGCTCCAGGGTGTGTCTTTACTTCCAATAATGCTTATGTACTTACTCAGGTCACGAACTTTTTCCATGGCAAGGCTGTCGATAGCCTGTTTCCGTTCGGGGCTCAGGTTGTCCTGTGCAAAGACGGGTGTTGCAAATCCCAGTCCTATGGCGAATATCAATAAAAATGCTGTTTTATTCATGACCTGTATTATTTTGTAATTAATTCTAATTCGGTGATCTTTCCAAGGCTGTCACGTTTTAATGTTTCCACCTTGTATTTGTATTGTTTTTTGTCCTTCAGGTATTCTAAAAACCTGGAAATAGTTGTCGGACGGTCGTAATCATTTACGCCACCTTCCTGGCTGATGATGATTAAAACCAAAGCGTCAGGACTGGCAAATTGCCGCAGGGTTTCGTCAATTTTGCGGTTAGCTGCATCATAGCTAACGGCATTGGCAATAGCGTTGAATGAGTTATCCAGTACAACAAATTCCGATTGTGCTGCATTTCGTCGCGCTTCTTCTTCCCGTTTCAATCGCTCTTCTTCGGCTTTGCGGGCTCTGAGCTCTTCGATTTTTTGTTCTGCCTTAACGATCAGGCCTTTTACCTCCTCGTCATCAATGTTATACGATTTGATCGTGGCAACACGTGCTGCTTGTTCGTCAATCGTCCATGAGGTTTCCTCATTAATAATTGCATTCAGATCTTTTTTGGCCTGTTCTACTTTTGCTGCATATTCGGCAGCAGCGGCTTCTTTAGCCAGTTTTTTCTTGCTTTTACAACTTGTAGCACCACCGATGGCAATGGTTGCAATAAGCATTATTACTACAAATCTTGATGAAAATTTAAGCATTTGCTTCATTTGGTAAAGTGTTAAACTGTTTTGAAATAGATTGTTTGTTATATAGAATGCAAAAGTATTGAAAAAATTGTACCAACTTTGTGATAAATTAGTTCAGTGTTAAGAGTTTTGAGTTAATAAGTATCCAGTTAAACAAGCGCCTTACAGCCGATGACCCTAAAACACTATACCATACCTGTTTTTATTCCGGAACTGGCTTGCCCGTTCCAGTGCGTGTTCTGCAACCAGCAAAAAATATCCGGTCATCAGAATATTCCTGACGAACAGGAGATCCGGCAAACAATCACTGATCATTTGAACTCATTTAAACATAAGGAGCGAACAGTTGAGGTAGGCTTTTTCGGGGGGAGTTTTACGGGTATTCCATCTGATGAACAGAAACATTACCTGGAAATTGTACAGCCATTTATAAAAAATGGTGAGGTACAGGCTATCCGGCTTTCAACACGTCCTGACTATATCAGCGAAGAGATTTTGAACGTATTGAAAAAATACGGGGTCAGCACTGTCGAGCTGGGCGCCCAATCCATGGATGATGATGTGCTGAAAAAATCGTTCCGGGGGCATACGGCCCGGCAAACGGAACAGGCGTCTGACATGATTCGGCAACATGGATTTGAACTGGGTCTTCAGATGATGATCGGTCTGCCTGGCGACACCCTGGAAAAAGCTCTTTACACGGCCCGGAAAATCATCAGCCTGGGTGCTTCAAATACGAGAATCTATCCGGCCCTGGTTATCAAAGACACGGCCATGCATAAATGGTTTGACGAAGGAACATACACTCCGTTAAGTATGGAAGAAGCCGTTCGCTGGACAAAGCAAATTTTACCACTATTTGAAGATGCAGGGGTAACCGTGTTACGGGTAGGGCTGCATCCTTCGGAAGGACTTTTATCCGGCGACGAACTGGTAGCGGGGCCTTTTCATCCTTCTTTCAAAGAACTGGTGTTGACAGAAATATGGTACGATAAACTAAAACCGTTAACTGATGAGAAGAAAGGGGAAAAGCTTACCGTTTACGTCCCTAAAAAGGAACTGAACTATGCTGTCGGTTATGAGGCCAAAAACAAAAAGATGCTGCTTGAAAAATTCAGGGAAGTCAAATTCGTCCCGGAGCCTTCGCTTAAAAAAAGGGACTTTTCCTGGTCAACTGCCTGAGGTATACATATCAATTCCTGAAATGGCTATTACTTCTCCAAAGTACATCCGGTGATAATCTTTCAGCGGATATTTTTCGTGAATCCCGGAGTCCAGAAAATTCTCCGGCTTGAAATCGTCCCAGTAAGCTTTTTTGCATTCGATGATCAGTTC
>Ga0164310_10002151_pt1 | contig 11273 bp, 8 predicted proteins | sample GuaBasSedimGuay1_FD_121795 | JGI IMG/M metagenome (GOLD analysis project Ga0164310, IMG submission 121795) | Subseafloor sediment microbial communities from Guaymas Basin, Gulf of California, Mexico - Guay1, Core 4569-9, 0-3 cm | ecosystem: Environmental > Aquatic > Marine > Hydrothermal vents >... | reverse complement strand
CCCAAGGGAGGTGAATACGACCCCAAGGGACCGTTCAAAGGCTACAATCAACACAAGGGTCTCTCTGCCGAAGAAGGACTGAAAATGGTGGTGCAATCAGCAGGCAGAACCGGAGTGCTGGTCTCCGGCGGAAGCAAAATCTCAGATGAAGATCTGCTGAATAAAGCAAAACTCTGTTTGGAAGCAGGAGTGAATGGAATTATCTTCGGAAGGAATATGTGGCAGAGAAAATATGAAGATGCACTTAGAATTACCAAAGAGATAAAGGAAATGATGAGAAGATACTAACCGAGCTCTGGCAAATTCCAAACCCAGAATTGCAGAAAAAGCTCCGATAGCCAAAATTCAGCCACTCAAGACGAATCTCTTCGCCAATTACGCCTGGAGTATGATGGTTACGAATTTACTGGGAATCTGTGACTTAAGGTTTGGAATTTGTAAGCTCCGGATGTTTTCCCTAGTTAAAGCTTAGTAGTCACCAGGGGCAAAAAATGGTGTCCGTCTGCCCAGTTTTGTTTGAGCGACCAGGGGAAGAACGCTGTTTCTTCCCCTGATTGCTCTCACCTTCTGTTCAGCAAACAGTAACTTTGCGTCACTAAGCCTTTTGAGTTATTGGGGTTAAAGGGGTATAGATCTCCCGGGAATATTTAGTTATGCGAGAGGCAATGTTATATGAAAAGCTGGAGGAAGGCAAAATTAGATGCAATCTATGCCACCACCACTGCATTATTGCCCCCTCTAATAGAGGAGTCTGTGGAGTCAGAGAGAACAGAGAGGGAACCCTCTACAGTTTGGTCTATGGCAAGAGTGTCGCTGCCCATGTAGACCCTATTGAGAAAAAACCCCTTTTCCATTTCTATCCCGGATCCTCTGCCTTCTCTGTCGCCACCGTAGGGTGTAACTTCCGATGTCTCCACTGCCAGAATGCTGATATCTCGCAGGCACCTCGGGAGCTAGGAGAGATAACTGGAGACAATCTCTCCCCGGAGGAGATAATTGCCATAGCTAAGCATCACAATTGCAGGAGCATCTCCTATACCTACACCGAGCCGACCGTCTTTTTTGAATATGCCTATGATACTGCCCGGCTTGCCCACCAGGAGGGAATTAGGAACAACTTCGTCACCAATGGGTATATGACTGAGGAGGCCCTGCGAACTATCCAGCCCTACCTGGATGCTGCTAACGTGGATCTGAAGGCCTTCACTGAGGAACATTACCGTCGGGTCTGCGGCGCCCAACTCAATCCAGTGCTGGGCACCCTACGGCTGATGAAGAAATTGGGCATCTGGGTGGAGGTAACCACCTTAGTGATCCCTACTCTGAATGACTCAGAGGAGGAATTGCACCAGATAGCTGATTTTGTCCTGAGTTTGGGTGCAGATACCCCCTGGCATGTCACCGCCTTCTTCCCCGCGTACAGGATGACCGATCTGCCCCCTACGCCGGCCAGTTCCCTGCACAAGGCGCGTAGGATCGGCCAACAGGTAGGCTTGAGATATGTTTACAGCGGTAACATCCCGGGCGATGAAGGAGAAAATACATATTGCTACAACTGCGGAAGGCTTCTAATCAGACGGTATGGATATCGAATTCTGGAGAATCACATCAAAGATTCCAAATGCGCCTATTGCGGCGCCAGCATAGATGGAGTATGGACTTGAAACGGAAGGATTCTCGGTTGAGACAAAAGATCAAAGTGAGATTTGACACGCTGAGTGACCCTGTTCTTGTCACCAAGGGGACAACTATTCTGGAAGCAGCATCTCTGGGACACGTCCGTGTAGAGGGTTCCTGTGGAGGTCGAGGAATCTGTGGGGAATGCAAGGTTATAGCGACCGGAGAACTTTCCCCCCTTTCTGCTGCGGAGAAAGAGCTCCTCTCTGCAGAGGAGAGGAGAAGTGGGTATCGATTGGCTTGTCAGGCTGAGATCTGTGGGGATGTGGAAGTCGAGGTACCTGACAAAGGAGAGTTGAAATCTCAGATTCTGACCCACGCGGTAGAATCGAATGCGGTTTTAGACGCCGACGTGAAAAAATACTATCTGTCGTTGCCTCAGCCCACCTTAGGAGACCAGAGAGCTGATTTACAGAGAATCCACGACCAACTACCAGGGGGGAATACTACAAGAACCGAACTGGATGTACTAAGGAAAATCCCCGGCTTGCTCAGAGAGAGTGACTTTCAGATCACGGCTGTGGTAGCGGGGGGAGAGCTGATCGACGTGGAAGCTGGCAACACCGTTAGAGATAAATACGGAATCGGGTTTGATATCGGAACAACCACGGTCGTTGGCTATTTAATGGACCTCAACACCGGAGAGCAAATCGGGGTTTCAGCAGACTTGAATCCCCAATCTACGTATGGGGCCGATGTAATATCCAGACTCAGCTTTGTCATGGAGCACCAGGATGGAACCGAAAGACTGCAGGAGGAGGTCGTCAGCATACTAAATGAGCTTATTGAGGAGACCTGCAGCGAGGCAGGGGTCGACCCTCGGCAGATCTATCAGGTGACGGTGGTGGGCAACACCTGTATGCACCATCTGTTTTTCGGGATTGACCCTCGAAACATAGCCCCTGCACCTTTCGTTCCTGTAGTATCAGCCCCCTTGTCTCTAAAAGCTAAGGACCTGGGTCTCAATGTCCACCCTCACGCTCTTGTCCATGCCCTGCCCAATGTGGCTGGATATGTTGGCGCAGATATTGTGGGCGGCATCCTGGCCACCGGCCTTTACCAAAGCAAGGAGCTTAAACTATTTGTTGACATCGGAACCAACGGGGAGATAGTACTGGGCAACCGGGATCGGCTCTTGGCCTGTGCTGCCGCTGCTGGTCCTGCCTTTGAAGGAGCGCGCATCAGTTGTGGAATGAGGGCTGCTTCCGGGGCCATCGATCGTGTCTCTTTCAACGGCGATGTGCGCTATACCACCGTCGACGGCAACAGACCCAGAGGTCTCTGCGGCTCTGGGCTGCTTGATCTGGTGGCCGAGATGCTCAGAGTAGGAGCGATAGAACCAAGTGGCAGAATAGTGGAGCCTGAAGCCATAGGGTCTTTAGCTACAGATCAGATCAAAAGGCGAGTAGTCGAGGGAGAAAACGGGCCACGTTTCGTTCTGGCTCAGGCCGAAGAATCTGCCCACGGCCAGCCAGTCTACCTCACCCAGAGGGATGTGCGAGAGCTGCAACTGGCAAAAGGGGCTATTTTTACCGGAATTCAACTGCTCAAGAAGGAACTTGGGGTGGAGGACAAAGACCTGGCGGAGGTTCTGTTGGCAGGCGCCTTTGGAAACTATTTGCGCAGAGAAAGTGCCTTAAGGATTGGACTGTTGCCACCTGTGGCCCCTGAAGAGGTGAGATCCGTGGGAAACGCTGCGGGAGAAGGGGCAAAGATAGCCTTGATCTCAACCCGGCTCCGGGAAATGGCCAGAGAAATCGCCCAAAAGATAGAATATATCGAGCTTTCCGGACGAGAAGACTTTATGCAGGCCTTTGCGGACAATATGTTCTTCCCAGAAATGAGAAGGGATTAACCTCGATTCTTGGGAATCGATCTACAATGGGTTGACAGAGACCATAGAGGGCATTTCTGTATGCCGAAAAGATATGACTATTTTGAGCATAAAGCGGATGTTGGAATTATTGGTATAGGGACAACTTTGCCAGAAGCCTTCGAAGAAGCGGCAAAGGCGATGTTCAACCTTATGTACGATGTGGAGAAGGTTGAACCCCTTAAGGAGATTCAGATTAAGTGTGAGGCAAACAACTCCGAGGAACTTTTTGTAGAGTGGCTCAATGCACTTTTGGCCCAGGCAAACATTCACGAGCTTGCCTTAGGGGAATTTCAGGTGACCGAGATAAAGGGGTCCCAACTGAAGGGCTATGCTAAGGGAGAGCCCTTAGACGCTCAGAGACATGATCCCAAAACTGAGGTAAAGGCAGCCACCTATGCAATGTTAAACGTAGGAAAAAAGGGCAAGGAATATGTCGCTGAGTGTGTCGTAGATGTGTGACCCGCCCAGTTGCTGAGAACCGAAAAGCCTTAGCCCCTTTCGCGTTTCAGTTTTCGCGGTCGACTCAGCATTGAAGAGAAGGAGAAACCCGGAGGTTCGGTTATGGAGCTGAAAGGCTTGGAGAGAGTGAACGATTACGAGTGGGTAATCCCTGCTTCCGGAGATATGAGAGTTCCGGTCAGGATCTTTGCCAGCCAGCAGTTGATAGATGGGATGGACGAGAAAGTACGAGAACAGGCAACCAATGTGGCCTGTTTGCCGGGAATCCAGAAGGCATCTATCGCTATGCCTGACGCCCACTGGGGTTACGGATTCCCCATCGGTGGGGTAGCCGCCTTTGACGCACAGGAGAGTGGAGTAATATCGGTGGGTGGAGTGGGATTTGATGTCAACTGTGGGGTGAGAACCCTTAAGACAAATCTATTCCTCGAAGACGTAAAGCCAAAGCTGAAGGAACTGGTGGACACGCTATTTCAGACTGTGCCTGCTGGCGTAGGCTCGAGGGGCGAGATCTCTCTGTCTGGTAAGCAGATAGAACATGTCCTCACTGAGGGGGCCCAATGGGTAGTTGAACAGGGCTACGGAACCTCTGAGGATATCGAATTTACTGAAGACAACGGCAAAGCAGAGGAAGCCGACCCTGCTAATGTGAGCCAAACTGCGCTCAAAAGAGAGAAGAAACAGGTGGGCACCCTGGGCTCTGGCAACCACTACTTGGAAATCCAATATGTGGCCGAGGTGTACAACAGTCGGGTAGCCGAACAGTTCGGACTATTGGAACAGCAGGTGGTAGTAACCATCCATTGTGGTTCCCGTGCTCTGGGGCATCAGGTGGGCACCGACTATCTGAAGAACTTAGCCGAAGCTTCCAGAAAATATGAAATACCCATCCGGGAGAGAGAGCTGGTTTGCGCTCCTTTGGACTCTAAAGAGGGCAGAAGATACTTCTCTGCTATGAACTGCGCGGTAAACTACGCCTTCGCCAACCGCCAGGTGATCACCCACTTAGTTAGGAGTGGATTCGAAAAGGTGCTGCCTCAGGCCCAGTTGACCATGCTCTATGATGTGGGGCACAACACTTGCAAGGTGGAGAGGCACCAAATAGACGGGAAACTAAAAGAGGTCTATGTCCACCGGAAAGGGGCAACCAGGGCCTTCGGTCCCCAGAGGGAACAGCTTCCCCAATCCTACCAGGGAGTGGGTCAGCCGGTGATCATTGGGGGCACAATGGGCACTGAATCCTACATCTTGGTGGGAACGGAATATGGGGAGGAAAAGGCATTTGCCTCAGTCTGTCACGGCGCCGGGCGCCAGATGAGCAGAAGGAAGGCTGTGAAAAAATGGCGAGGAGAACAAATCGTGAGGGAGTTGAACAAAAAAGGCATCTACATCCAGGCCCATTCCCTTTCTGGAGTTGCCGAAGAGGCTCCGATGGCCTACAAGGATGTAACCGCTGTTATCGAGGCCATACACAACGCTAACCTGGCGGCAAAAGTAGTGAAGCTCAAGCCCATAGGCTGTATCAAAGGCTAAATCCATCTGGCCTGGAGGTGATAGTACTCCATTTTTAGAGATCGGTATCGGTCTGTAGTTGCACCCTTTATGGGTGCGTTGGGGGTGAATCCAATCTGCCATCGCCAGAGATATCCCCACCTCGATGGCATGTCTGTTGCAGATGAGGCAAGTCCTTATGAATAGAGCTGAAAATTTGCAAGAAATAAGAAGAAATTATGAAAAACTCAGGCAATCTATCCCTGAGTATGTGACTATTGTAGCGGCTACCAAAACAAGGACAGTGGAAGAGATAGAAGAGGCGATTCAGGCCGGAGTAGAAGTTGTGGGGGAGAACTATGTTCAGGAGGCTGCCCGGAAGTATGAACAACTGAAGAATCAAGTAGAGTGGCATATGATAGGCCATCTACAGCGGAACAAGGTGAAGAAGGCTCTGGAGATATTTGACTGTATCCAAACGGTTGATTCCCCCAAGCTGGCGGAGGAGATCAACAGACGGTGCCAGAGTAGAGGGAAAGTTATCCCTATCCTGATAGAAGTGAACATAGCCGGCGAATCTACCAAATCCGGTATTCTCCCTGAAGCAGTGACAGAACTGGTCAAAACCATAGCAGGCTGCCCCTCCATCAAGCTGAAGGGCCTGATGACCATAGAGCCATATTTTGAGGAGCCTGAGAAAGCAAGGCCCTATTTTAAGCGACTTAGAGAGCTATTCGACCAGTTGAAAAAGCAGACCGTCCCGGGTGTGGAAATGGAGATACTCTCCATGGGGATGAGCAACAGTTACCGGATTGCCATCGAAGAGGGAAGCAATATGGTGAGAATAGGAACCGCCATCTTTGGGCCAAGAGAATATTGAGCTTTCAAGCCCCAACCTAAAGAAGAAGAGCCGATGGAACAGAAAAAGTTTGGGTCATACGGTTACATGGGCCTTCTGCTTATTCTTTTTGCACAGCTCTCCCTTGCCCTTAAACTCAGAACCATCACAGTATGGACTACCCCGGTAGCCTGGACCGGCTACATTCTATTCGTCGATGCTCTCCTTTTCAAATTTAGGGGAAACTCTCTCATTATGACCCGCACCAGGGAGTTTCTGGCAATATTGCCTCTTTCCATCGGATTCTGGCTTATCTTCGAGTGGTACAATCTGTTCATTCAAAACTGGCATTACATAAATCTTCCCCAGAAGCTGTGGGTAAGATGGATTGGCTATGGCTGGTCATTTGCTACTATTATGCCTGGGATTTTTGAAACTACCGAGGCAGTGGAGGGGTGGGATATCTTCGGGCGAACTCGGAGAAGGCTGCGCATAACGAGAACATTGCTCTATAGTTTTATCATCGCTGGAGCAGCCTGCTTGATGCTGCCCCTGGTCTCTCCCCTTAAATACGCAAGATATATGGCTGCCTTAGTCTGGGGTGGATTCATATTTCTGTTGGAGCCGGTGAACTACCTGCTGGGAGCAGACTCTATTTTGAGAGATTGGCAGCAGGGGCGTTTCAACAAATTCTTCTCCCTGCTTCTCGGCGGCTTGATATGCGGCCTGTTATGGGAGTACTGGAACTTCTGGGCTTATACCAAGTGGATCTATACTGTTCCCATCCTCGGCGATATAAAGATATTTGAGATGCCTGTGGTTGGATATCTTGGATTTCCTGCCTTCGCAGTGGAGCTTTATGTGATGTATAGCTCTGCAAAGCTTTTGAAGGCAAGAGTAGCAAGATCTTTATTTTCTGATTGATAACTTTGTCAGTTCGAAAACCAAAATCTTCAATCGCTAAAACTTTAAAGGGGGTTGAACTATGTCCAAAATAGAGATGTCAGCAGGCAAGTTTAGGAATCTGCGGGTTTTATCAGGCGTTGACGGCAGATTCTTGATGATGGCTATTGACCAGAGAGGCTCTTTGAAGAGGATGCTGGCCAAAAGCCTGTCCGTATCTGCTGATGCGGTGAAATTCGAGGACTTAGCTGCGGTCAAAAAGTCCATTGTTAAAATCCTCTCCCCTCATTCTACCGCCACTCTTACAGATCCAGTCTATGGGTACCCTCACTGTATTCACTATATTCCGAGGGATGTCGGGCTACTGTTAGCTTATGAAGAGACAGGCTATAAAAAAGAGGGGCAAGAGAGAAGATCGAGTCTAATTGAGGGTTGGTCAGCCGAGAAGATCAAGAGGGCAGGTGCCAATGCTGTCAAACTGCTTGTTTACTATCGGCCCGATGCATCTGAGCGCACCCTCGAACATCAGCACGCTCTGATCAGACAGGTGGGTGATGAATGTGAGCAGTACGACCTGCCCTTTGTGCTGGAGCTAGTCAGCTACCCGCTCCTGGAAGACGAGCTGCCGGCGGACAGGAATGCTCCCGTTACCACCGACTCTGCCGCCTTTGCCCGAAGGAAGCCAGAGATAGTAATGAAAACCGCTCAGCAGTTCTCTCTGCCAGAATACAAGGTGGATGTGCTGAAGATCGAATTTCATGCAGCCGTAAAGTATACGAAGGAATATTGCGATGGCACCTTTGACGGGAAAAAGCGACCTGCTCTCTATGATCTGGATGATGTCAGGCAGTTCTGCAGGAAGGTGGACGAGGCCTCCGGCCTTCCCTGGGTTATCCTGAGCGCTGGGGTGCAGATAGAGGAGTTCATAGAAGATGTGAGGCTGGCCACAGAGGCAGGCGCCTCTGGCTTCCTTGGTGGAAGGGCTATCTGGCAAGGCTGCGTCAAGTTCTACCCCGACACCGACGCAGTAGAGCAGTGGCTCTCCACCAGTGGGGCAAACAACTTCCGAAGGCTGTACGAGGCCTCCAGGGGAGCCACCCCGTGGTTCGAACACAAAAGATTTGGGGGCTACCCCAATATTGAACTGGCGGATGACGGTAAGAACTGGTACAGAAATTTCTCTGGATTCACATCCTAACCGCCAGTTTCCTGCACAGTAGCAGAGCTGCAGAAAAATAACGATAGGCAGTAAGGTCTATTTCCGTAGTGAAAGGACCAAATCCCGCTTCGGAAGCCTTGTATTCAGGATACAAAACCTTCTATGAAAGCGGCGGTCTGGGCAGATCATGATAAGCCCGGTTTCTCCAGGTTTTTAATAGACATAAGCCCACAGCATCAGTGTTCCGGGGCGAGCGATGCCAATTTTGTGCCCGAGGTCTGCTGTCGGGCCCAATCAACAGACCCGGCGGCCGTTGCGTCCTTTACTGTTATCTTAAATCATTTACTTTTGGTACAGCCCCGACATGTTCGCAGAGAAATTTCCTCCAAAAGGCACAAATCCCATTAGGGACGACACATAATCTCTAAACTTACGAAGTCAAATCCACCCTATCCGACATAGCTGCAGATTCTGTCGGAGAGATAGAGTCCCTGGCAGTACCATGTAGTCACCTCAGATGTCTATTTCTGTGGGAGGGCTCTCCGGAGCCCGATTCCATCGGCCTCTGGAGACGCCTCCCACAATCTGTTTTCAAGGTAGACTAGAGCGCGTTTTGTGTGAAATTGCCGTTTTCCAGCCGAATATATGTACGAGATAGAAAAATCTTCAGACGAGTTTTTTTTCGAATCTGAGTTCATAGGTCTATGCCCAACGATAGATACCCAGTTCCAGATCGATTATGCCCGGGAAATAGGGCTGGCAGAAAAGGAATATGAGGTTATTATTGAGATTTGAGCGTTCTGACCAATGTAGAGATAAATTCTAATCAGAGAGGAAAAAAGGACGATGGAAGAGAGATTAGCAGTCGATGGCGGTTCCCCGGTGAGGACCAGACCGTTTCCTACTGTAGGGGACAGCTCTGGACGAGATCTTGGCGAGGAAGAGAAGCGGATGCTTGTAGAGGTGATCAACACTGGTCACTTGAACAGAGTGGGAGGCACTAAGGTCGCCCAATTCGAGCAGGAGTTTGCGCAGAGGTACGGAGTTAAACACGCTATTGCTTCCACCTCGGGCACAGCAGCGATACATGTCGCTCTGGGCGCTTTAAATCTAAACCCCGGCGATGAAGTGATAACGACCACTATCAGCGATATGGGCACAGTTATTGCCATCCTGCTTTGTAACCTGATCCCCATTTTTGCCGATGTAGACCCTTTGACCTGTAATATTGACCCCGAATCAATAAAAGAGAAGATCAGCGAGAAGACAAAGGCGATTATCCCTGTGCATCTATTTGGCCAACCGGCAGATATGGATCCAATTATGGAGATAGCAAAGGAACACGGCCTGGCTGTGGTTGAGGATTGTGCCCAGGCCCATATGGCAGAATACAGAGGCAGAAAGGTGGGGACAATAGGGACCTTAGGGTGTTTCAGTCTCCAGCAATCAAAACAGATAACCACTGGCGATGGGGGAATAACCATCACCAACGACGATCAACTTGCGGAGAGAGCAAGGCTTTTTGCCGACAAAGGGTGGCCCCGGACAGGAGAGGCCAGAGGCCACCTGTTCTTAGGACCAAACTACCGGATGACCGAGCTGCAGGGAGCAGTAGGCCTGGCACAGCTTCGAAAACTGGACAGCATCCTGGAAAGGAGGCGCAGCTCAGCCGCCACTCTCACCGAACTTCTACAGGGGATCCAAGGGATAAATCCACCTAAGTTGATCCCCGAGGTTGTTTGCTCCTGGTGGATATACTCTTTCACCATAGATGAACAATTATTAGGGGTGTCTAGCAAGAAGTTCCAGGAGGCCCTCAATGCCGAAGGCATTCCCTTCGGTATCGGCTACATCCCAAACCCGCTCTTCGAGTACGATGTGATCAAGTACAGAAAAACTTACGGGAATTCTCAGTGCCCTTGGGAATGTCCCCGGGCAAGAAGGGGAATCGAGTACAAAAAGGAAGACTATCCTAATACTTTAAGAGCCTTGGAGACGGTCTTTGTGACCAGTTGGAACGAAGGAATGACCGAAGAGGACGCCAGAGATATGGCGAGAGGAATCGAAAAGGTGGCCCATTACTACTTGAATAAGGCTTCGAGATAACCAAGCGAAGTTTTTGGGCCCGATCTGGCCGCCGTTATCAATGTCATACTGATTGAAATTGAAGTTACTGCCTTTTGAAACAGAAAGAGTGCTCGATCCGGCCAGCAAATTGCAGCGATGGTGGGAAAGCTGTGACAGAGTCCACGGTTGCTCATTCAGCCGTATCTCTTTCTCATCTGCTCTGTCTTTGCAAACGTGAAGGCAGAAGAAGTGCCTTTTATGCGCGGTCAAGTCCCGAAAGTGGAGAAAATCAAGTTGGAAAAACCATTGCTGACTGACCCATGACCCACCCCCCTGGGCTTGCCATACTTGCCGGATTGAGAAGTTGAGGTTTTCGATCACGGATGTCCCTTCGGGCTGACAATTCACGCCTAACGTGTATGGGGAGGGATGGTTCAGAGCATTGGAGTTGTGATGCCTCCGTCCTTTGCGACTACATGACCGCCAGTTCTGGGTAGGAGTTAAAGATGCAGTGCTAAATTGGGCTTCTCAAATTTTTCAAGATATTGTTGTCTCGCCGAATTACAAGACATATTGTAGAATTTCAGTATGGGAGAAAAATTTTGCTTGACTCATTTTGCTTTTTATTATACCATTAGAGTATTGGGATGGCTAAACTTGATGTCTGGGGGCTGGGGGGAAAGGGGAGAACTTCAACCGACAAAGTGTGGGGCCTCAGGATGGAGAAAAATTAGGAGCCGGATTGCTGAGAATAACAGAGCAGAGGATGCAATCCGGCTTTTTATTTGAAGTGGGTAAGATGG
>Ga0164310_10002150_pt1 | contig 11274 bp, 11 predicted proteins | sample GuaBasSedimGuay1_FD_121795 | JGI IMG/M metagenome (GOLD analysis project Ga0164310, IMG submission 121795) | Subseafloor sediment microbial communities from Guaymas Basin, Gulf of California, Mexico - Guay1, Core 4569-9, 0-3 cm | ecosystem: Environmental > Aquatic > Marine > Hydrothermal vents... | reverse complement strand
GAAGGAGGCGGCGCGGTTGGGGTTCCGCCGCTGCCTGCTGCCCAAGTCGGTGCGCCGCAGGCGCGAACGGTTGCCCGAGGGCATCGAACCCATCCCCGTGCGCTCGGTGGCCGAGGCGATGCAAAAGGCGCTGGTGTAGCACGGAGGGGGGAGATGTGTTATAATTCGTATGTGCTCATCGGCGAGATTGGGTGCCTGGAGATTACCATTGACAAACATCAAGAGATTTGCGGGGCAGTCAACTATGTCTGACGAAACTCAATGGGCCGTGCAGCACGATGCGATCAGGCATGGCATGGTCATCTTGGAAAAACTGATAGCCTTGGATTTCGCCTCACTCATCCTGCGTGTAGAGAAAATCTCGCAGGAGTACGACAAAAAGGACTGGTACGAGACGGCGGCTGACCTGTGCATTGACGTTGGAGCACTCAAGGCGCTGGACGCCTGTGAACCTCCGGTTCCCTATCCTTACTACTTCTGCACACCCGATATCCTGCTCCGCCATCCAGAACTCGTGGCGTACTACCGCAACGTGGCGATGGTCACTCAGAGAGCGATGGACGGCATGGGGTTGAACACTACTGCATACGAAGCAGGGCAGGTGCCTCCGCCAGACGTTGCTCGTGACCTGGCCTGTCGCTTCAATCGCATCATCAGCGCCCTCGTGGTCGTCGGCCCTGTGACGCCGCAGCGCCACTTGGAGATGGCCTACGTCAACCTGGGAGCCGGTTTCGATGGTTCGTGGGGTGAAGGGAGCGAAGAATAATGAAAAAGAAAAGGCTTCTGGACATTGGTCACCAGCGGACTTGTGATTGCCCACCTTCCCACTTAAACTGCTTAACCGCGAAGGAGTGGCTGAAATGCCAGATTGGAGTGTGGCAATTCTACTACGAGGGGCGCGATATTCGTGACAAGAAACTGCACCCGGCAGTATTCCCGATAGCACTCGCGACCAAAGTCATCGCCCTATTCACCCATAAAGGAGAACTAGTTGTTGATCCGTTTGTTGGCAGTGGAACCACTTTGGTTGCCGCGCGTGATCTGGATCGTAATGCTGTTGGATTTGACCTGAAAAAAGAATACATAGAACTCTGCAAGGAGCGCTTGAGGCAACTATCGCTTGGCACATCCAGCAGACAGTTGGCCATTCACGACGATGCGCGGAATATCGCGGACTACTTTGAAGAGGAAACAATATCTTTGATACTTACTTCCCCTCCATATGCTAATCTCCTGAACCGCCGCAGGAAGAACAAAAGCAGGAGAGGCGATTTGAGGAGAAACGAGCAATTTATGAAAATAGAACAATATAGCCAGGATGAACGCGATCTGGGAACCATGGAACTGGATGGATATACAACCGCGATGGGCGAGATATTCGAAAGATTATTGCCACTCCTCAAGCCTAAGGCACACTGTGTTATAAACGTTCCCGATATGTGGTGGGAGAATCAGCGGATCACAATACACATAGCACTTGTAGAGGAGTTAAGACGACGGGGTTATGAACTCAGGAACATCATCATCTGGGATAGGACGAATATAGTCAATAAAGTCGGTATCTTTGGCTGGCCCTCCAATTATATCACGATGGGCACAACATTCGAATACTTACTCGACTTCTGGCGACCACCTGAAACCAAGAGGTAATCCAATGCAACAGAAATTATTCTCCGGCAGAGCAGTTCTCGAGGAGAGGGCCGCTTACGAGGTACACCAGATAGAAGAAGCGCAGACATCGTACGAGAACGTTTACTGGTTTGCTCGTGCGTTGATAGATAGTGAGCATGGCAGCCCCGGCAGCGATACGACACGGATGCTTCAACTCAGTCAGATCATTGCTACTGTATTGTCACTTCCAGAATCAAAGTTTCGCTCATCAAAGAAGGTCATCTGGAGTTTTCTTCAGCGCCCTCACCGCTTGGGCACTCAGATTGCCAGTAAGATACAAAAGCTGATTGAATATCTAGATCCGTTGATCAGCACCCGCAAGGACCTGGAGGTATTAAAGTTCACCATTGACCATATCATTGTCCCAACCAACACGCTGTTGCGGCAAGTACCCACCAGCGACAGGGAGGTTGCAGAGCAACTGATACGCGAGTACCTGACAGAGGAAGGCGAATCTGGCCTGAAAGACGTTATCCTGATGTGGGACCGAATAGGACAACGACGGTGTATGGAAACCGAACGAGTGATAGTAGTGGCAGGCTTTCGCATCCTCAGGGCCACGCTCGATGATTTACTCAGAGAAGGCAAGCTCACCCGCCTTGACGCCGACCAGACTCTGACCGCTTTCGTCCAGGAGTTTGAACGGCGGCTTGTGCGCGGTGTGCGCCCACGCAGAGCCGGCCACAGCCTGGAAGACGTCACCGGTGTCATCCTTGATCACTTCGGCATCACGGATTTTACCGACGCGCCAGAACATATCAAGACGGTGTTTGAAGTGGACAAGGTGATTCCGCTGGCCGATGGATGGCGCATAGGTGTCTCTTGCAAACGTACTCTGCGTGAGAGATGGAAGCAGGCTGCCTCGCTCGACGAGCGACGCCTGGATGATGAGAAGATCAGGCGCACTCTGCATGTAATCACCTACACTTCGGACCTCACCGTTCCCAAGGTCGAGGCTATCGGCGAGAGCCGCGGGGTTGTCTACATACCTGACGATGATCAGTTCCTGAGAAACCATCGCGACGATCCTGACGTATCAGCCTACGTTCGCCCGATGACTGCCTTTATATCCGACCTAAGAGACGCCATTCGACTCGGCAAAGCAACAGCAATTCCTCGATGACCTGGCCGCCTTCCTGGGTTGTCATGCTGCATCCGATTGAGGAAACGGCAAGGAGAGATGTCCGAACCCGTCGTCCACCCGCTGGAATACTACGCCCGCCCGGGCCTGATGACCGACCCCGGTGAACATGCCCAGTTGTTTGACGGCCTGCCCACCGAGATACCCGACCTGTGCCAGGTCGTGCAGGGCATCCTGCTGCATATCTTCTGGGCTGAGCGGTACGGCGTGAGGCTGTCGGAGGAGCGCAAGCAGGAGGTCAGCATCCGCCAGGTCGCGCAGATGCTGGCGCACATTCGAGAGATGGACGACCGCCCCCTGACCGTCGCCCGCCCGCTCGAAAAGCGGTTGGTGGGCAACTGCCGCGACTTTGCCGCTATGCTGTGCGCGATGCTGCGCCACCAGGGGGTGCCCGCCCGTGCCCGCTGCGGGTTCGGCGCGTACTTCGAGCCCGGTCATTACGAAGACCATTGGGTCTGCGAGTACTGGAATGCAGACGAGGAAGGATGGGCATTGGTGGATGCACAACTTGACGCATTCCAGCGCGAGACGCTGAAGATCCCGTTCGACCCCTACGACGTGCCCCGCGACCAATTCCTGGTCGCCGGAAAAGCCTGGCAGTTGTGCCGTGCGGGCCAGGCGGACCCCGACCGCTTCGGCATCTTCGACATGCACGGGATGTGGTTCATTCGCGGCAACGTCGTGCGCGACTTGCTGGCGCTCAACAAGATCGAACTCTTGCCCTGGGATGGCTGGGGGCTCATCGTCAAACAGGAGGAGGACATCTCAGCAGAGGATATGGCCCTGCTGGATCACGTCGCCGCACTGACCCTGGCCGATAACGAATCGTTCTCTGAGGTGCGCGCGATCTACGAGAACGACGCGCGCCTGCGTATGCCACCCGATTGGCAATCGTAGTACCGCAAGGCGCTGTGTAGCACCTTGAAGGAAGATGTGTTATAATTTGGGTACGATGATCATAGAAGCCGGTATTTCATATGGAGCAACGACGCCATGCGTTACCTAATCATATCCGACATTCACGCCAATTTGGCAGCCCTGGAGGCCGTGCTGGACGATGCACCCCCCTTCGATGAGATCTGGTGTCTGGGTGACTTGGTAGGGTACGGCCCCGATCCCAACGAATGTGTCGAACGGATTCAGGACTTCCCCCATATCAGCCTGGTCGGCAACCACGACTGGGCCGCGGTGGGCCGATTGGACTTGAGTAGTTTCAACACCGACGCTCGCATCGCCAATGCGTGGACGCAGTCGGAACTTACGCCGGCCGCGCGCGAATACCTGAGCGGACTCCCCACTCATTTGGAACACGACGGCTTCTATCTGGCCCACGCCAGTCCCCGCGAACCGGTGTGGGAGTATATACTTGACGCCAGTCTGGCCTACGCTAACTTTGCGTATTTTTCCACCCCTATCTGCTTGGTAGGTCACACTCATATCCCCATCATCTTCGAGTTGGACGAGGAGCGGCAGCGTTGCGAGACACTTATCCCCCCTTTCCCCGGCTCTCTGGTACTCGGGCCGCATCGTATGATCATCAATCCAGGCAGCGTGGGGCAGCCGCGCGATGGTGACCCGCGTGCCAGTTACGCGATACTTGACACGCAGGAGATGACCTGGGAGTTCCGCCGCATCGCCTATCCGGTAGAGATCACTCAGGAGCGTATGCGTGCCCGCGGCCTGCCTCGCCGCCTCATCGAGCGGCTGGGGATGGGACGCTGATGGCGGCGAGTGCGCCGGCGATCCCGGCCGCCGAGTGACGTTGCAGGAACCTTTGGCTCTCTATAAGCGTCTGGAGGGCGATGATCTCAACTGATGAAGGAGCAACAATGTATAAGAAGATAGTATACGGTGTCATCACCTCCATCCTGGCGCTGGTCGTCGTGGGGTGTGCACCAAGGGCAGCACCTACGGAGGCTCCCCCGCCGGAGATCCGTGAGATGCCGGTCGAAGTGGTTGAGGCCGAGAAGCCGGCCTCCGCCCCCTCAGGCTACGGAGCGGCTGACTACGCCGACATCGAGCGCCTCATCATCCGTACCGCCTCGCTCGACCTGGTGGTGCCGGACACCGAGGCGGCTCTCGACGAGATCAACGACCTGGTGGATGAACTTGGAGGCTACGTCGTCGAATCGAACGTGTATCAGTACCAGGAGGGGATGCAGGCCCACGTCACGCTCCGCGTCCCCGCCGAAAGCCTCGACGTCGCGCTGGAGCGCATCCGTGGCCTGGCGACCGAGGTGCGTCACGAGAGCATCTCCGGCCAAGACGTGACCGAGGAGTATGTGGACCTCCAGTCCCGCCTGCGTCACCTGGAGGCGACCGAGGCGCGGCTGCTGGAGTTTCTGGAGGAGGCCGAGGATACCGAGGCCGCCCTGGAGGTCTACGACCGGTTGCAGGAAATCCAGGCCGAGATTGAGCAGGTCAAGGGGCGCATGCAGTATCTGGAGCAGTCGGCGGCGCTGGCGACGATCAGCCTCGACATCACCCCCGACGAACTGGCGCAGCCCATTCAGGTCGGCGGCTGGCATCCGGAGGGCACACTGCGCAAGGCCTTCGAATCCCTCATCCGTGTGCTACAGTTCCTGGTGGATGCGGCTATCGTCATCGTCGTGCTCGTCATCCCGGTTCTGGGCGTGATCGCCGCGCCCATCATCGGGCTGTTCTTCCTGGTGCGCGCTCTCATCCGGCGGCGTGCCCGCAGGGTGAAGTAGGAGTAGGCGCACATACATCCTTGCTTGGAGGAAAAGAGAGCGTTGGAGGAACCTCAATCTAGAGAAGTGCGGCCAGAGCACGTCCCTCCACCGAAGGGTGAAATCTCACTCGCCCAGGCCTTCGGTGGTCGCTCGCTGCTGCGCGAAATCTTGGAGACCATTCTACTAACCATCCTGCTCTTTCTGGTCCTTAACACGGTGACGGGGCGTTTTCAAGTGCGTGGTTCCAGCATGGAGCCGACGCTGCACGACGGCCAATACTTGGTGGTCAGCAAATTGATCTACTGGCTCCACCCGCCGGAGCGGGGGGACGTCATCGTTTTCCGCCCTCCCAACCACCCTAGCGAGGACTACATCAAGCGCATCGTGGGGTTGCCTGGGGAGCAAGTCGAGATTCGGGGCGGGGAGGTGTGGGTGGACGGTGTTCTACTTGATGAGCCCTACGTCGCTCACCCCGGCTCCTATTCCGGCTCGTGGAACCTGGGAGAGGGGGAGTACTTCGTTCTGGGAGACAATCGCAGTAACTCCAGCGATTCGCACAATTGGGGGGTGCTCCCCAAAGAGAACATCGTCGGAAAGGCGTGGCTCTGCTATTGGCCGCCGGAGGAGTGGGGTCTGGTGGCACACCACATCTTCCCGGAGCCTGCGGAGCAAGGGGATTAGGTTATGGTTTTGAAGAAAGACGAGATCGCTCGTTTCATTGATCACACACTGCTCAAGCCAGAGGCCACACCGGCGCAGATAGAGCGGTTGTGCGACGAAGCCCGTCGCTATGGATTCGCCGCCGTGTGTGTCAATCCCGTCTACGTGAGGCTGGCCGCCGAGAGATTGCAGGGGGCAGAGGTGGCGGTCTGCAGCGTGGTCGGCTTCCCGCTGGGCGCGACGACCACAGCGGCTAAAGTCTACGAGGCCCGGCAGGCCCTGGCCGACGGTGCGAGTGAGTTGGATATGGTGATCCACGTCGGGGCGCTCAAGGCGGGCGATTACGAGCGTGTGCAGGAGGACATCGCAGCCGTGGCGGATGTCTGTCACAAGGGCGGCGCGCTGCTCAAGATCATCATCGAGACCGCGCTGTTAGACGACGCGGAGAAGGTTACCGCCTGTCGCCTGGCCCAGGCTGCCGGCGCCGACTTTGTCAAGACCTCGACCGGCTTCGCCGGCGGTGGGGCCACAGCCGAGGATGTGCGGCTGATGCGTCAGACGGTCGGGCCGCGGATGGGCGTGAAGGCCGCCGGCGGTATACGCAGTTACGCCGATGCGCTGGCAATGATCGAGGCCGGGGCGAACCGCATCGGAGCCAGCGCCGGCGTGCGGATTGTGGAGCAGGCTCCCGATTGAGGGAGGGAGAGGGAAAGGATCCCTGATGCCGGAACAATTGCGCACTTCCTGGCTGGTAGCGGATTTTTTCACCCGTGGTTATCGCATATCTGGTCGCGTGGATGTGCGCCGTCGGAAACTGGCCGACCAACTCAACGATCACACCACGGCTTTTCTTCTACTTGAGGACACCTACGTCTCCAACATCGAGCGTCCTGCGGACATCACTGCCAGCCACACCAGTTCTGTCCTCCGTAAAGATAATATCACCGCCGTCGTCGTCGCCCGCCAGGAGGATGGGTTGCCACGGGAGTATACCTACGGCAGTTATTTCAGCACCTACCTGCGCAAAGTTTTCATTATTGTCCCGTCCTTCGAGATCGAAGGCTACCTGCGGCTCTCAGGCAAATTGGATCTACGCACCGTGCTTACTACCGGTACAGATACTTTCGTCTCCATCCTTGATGGTCAGATGAGGTCCTCGTTGCATTCAGATATTACTTTCACCGGCGGCGCTATCCTGGTCAACAAGGATCACATCGGGGCCTTCTGGGTAGAGGAGGAGGCATAGCCCGGCAATGGCGAAAATTCTGGTTGTTGACGACGACACCGAACTCTTGGAGATGATCTGGTTACTGCTGGAACAGCGGGGGGGACACCAGGCCATATTGAGCACTGATGCCGCAGATGGGCTGGCTAAAGCCCTGGCCGACCCGCCTGACCTGGCAATCATTGATGTGATGATGCCCGGTATAAGCGGTTACGACCTCTGCCGCCGACTGCGTGCCAACCCCCTCACTGCCTCCATCCCGATCATCATCCTCACGGCACGGGGCCAGCCTGTGGACCGCCAGGCCGCCCTGGACGCCGGCGCCGATGACTATATGGCTAAGCCGGTGATGATGGCGGAGTTGTTGGAACGGGTCAATGACCTGCTGGCAGAAAAGGCAGCACAAAAAGCGCCTGTGCTCACAGGGACGATCCTGCTGATGAGCCTGCGCGGTGGCGTCGGCGTCACCACACTGGCAGTTAACCTGGCAGCGGCGCTGGCCCAAATCGGAGGTCACTCCCCCCCTGCAAGGGAGATTGAGGAAAGCAACGTCCCCCCCGTAGAGGGGACTGAGGGGGGTGGGGCGGTCTGTCTGGTGGACCTCTGCCCATCGTCAGGGCACGTGGCCCTGCAATTAGGCCTCCGCCCTGATCCCAATTGGTCGGGCCTGATCGGGACCAATGTTCCCGACGCTGAGGTCGTCGCAGCTCATCTCCTGCAACATGCCTCCGGATTACGGGTGCTGGCGTCGCCGGTTTTCCCTCTCGTGGGGCCGGGGTTGTCGCGGACAGCGGTGCAGACGATACTCAAAATCCTGCAACAGCGGTTCGTCGCCACCATCGTGGATGCTCCGTCGGTGCTGAACGAGATGACGATGGCGGCCCTGGAGGTGGCCTCAGTCGTGGGATTGGTCGTCACTGCTGAGGCTCCCTCTGTTCAGACGACCATCGGCACACTGCGTGTGCTCAGGCGGTGGTCGGCTAAACTTCAGATTATCCTCAATCAGTGCACGCCGGGGGCTCAATTGCCGACCGGCACCATCGAGCGTGCCCTTGGACGCCCGCTGATGTGGACCATCCCGTTCGATCCGGCTCAAGCGCGGGCGCTGGCGCAAGGAGCGCCGTTGGCCCTGCATAATCCCAGTTCGCCGTTGGCGCAGGCCGTGCGGGGATTGGCCCAGGCACTCAACCGCTAGCGTAGTTTGCGGTACAGAACTCGGCGGAGGCCCCTATTCATCGGGGTTTTCCCGGCCCTACAACCCGCATAAGGAGAAACGATGAATCGGACACTTGCTATGTTGGTTGCTGTGGCTACCTTATTGGCAGCGGCAAGTTGCTGCTGTTGCTGTGGTGGCTTCAATTGGGGTGATTGGGATTGGGAAAAATTCATCCAACCCACGCTGGTCTTCGACACTCCCACTCCCGAACCTTCCCCTGTCATCACCCGCGAACCCGCAGGTGATATTGGAGCCGAGACAGAGAAATTGCTGGAGACGACTGAGGTGCCAGTGCGCGACCTGCATGACCTGGCGATCCGGCTGAAAGGACTGCCTCCAGACACTCCGCGCACCATCAATCCGGAGGGCTCTCCCGATTACTCCGTCGGCACCCGCCGTCTCTTCCACGTCTCCAATGTGGACACTGATGAGCAATTCGACATCTACGCCGTCCTGGAGTACAAGACTGAGCACGTCTATATGTGGGTCGAAGATGGGGTGCACTTCGATCGGGACGACCTGATCGCGGCGGCCAATCTTTTCGAGGAGCACACCTACCCCACCGATCGAGCCTTCTTCGGCTCCGAGTGGACCCCTGGCGTGGACAACGACCCCCATCTCTCCATCCTCCACGCTCGTGGTCTGGGAGACTCCATCGCCGGCTACTACTCCAGCGCCGATGAGTTCGTCTCCGCTGTGCGTGACGATTCCAACGAGATGGAGATGTTCTACATCAATGTGGATAATGTACGCATCAATAGTGACTTCTATAACGGCGTGCTGGCTCATGAGTTCCAGCATATGATCCACTGGTACAATGATCGCAACGAGGAGACTTGGCTGAATGAGGGCTTCTCCGAGTTGGCGATGTACTTGAACGGCTTCGACACCGGTGGCTCTGAATGGACCTTCGCTATGGAGCCGGACACGCAACTCGATTCCTGGCCTGAGGGTCCTGGTGCTGCTGGGGCCAACTACGGCGCGGGCTACCTCTTCACCTCTTACTTCCTTGACCGCTTCGGCTCCGAGGCCACGCAGGCGCTGGTGGCCCACGATGAAAACGGCCTCGCCGCCGTGGATGCAGTCCTGGCCGATTTAGGAACCGGGATGACTCACGATGACTTCTTCGCCGACTGGGTCGCCGCCAACTTCTTAGACGACCCCTATATCGCTGACGGGCGCTACGGCTACGAGGAGATTGACCCGCCTTCCTTTGACATCGAGACCACCTACTACGAATCTGACTACCCCGTCTCCGAGAGCAGTACCGTGCATCAGTACGGCACTGATTACATTGAAGTGTACAACGAGCAGCCGTTGGTATTTCGCTTCACCGGCTCCACTCAGATTGGCCTGATGGATACCAGCGCCCATAGTGGCGATTACGTCTGGTGGTCGAACCGGGGCGATGACTCGGATATGTACCTGACGCGGGCCTTTGATTTATCTGAGGTCAGCGACGCTACGCTGGAGTTCTGGACCTGGTACGACATCGAGGAGGATTGGGACTACGCCTACGTGGAGATCAGCACCGATGGAGGGCAGACCTGGGAGATACTCACCACTCCCTCCGGCACCGGCACCAACCCTAACGGCAATTCCTTCGGTTGGGCCTACACCGGCAGAAGTGGTGGTGGGGAGCGGGCGGAGTGGATTCAGGAACGGGTAGACCTCTCCGCGTACACCGGGCAGGAGGTACTGATCCGCTTCGAGTACATCACCGACGACGCGGTCAACCGCCCCGGCTTCGTCCTGGACGACATCGCTATCCCTGAGATTGGTTACTTCGGCGACTTTGAGGAGGATGAGGACGGGTGGGAGCCGGCCGGCTTCATCCGTCACGTCAATGTGTTGCCGCAACATTGGCTAGTGCAACTGATCCTCTTTGGCCCTGAGACGACGGTGCAGCGGCTGGAACTGAACGAGGACCGGACGGGCGAATGGGTTATCCCATTGGATAGCACCACGGATCGGGCAGTCATCACCATCTCCGGTTTGGCCCCCGTGACGACGGAGATGGCCTCCTATCACTATGAGATCATCCCTCAGTGAGAGCCTCGGCCGGGGTTGGTTGAAAACCCCAGGCTAGTTCTCGGTGCAAAAGGGGGTTGGAGGCCCGGCTTCAGCCGGGAAAACCCCGATAAATTGGGGCCTCCGTCGAGTTTTGCACCGGAAACCAGGCTGAGCAGTTCGATTTCAGGCCGGGGCAGGCAGGCGCTCAGTAGTGGATGTTGACCAGCGTTCCTACCTCAGCCCAGTTGAAGAGCCATTCCGCCTCCGAGGTGGGCAGGTTGACGCAGCCGTGGCTCATCGGGTGGCCGAAGTTCGAGTGCCAGTAGGTGCCGTGCAGGCTGTAACTCCGATAGAAGTACATCACATAGGGAACGTTGGGTAGATAGTAGCCAGGGCCGCTCATATCGTCGTAGCGCAGTTTGATCCAGATGCGGTACATGCCGACGGGCGTGGGCGTGCGTGGCAGTCCCGTGGAGACGAGCGTCGTGCGCACCACCGTCTGCCCCTCGTAGGCAGTGAGGGTCTGGTGGGTCAGGTCTACGTCTATCCAGCGCACGTTGCCGTGAACGGATAGAGGGGACAGCGTCGCGGGTGACGGGAGCGGCGGCGCGGTGGGGAGGACGGGACGCGGCGTTAATGTGGGGGTGAGGGTAGG
>Ga0164310_10002149_pt1 | contig 11282 bp, 7 predicted proteins | sample GuaBasSedimGuay1_FD_121795 | JGI IMG/M metagenome (GOLD analysis project Ga0164310, IMG submission 121795) | Subseafloor sediment microbial communities from Guaymas Basin, Gulf of California, Mexico - Guay1, Core 4569-9, 0-3 cm | ecosystem: Environmental > Aquatic > Marine > Hydrothermal vents >... | reverse complement strand
GGAATCCGCGAGGCTGGACGATCTGCGCTCGGATGAAGTGCGCTTGCGGGACAGCTTGCATGCGCATGGTTTCTCCGAGGTGCTCGTTCCCCTGTCCGTGCTGCGTGACCTGCCGCGAAGGCTGCGGCGCCAGGCGTGGTCTGCGCGGGTGGTCCTACGGGGCCCACAGGTTGTGGCCCTGCTTCCCTCGCATGCACGGCTGCTGGGTCTGGCCGTCGATATGGGCACAACCAAGTTGGCAGCCTATCTGGTTGACCTTGAGAGTGGGGAGGTGCTGGCGCGTCAGGGCGCGATGAACCCTCAGATCGGGTATGGTGAAGACGTTGTCAGCCGGATTGCCTATGCCGATGCCCACGAGGATGGGCATCAAACCCTGCACCGTATCCTGGTGGAAGCCATTCAGGGATTGGCGGAGGCGATGTGTGACGAGGCCGGCAGCGCACCAGATCAGATTGTCGAGGCGGTCATGGTTGGAAATACAGCCATGCACCATTTCTTCGCCGGCCTTCCCGTTCGGCAGCTCGGGAGGGCGCCCTATGTGCCAGCGGTCAGCCAGGCGCTAGAAGTGAAGGCCTCCGAAGTTGGATTGCGGTTTGCCCCCAGTGCGATGATCTATCTGCCCCCAAACATCGCCGGCTACGTAGGCGCTGATCACGTCGCCATGTTGCTGGCAGCTGACATCCTGGCGTCGCAGGGCCCGATCATGGCGCTGGACATCGGCACCAACACCGAGATCAGCCTGGCGATCGGCGACCGATTGATCACATGCTCTTGCGCTTCTGGACCTGCTTTCGAGGGGGCGCATATCAAAGACGGCATGCGCGCTGCGCCTGGGGCGATCGAACGCGCGCGGATCGATGATGGTTCCTTCCAGCTCTTTACGATTGAGGATCGAAAGCCGATTGGCCTGTGCGGCTCAGGCATTCTGGATGTGCTGGCCGAGATGGTCCGCGTGGGGGCGCTCGAGAAATCGGGGCGCTTTGATTACAAGCATCATTTGCTAGCCAAACGAATGGATGGAAAGGCGTTTGTCCTGGTACCCCCGGAACAAGCGGGGCAGGAGAAAGGCGTTCATATCACCCCAAGAGACGTGAATGAGATTCAGCTCGCGAAAGGGGCCATTCGCGCCGGCATGGACATCCTGCTCGAGGAAGCGGGCATCACGGCCGAGGACCTTGAGAGCATCATCGTGGCAGGCGCATTTGGAACCTATCTGGATCCGAAGAGCGCGATCAGGATCGGCATGTTCCCCGACATCCCCATTGAGAGATACCGCCAGATCGGCAATGCGGCCGGCGGGGGCGCCATTCAGCTGCTGACATCCCTGGATGAGCGCGAAAAGATTTCCGAAATCCTCGCCCGCGATGAATACATCGAATTGACCACGCATGCCGGCTTCCAGGATGCGTTCATGCGTGCGCTACATTTCTAGCGAGTTGCTTCATTGATCCTAACCCACCGGGCTGACGGATGGCGGCGATGTCCAGGTCGACGCCTGCGGGCGCAGCCGGAGGACCAACGAGCCAGGAAGAGGGTCTGAACCGCCCTTCCTGAACGTAGAGGCACCCGAAAGGGTGCCGCTCTCATCTATGCAGAGGTGATCATGGGCGGTTGAGGCCTGTTCCTTGGGGGAAGTTGCACATCTCAAACGCGGCGAAGGCGGGGCCTGGTTAGCCCATCCGGATATTTCATGCTGTAAAGATCGCAGATATGAACAAGAGCATTGACACCACCGGCAACGGTGAATGATGCGACTTGGTGAAGCTGAGCCTGGATTCAAAGCACTTGTCCGGGCAGTTCCTTTGTATGCCGGCCTTGATCAATGACCACAACGCCGTTGACAATCACGTAGGGGATGCCGGTAGGGTATTGGTGAGGATCGGTGTAGGTCGCGTTGTCAGTCACAGTCTGAGCGTCGAATAAAACCAGATCGGCCCATGCGCCTTCGCGAATCACACCCCGATCGGTGATGCCGAATCGATCTGCGGTGGTGGATGTCATCTTACGCACCGCCTCCTCAAGGGAGAGAACCTTTTCTTGGCGCACGTAGTGTCCCAGAACCCGAGGAAACGTGCCGTAGCTGCGCGGGTGGGTTCCGATCTGAGCCAATATCCCGTAAGGTGCCAGTGATTCTCCGTCGCTCCCAACGACCACAAGCGGGTGTCGCATCAGCGCCCGGACGTTTTCCTCCAGTTGACCAAAACACACACACTCCACTTGGCCCTCGCTCATGGCGATTAGATCCAGAGCAGCCTCGAATGGGTCTTTTCCTTGGTCTTTCGCAATCGCGGCAACAGTCCTGCCCTGGATTTCTGGTCGGGCATGGCAGGTGGTGATCATGAGGTCGTCCCAGCTCTGCATGCCTCCCCGCTCTTCCCATTGGGAGCGATTCGCATCCCAATCCTCGCGCAACTGGGATCTCACTGTTGGATCGCGCAATCTTTGTGCAACCTCCAGCGATCCGCCGGCCTGAGCCCAGTAGGGAAGGATGTAGGCCAACCAGCTTAGGCCAGCATCGTAAGGATACTGATCGCAGTGGAGGTCAACGCCGCGCAGGCTAGCTCCCTCGAGAACGCGCGCCAGCCGATCGATCGTGCCCCAGTTCCGATAGCCTTCTGCCTTGATATGTGAGATTTGCACCGCAATATCGGCTTGTTGGCCAATCTCAATGGCCTCCTCCACTGCCTCTATGAGATGATCGGTTTCGCTCCGCACATGGGATGCATAAAGGCCGCCGTACCTGGCGGCTACCTTGGCCAAGCCGATGACCTCCTCCGTATGGGCATAATATCCGGGTGGATAAAACAGGCCGGTTGACAAACCACGTGCGCCGTGCTCCATTGCCTCTGCCACCAGCTGCTCCATTGCAGCTTGCTGTTCGGGGGTCGGTTGCACATCATCGAATCCCAGGACCGCACCTCTGACCGTATTGTGTCCAACCAGGGTGATGACGTTGACTGCAATCCCCTGGCTCCTAAGCCGGTCCAAATAACCGCCTAGGCTGGTCCAATCAATATCAACTCCAAGCATCTGCGCCCCAGCCTGTTCCTCGACCATCGCCGCGCCAAGGAGCGGGCCGGGTGAATCTCCACAATTGCCGACGACCTCCGTCGTCACCCCTTGGCGGATTTTGCTCTCCGCCATGGGGTTCGCCAGCAGTGTCAGTTCGGAGTGCGTATGTGCATCAATGAAGCCTGGGGCCACATGCAACCCTGAGGCATCAATGATCCGGCTCGACTCATGCTCAATGTCTTTCGCCAAGAGAGCGATATGGCCTTGAGAGACCCCGACGTCGGCTCTGAGAGGCGGTTTGCCGGTGCCGTCCAATACGGCACCATTCTTTATGAGGAGATCGAGCATGGCCCATGCCTTCCATCACTGATAACCGAGATCTTGCTGCGGCTATCCATCATAGGTTCTCTCCCTAACTTACGCCCGTTCTCTTGCCACGTAATCGGCCGTGAGCAGGGCGCTGCCCAATTGAACACGCACCAGTTTCTGGATTGGAATCACGGTGTAGTCAATTTCAGCCTCCAGTGTGGAGGCGCGTTTTTCGAAGGCGTCTTTTGTGATCTCCTGCGCGGAGGCCAACGCCGGGGCTGGGCCAGTTTTCGAGATCTGGACTTGTAGCATGCGAAGAAACATACCCAGCATTGTCAACCGGTGGAACTTCTGGATGACCAGGTTATCGAACTTTTCGGCGACACTGGCCGGTTGCTCGGTGCTGGGGTCTGTGCGCGCCCATTTCTCTTCAGCGGCCAACTCTTTGTCGCTTGTCCGAAGATATTCTTCGATCGCGTCTCGAAAGGGCGATGCGACGGTAAGTTCGCCCTTTACACGATCATAGAGCTCGGAAAAGAATCCCAATGCTTCCCTGCTCTCCTCGATCGCCCGCAGAAGCGCATCCCTGCGTAGCATATCCGATGGCGAGCTGTCGTTGATCGCCGGATGGTAGAAGTAGGGCATCTCGCAGATTAGCGTGAAAGGATTGCAAAGCCTATGCGCATACTCGAAGCTGAGTGTGCCGCCCGAGATGATCTCGGCCGGGTCGGAGTCCAAGTATTCTTCGAGAAAGTCGTACTCAGCCAAAATGGATGAATCCTTGTAGATGGCGCTTGCGTACAATTCTTCATAGGGTCTCTCGGGCTCGCCCATGTGGAGCGGTAGTCCTTGGCTCTCAACGAGCCTGTGGAAAGGCTCGTACAATGGAGGTGCCGGTTCCCAGAGGAAATAATACACACCGCCAAAGTCAGAGTTGTGCAGCGAATACATGAAATCCGGCTGCACCTGCTCGATCAGGCCCATCAAAGCCTGAGTCTCAGGAATTGGGTCATTGAAATGAAGAGTCTTGTAATCAATGGGAAAGGTCCATGCTACTTGCTGATGTGCAGGGGGGCGAAAATAATGACGGGCATAGTTTTCGAGCGTGAACGGCCCTTTGAACCAGCCCTTATTGAGGCGGGTGCCATCGGGATCGATGCATTTGACCAGGTACCACGTATATCCCAGCGAATCACACCATCCCTCATCTTCTGCCAGCCGGCGCGATAGAAATTCGAGCATCATGCTGCCAATCGGCTCGTTTGGGTGGGGCATGGCGAACAGCAATGCCACTTTGGGCCCATTGCCTATTTTGATCGCATGAATGATCTCCCCCTGTCGTGATTTGCCTATCGGCAGAAGCTCCACGGTCCTCGGATGCCTGCCTGCCAGTTGCCGGGTGCTTTCATTCAATTCATCAACCGTAAGAAAGGCATTGTAGTCGGGGACATCGTCAAGGATTTCGAGGACATCGTCGAGTTTCATCGATATTTCCCCTTTCCTCACGTCCTGAGAAGATGCTTTCGCTTCTGATGTGCTCCATTGCGATTCATGCATGCAAGCATGCTACTTGGTGGTCTTCACTCACGGGTACGAGTTGAGGGTCGATTTGACTGCACTCATCCTGCGCCTGGGGGCAGCGCGGGTGGAAGCGGCAGCCACTGGGCAAGTCGATGGGGTTGGGCACTTCTCCTTCCAATACGACCTGTTTCCGACGGCGGCGCGGATTCGGTGCCGGCACCACAGAAACTAAAGCCCGCGTGTACGGATGTCGTGGCTCAGATAGCACAGCCTGCGTCGGTCCAAGTTCCACAATCCGCCCCAGATACATCACAGCCATCCGGTCGGTGAAGATCCCTGCGGTTGCCAGATCGTGCGTGGTGTAAAGGATGGTGATATTCCGTTCCTCCCGCAGCTCATTCAAGAGGCTTAGAATCTCCGCCCGAATGGATACATCCAGCATGGATACAGGTTCATCAGCGACGAGCAATTCTGGTTCTAACACAAGCGCAGCGGCGATGACTAGGCGCTGTCGTTGCCCCCCGGATAAGCGATCAGGATACCTATCCCAGAAGTGTTCGGCCGGCGCCAACCCGCTCTCCTCCAATGCCTTACGCACCCGCTCTCGCTTCTCCTCCGCGGAGCGGCCAATCCGATGGATCTCCAGCGGTTCCACGATCGTCTCAAACACCTTTTGCCGCGGGTTCAAGGATTCATACGGATCTTGAAAGATGATTTGTGCCCGCCGGCGCAATTCTAGGATCTGCTGGCGGCGCTTCTTGGCGGCGACATCATCCGAATTCACACTCTCCAGATCGCCCCGCGCCCACCGGGTCACATCATAGCCATCAAATAGGATCCGGCCCCCTGTGGGCTCCTGAAGGCCCAGCACGTTCATCCCGATGGTCGTCTTTCCGGATCCTGACTCACCTACTAAGGCCAGAATCTCACCTCTATTTATTGTGAAACTGACGTCGTCCACGGCATGGACGAATTTGCGTCGTCTGTGAAATAGCCTATCCGCCATACTTCTCTGGCATGGGAAATATTTCCTTAAAGATTGGACTTGGAGAATGGGAGCTTCCATCACTCTCTTCTCCCAGGGTAGAGATGGCAGGCACACCAGTGGCGATGTTCGATCTCTATCGGTTTCGGTACCTCGATGTGGCATCGCTCTTCAGCGATGTGACAGCGGGGCGCGAAGCGACAACCTGGCGGCAGTTCGTCCAATCGCGGAGGGTTTCCTGGGATGGAAACCAGGTCTGCGTTGGGGCTCTCAATGTCGGGGAAGGCTTGCAGCAGCCGCTCTGTATATGGATGTCGCGGATGATTGAAAATGGCATCGCCGCTCCCTGTTTCTACCACTGTCCCGCTGTACATCACCAGCACATCATCACAGATCTCTGCCACCACGCCCAGATCATGCGTAACGATAATGAGCGCAAGATTTAGCGATTTCTGTAGTTTCCTCAGAAGGTTGAGAATCTGCGCCTGGATCATCACATCCAGCGCGGTGGTTGGTTCGTCGGCAATCAAGACACGAGGGTTGCAGGCGAGTGCCATGGCGATCATGGCCCTTTGTCGCATCCCTCCGCTATACTGGTGAGGATACTGTCGTCCCCTCTCGGGAGGGATGCCGACTAGCTCGAGCAACTCGCCTGCCCTCACGCGCGCCCGTTGACTTTGGCCTTCAACGCCATGGATTTTCAATACCTCGACGATCTGGCTCTCGATTGTACGCACGGGGTTCAATGCATTCATCGCTCCCTGGAATACAATGGAAATCTTCGACCATCGTAGATTGCGCATTTCGCCTTCGCTGCATTGCAGCAAGTCCTTCCCTTCAAGGAACACCTGGCCCTCCATGATCCGTCCCGCCTCAGGCAAGAGGCGCAGGAGAGCCAACATGACCGTCGTCTTGCCACAGCCGCTCTCACCCACAATGCCCAGGGATTTTCCCTGATCTACCTGAAAACTAACATCATCGGCGGCGTTCAGCGCCACGCCTTCATCGGTCAGGTAACAGACCGATAGATTCCGTACATCTAATGTTGCCATTTAAGTCACTCCGTGACTTCGGGGCGCTTAGAGCCTCAGGATGCCACTTTAAAGAGTTCCAGCATTCTGGCCGGATTGAAGAGATGATGGGTCTTTAGCCTCGGGTTCACGATTTCTTCAAGTGTGCTGCCCATCAAAACCACCCCGACACTCACCCAGACAATGGCAAATCCCGGCGGAAGCAGGAACCACCAAGCCATGCGGCTGATGGCTCGTTCAAAGGCAAAGTTGAGCATCATGCCCCAACTAACGAGCATCGGGTCGCCAAGCCCAAGGAAACTGAGGGAGGATTCGTCAATAATGGCCCCTGAAATGCTCAATACCGTTTCGGCCAGGATGATGGGGAGCACCTGAGGAAAGATATGGCGCATAATTATTCGAAAGTTGCTCGCGCCGATCGCCTTAGCGCGCAGAACGAACTGGCGTTCCTTGAGAGAAAGCACCTGCGATCGCACCAACCGTGCTGTGGTGGTCCAGCCCAGCAGGCCAATCACTAGGATTATCTTCCACAACCCCCGGCCCCAGATAGAGATGAACACCATCATCAGGGGTAGGTCGGGAATGACCAGCAGGAAATCCACCAGCCGCATCAACGCGTTGCCGATGCGTCCGCCATAGTATCCAGCGACAAGGCCCACCGTGGTACCGATGAACATCGCCATGAATGAGGCGACGAAGCCAACCGTCAATGAGACCCGTGCGCCGTAGATAAGCTGGCTCAAGACGTCCTTGCCCGCATCATCACGACCCAGCAGATGCTCGGCATCCGGTGGGGCCAAGAGGTCCTTGGGTTCCACGTGGATTTTTTCGCCAGGATCGTAGGGGGCGAACCACGGTGCAAAAATGGCTATAAATACCACAGAGAATAGCATAAACAGGCCGATCATCCCCATCGGCTTTCGTCGGAACGTTCGCCAGATTTCTTGAAGCTGCTCCCTCATCATGCCTCTATCTATTCCGCCCTCACGCGCGGGTCCAAAACCGAGTACAGCATATCGGCCATCAGATTGGCCAAGATGACGCTGACAGCCAGAAGCAAGAACGTGCCCTGCAGCACGGGGTAATCCCGCAGCATCACCGACTTGTACATCAACTGGCCAATGCCGGGCCAGGAGAAGACCGTCTCCACCTGGATCGCTCCGCCGACGGTGTACCCTAGGTTAAGCGCAACCATAGTCACAATCGGCAGCATGGCGTTCTTTAGCGCATGGTTGCGCATGATTCTGAAGGTGCTCAATCCTTTCGCTTTGGCGGTCAGGATGTAGTCCTCGCTGAGCACTTCGACGGCAGTGGAGCGCATGATCATCACGTACGAGCTGGTATACACGATGGCCATCGTGATGGTGGGCAGGATGAGATGTTTCCCCACATCGATCCAATACTCCCAACCGTCCGCTGGCCTCAGTCCCGGAACGACCATCCCGCCCACGGGCAAGAAGTCCCGGGCCAAGATGAGCAGGATGATGCCTAGAAAGAATGTAGGCAAACCCCAACTGAACAGCGACCATAGCAGGATAGTCATATCGAGCCGCGTGCCCCGCCGCCAGGCGCTCACCAGTCCGAGGGCGATACCGAAAACAAGGGCCAGTATTCACCGCCCGCAACTAGTACCACAGTTCGCCATACGCGTTCCCGGAGCACTTCGGCCACCTCCATCCGGCTGCGGAAGGAGATGCCCAGATTGCCATGCAGCAGGGCGTTCACATAGGAGGTAAACTGACTGTCGAACGCGCCGATCACATCCCCAGCTTTCAAGCGCTCAACATCGACGAAGACCGGTTTGTCGAGCCCGAAGTCGATGCGAAGCTTCTCCCGCGCCTCGCGTGTAAGTCGCGGACTACGGGCGATCGATTTGATCGGGTCACCGGGCAAGACCCGGAAGAGGAAGAAGTTAAAAACGATGACTGCAGCGATGGTGGCCAGCGCGAAGAAGATCTTGCGGATTAAGAAATCGCTTTGCTGCATTGTTCCCTCAAGAGGTATCCGGTCGGTCCAGCGCGAGGCCAGACCGACCGGAGGTAACGACTACCGCTGCTACGGGACGGGCTGAGGATCCCTCCACAGGGTCCACTTTCTTAGGAGATCTCCTGCGGAAAGGTCAGTAAAAGTGAAGCGGTCGCTGCGATAGGCCTGGATCGTGGGTGGGTAGGCGAGGTTGATGTAGGGACGATCCTCGAAGAGCATCTCCTGCGCCTTCCAGACCAGTTCATGACGCTTCTCGAGATCCATGGTGATGCCCTGCTCGCGATAGAGGGCATCGTATTCCTCGTTGCAGTAACCAACATCGCTGAGGTAATCCTCGATCGCGTCGCAGGTGAAGCAGTACAGCGCGAAGTCGGGGTCCGGATCCCACCCCCAGCCCCACAAGATCATGTCGAAGTCCCATTCGGGCTCCAGCAAGTCGTAGAGGGCGTCGCCGTCCATTAGCGTTGGCGGAGCCGATATACCGACATCCGCCAGGCCATCGGAGATGACCTCCAGGACGCGCGCGGAGGTGCCGATATCCTCGGAGTACAGTCGGTACTCCAACGGGTTACCGTCGGCGTCCTCACGGATTCCGTCGCCGTCGGTGTCCAGGTAGCCAGCCTCATCCAGGATACGGTTAGCCTCATCCGGGTCGTAGGGCAGGGGCTTGATGTTGGGGCTAACCCAGTCGCCCATGGATGGAGGTAAGATGCTGCCGGCAATATCGCCATAGCCCGCATAAGCGATGTTCAGGATCCCCTGCTTGTCAATGGCATAATCCATCGCCAGACGCACCGCCGGGTCGTTGAGGCTCTCGGGCTGGGTGCCGTTCGCATGGGAGTTGATGACCAGGTCATCGAGGGAAAGCGAGGGCATGATCACGACCTCAACGTTCTCCTCGCCCTGCAGGGTTTCCACGGCGGTGAAGGGGACCTCCGTGATCAGATCCACCTCGCCGGCTAGAAGCGCCTGCACCATGGCATCCTCGGTGGCATACTGCTGGATAACGATGCGATCAATTGCCGGCTTGCCACGATAGTAGTTCTCGTTGGCATCCGCGATCAGATATTCGTCTTCCACGTATTCAGTCAGCATATAGGGGCCGGTGCCGATGGCGGCCGCTGGATCCTCGAACTCCATGATATCGTCGTAGGTCATACCCTCCCAGACACTGCGCGGCAAGATCCAGGCATAGTGCAGCCGGCCTGTCGTCATGAGCGCCGTGGGTTCCGAAAGCGTGATCTGGACGGTGGTGGGATCTAAAGCGACCACCTCCTCGAAACCGGTCACGTAGAGTTCCAGGGGCGGGACCATCCCCTCCATGAGGAAGTTTAGACTCCAGGCGACATCCTCGGCGGTCATGGGCGTGCCGTCGTGGAATGTCACCCCCTCGCGGATCTTGAAAGTCCACACCAGGCCGTCGTCGGAGACGGTCCAGCTCTCGGCCAGGCCAGGCTCAAAACTCTGGAGTTCGGCCCACTCGATCAGCCCGTCAAAGAACCAGTAGCGAAGATAGTAGGATTCCCAGCCTGTGGCCGGGTTTATGGCATCCCAAATGGTGGTAGCGCCGACGCGCAGAGTGACCGGCTCAGCTTCGGGCTGCTCTGCAGGCGGCGCCTTCGTGGGCTCTACTTCCGGGGCTACTGGCGGCTCTTCGGTCGCTTGTGCGCAACCAGCCATGCTTATCAAGACCAACGGCAGAACAGCAAGCACGATCAAGTATTTCCAAGGGTGACTCTTCATCATATCCCTCCTTCAATTTGGAATATGCTTATCCGGATTGATCGGTGCCAGTTGCTCAATCTGGGATCGCCTGCCTCCTCTCCTCCTGTACTATGTCTGCCAGGAGATCATCACTAAATAGATCGACGATGCTTGTTTGCCTATCTCTCTATCCCTTCATCCCTTGGATGAAGCTGCGCCCAAATCATGGACTGAAACTGCGATAGTATTCTCCACAAGAGAAGTTGGCTCGCAGCGACTGGTTGTTCAGAACAACGCTGAAGCGAATTCGCTCTGGAGAACGGTTATCCTCCCCAACGCGAAAGACGCCCTCTCCAATTGGCGCCAGTGGCTGTTCTTCTCCGGATGGGAAAACGAGGATCAACTTGCCCTTGCGTTGAACGATGCGGAAATGGGTCATCCAGGGATTGTGCGAACAGTAATGGCCTGGATATGCATCCCAATCCGGTTGATAGTCGAAAGTGCTGGAGCCTTTATAGCGATCGCTAACATACCAGTCAGGACCGTGGAAGACCTCTACCACCTCCCTGCCTTCGCGTCCAAAGCTGAGCAAGAAAAGCGCAAAATCAGGATGGTCCACATAGAACTGATCGCGGCCGCGTTGTTCGAGCAGGAGGCGCTCATCGCCATATTGCAGGAATAAATGCTCTTCCTCTGCCACAAAGGTGAGCGCATCGATGCCAGGCAATTGCATG
>Ga0164310_10002147_pt1 | contig 11286 bp, 4 predicted proteins | sample GuaBasSedimGuay1_FD_121795 | JGI IMG/M metagenome (GOLD analysis project Ga0164310, IMG submission 121795) | Subseafloor sediment microbial communities from Guaymas Basin, Gulf of California, Mexico - Guay1, Core 4569-9, 0-3 cm | ecosystem: Environmental > Aquatic > Marine > Hydrothermal vents >... | reverse complement strand
CTTCAGCCGTCCAAAAGGCTCAAAAGCGGCTAAAGCCGCTACTACGAACCCCCATATCTAGCGCCTTTATTGTTGCCTACCCCAAGATGTGGGCATTCTGAAAATTTGCCAGACTCCAGTAAAGAATATTCATCTTATATTAAATTTCTTGGCGTCCTTTGCGTCTTTGCGGTAAAACTCTAGTTTTTTCAGTAGAGTCAGTTATCTCGTCAACATCTCACTTGCACCTTGCCACTTGCATCTTGCATGCCTGTTACTCTCCCCGCACCAAATATATGCCCGGCAAACTCACTAGCGTGACGGCTCCTTTCACGAGCACGTTAGCCCAAAAGATGGACCACACCGTCGCGGCGGGAAACACTCCCCCGAACGCGCCCCAACAAAAGATGAGGCTATCCAGGGGCACGCTAAAGCTGTTGCTGACCAATACCCGCGCCCACTGGTAGCGGCGCGTCACCTGCGTGACCCACAGATGGTAAAGTTCAGTGTCGGTGAATTCGCTGACGATCTCGGCGACGATGGATGCGACGACGATGCGCCACACGGGCGATAGCGCCACGCTGAATTCTGTCTGCGGGCCGACACTGAGGTCCGGCGGCAGCCAGGCGGCAAAGGCGAACATCCCCGCCATCACCAGGTTGATGACCGCAGCGGCGACGATGACGACGCGGGCCGCAACCCGGCCCAGCAGCTTGTGCACCATGTCGCGCAGCGTGAAAGTGAAAGGGTAGATGAATGTCCCGGCATCGATGCTAAAGCCGGCCACCAGCGCGATCTTGAGGCTCAATACGTCGGAAAGCATCTGCGCGGCAATATACGCGGCGATAACTAGAACGCCGGTGTTTGTGAGAGCGGTCGCGTTGTTGGAACGGTTCATTTTGACACACTAAAATAAGGCAAGATAAAGAGAAGGCCCGCCCCCTCAGGAGCGAGCCTCCCCTACTCCCTACTCCTTACCCCCTATTCCTTCTCTTTCTCATACGCTTCAATGATCTCTTGCGCCAGGTGTTTTGGCACAGCTTCGTAATGGTCGAGTTCCATTGAGAAGAGGCCCCGGCCCTGAGTCAGGCTGCGCAGGTCGGTAGCATAGCGCTGCATCTCGGCCAGGGGGGCCAGCGCCGTGATGATGGTCTTGCCGGCGCTTTGACCCATTCCCTGAACCTGCGCCCGCTTTGTGTTCAGGTCGCCGATGATGTCGCCGGTGTATTCTTCTGGTACGGTGACTGTTACTTTGTGGATCGGTTCCAGCAGTACCGGCCCGGCTGCCCGCATCACCAACTTGAACACTTCTCGCCCGGCGATCTGGAAAGCGATGTCTTTCGAGTCCACCGGGTGCTCCTTGCCATCATAAACGACCGCCCTGACGTCCACCACCGGGTAGCCGGCAATCGGTCCCTGGCCCAGTACTTGCTTGACGCCCTTTTCGATAGAACTTTCGAAAGAGCGCGAAATAGCCCCGCCAAAGACGTCCCACTCATACTCAAAGCCGGTGTCGCGGGGCAATGGCTCCAGCCGCATGTGCACCTCGGCGAACTGGCCTGAACCGCCGGTCTGTTTCTTGTGCCGGTACTGGTCGCCATAGATCTTGGTGATAGTCTCTCTGTAGGGCACCTTGGGTATCGTGGTCTCGACTTTGACGTCGAACTTGTTCTCCATCCGGCGCACGGCGATGTTCACGTGAGACTCGCCCATTCCTTCCAAGATCGTTTGCCGCGTGCTGGGCTCCTGACGCCAGCGCAGTGTGGGGTCTTCCTCGCAGATGCGGGTCAGTGTGGAGCCTAACTTGGCTTGGTCGGACTTGCTCGTGGGGTGGACGGCCACGGCGAAGAGGGCGGATGGAAAATCTGGCCCCGACATGCTCACGGGATGGCCCTTGTCGCACAGCGTGTCGCCAGTGAGCGTGTGAGCTAGCTTGGCTACCGCGCCAATGTCGCCACTGTGTAGTTGTGACATTGGAATCTGCTCCTTGCCGCGCATCACGTATATTTGGCCCAGCCGCTCCTCTTCCTCGGCTCGGCTGTTGTAGACGCGCGTGTCCGACTTTATCAACCCTCCATAGACGCGAAAGTAGGTCAGTTTACCCACAAAGGGGTCGGCCGTCGTCTTGAATACCAACGCCGACAGCGGAGCCAATTCGTTAGGCTCGATCTCTTCTTCGCCCGCTGAACTTTCCGCTGTGATCGAACCTCGGTCGGCTGGAGAGGGAGCATAAGCGACCAGCGCGTCCAGCAATGCTTGAGCGCCCAAGCCGGCCGTCGCCGCCGTCACCAAGACCGGTGTGGCCGCTCCATTGAGGATGGCGGCGCGCAACCCGCGCTTGATTTCCTCTTTGGTCAGCTCTTCTCCCTCCAGGTATTTCATAATGAGTTCATCGTCGGCCTCGGCGGCAGATTCGATCAACTGCACGTGTGCTTCCTCCGCCTGGTCGGCTAAATCGGCCGGAATCTCTGCAATCTTTCCTTCGGGGCCTGTCAATGCTTGCATCTTTACCAGATCCACCACACCGGCAAAATCTTCCTCCGCGCCGATGGGAATTTGAACGGGAAAAAAGTTCCCCCCGAAGGATTCTCGCAGCGCTTCCATCACGCGCTCCAGTTTGGCGGTTTCTCGATTCATTTTGTTGACGATCACCATACAGGGCAGCCCTTGCTCCTCGGCAAAGTTCCAGGCCAGTTCTGTTCCTACCTCGACGCCAGAGACGGCATCTACCAGGATCAGCGCCAAGTCGGCTACGCGGATCGCGCTCTTGACTTCGCCGACAAAGTCGGTGTAGCCGGGGGTATCGAGCACGTTGATTTTGCAGTCCTTCCACTCGATGGGCACGAGGGCCAGATTGAGCGAGATGTGACGCCGAATCTCTTCTGCGTCAAAGTCGGCCACTGTGGTGCCATCCTCGACGTTGCCCATGCGATTGACCGCGCCGCTGGCGAAAGCAAGCGCCTCGGCCAGCGAGGTCTTGCCCGCGCTCCCGTGCCCGAGCAGGACGACGTTGCGTAATTGTTCTGTAGCGTATTCCTTCAAGTCCCAACCTCCTTAAGAGCGGTTTTGCCAGGCATAGAATCATCCCGACGATGTTTGATGCCTTGTTTCAGACAAGCACCATATTCTAAATGAGAACTGCTTAACTGTCAATCATCGGCGAAGCGCAAATGGCGTATGACGGCAGTGGACGATGAGATTTGCGGTGGTGGGTGAGGTGGGGTAGAATGGAGCGAGAGGTAAGATGAATGAGGAATCCATACCCCCTGGGCAAACTGTCCGCCGAACACCTGGCCCGGCTTCTGACCCGCCACGCACCCTCTGACCCGCGCATAATCCTGGGGCCGGGCGTGGGGCGCGACGCGGCCGTCATCTCCTTCGGCGTTCCTGCCTCGCCGGAGGCAGGCCGCTACCTGGTCGCCAAGACTGATCCCATCACCTTTGCCAGCGACGAGATCGGCTGGTATGCGGCCCACGTCAATGCCAACGACGTCGCCTGCACCGGCGCGGAACCTCGTTGGTTCCTCGCCACACTGCTGCTGCCTGAATCCAATACCGATGCAGAGTTGGTGGATGGTATCTTTGACCAGATCGCTGGCACCTGTTGCGAATTGGGAGCAGAGTTGGTTGGCGGCCACACCGAGATCACTCATGGCCTCGACCGGCCCATCGTCGTCGGCTGCATGCTGGGCGAGGTGGCCCCTGAGCGGCTGGTGCGGCCTGATGGCGCCAGGCCGGGCGACGCATTGCTTCTCACCAAAGGCATCGCGGTGGAGGGGACGGCCATCATCGCGCGGGAGAGAGCGGACATATTGTCCGGCAGCGGATTGGCAGGATTAAACGGATCACTATTGGAGCGGTGCCGGGGGTTTCTGTATGACCCCGGTATCAGCGTCGTGCGCGACGCGGCCGTGGCGACGGCAGCGGGGGACGTACACGCGATGCACGATCCCACCGAGGGTGGCCTGGCGACCGGACTGTGGGAGCTGGCCGAAGCGGCCGGGGTCGGGCTGGAGGTGGACGAGGACGCCATCCCGATTTTTCCCGAGACAAAGAGCTTGTGCGCGCAGGTGGGGATGAACCCGCTGGGGTTGATCGCCTCCGGCGCGCTGCTGCTGGCGGTCGCGCCCGAGGATGCTGCCTCAATACTGACCGCGCTGGAAAAGGCGTCCATCGCGGCGGCGCAAATAGGCCGCGTCGTCGAGCAAGAGAATTTGCAATCCAGCGCCGCCCGTTCACGGCGGCGCGTTGTGCTGCGGAACGAGGCCGGTAGCTGGCCTCTGCCCCGCTTCGAGCGGGACGAGATCGCCCGCTTGTTTGATCAGTCACAACAGAATCGGCATAAAGCCGGTTGATCTTATTCTGAAACAGGTTGTCAGACCCCAAGATGCTGGATAGAAACCTTGATTTTCCTCCTGGTCACCCGATAGCCTAGATCACGAATAGCACGAATCAACGAATGACACGAATCCTGTCATAAATCATCCTGAAAACATTCGTGAGATTTGTCAGTTCGTGTCATTCGTGATAGGGTTCTGAGTCTTTTGTCAAAAGTGTCGGGCAGCTCGATTCTTCTCCACTCATTGATAGTTACGGGAAACAAGGGGCAGGTATATCTGGTGCCAGGGTGATTCAAAGAAAAGCCCCTTGTTAGAAGTAACCGTCACATTACCCGCATTGTCTACCACCTGGATAAAATAGGTGAACTGGCCGGTCAAGTTGCTGAGGTGTGCCTCCCAGTGGGCTTGAGAGCTATCGTACTCCAGGTCATGGCTCTGCCAGGTATTACCATTCTTCGTGTAGGCCATCACTACCCGTTGGATGCCAGAGCCGTCCTCGCAGATGACCATAAAGTCGGCCTCACCTCCGGTCTCGGAACTCTGATGCTCCACCTTCCAGACCGTTGGCGGCGCAAAGTCGTCGTTGGCCGAGTCGGCATAAAAGACTTGGAACTGGAGGGAGGTAAAGCGCCGCAGCACGCCGCCGTCCTCGTTGCCCTGGAACTGGGCCGGAACCACTACCAGCCGCGCGTTCTCGCCCAGCCGGTTGACGCCCCACGGCTTGGCGGGGAACCAACCCTCGGCTTCAAAGGTCGGCTCGCTCGTTTTCGTGTCGGTCACAGGATAGGAGATGAGCGGATCGAATCCAACGGTGCTCGAAGCGCCGCCCACCAACACGGCCCCGTGCGGCGTCTTGCCCGCTTTGGGGGGGATTGACTTACTGGTGCGCGGCTGCACCGGGCGCCCGGGGCTGGCCTGCACCTCGCCATCTATGGAGTAGTAGTCGCCATCGGCCGTGCCCTCGGACTGAAAGGAAGGGGTAAAGGAGACGTTCTCGGACGGCAGGTCGTTAGCAGCGCCAAGCAGCGTCGGGGAGTCGAGCGCCGCCGCGCCGGTGGGGTTTGGCGCCGAGACGCGATACATGGGCAGGCCATAGAGCGTGGCTTCGATCAGTATCTTTTCGTCGTAGGTTCCAAAGCCGCCGCTGGGCACGCTGCCCAGATAGCGGTTCTTGGCCCAGCGCAGCGCTTCGCCGACCGGCATCTCGGCATCGCTGCTCAGCTTTTGGGTAAAGAGATAGTACAAGCGCTCGCTGAAAGCGACCGAATCATCCATGCCATAGCCGTAGCCGGTATTAGCCAGCCACCAGGCCCCTTCCCGGGCCAGAGCCTGGGCAAAGTCGAGGGGTTCACCGCCGGAGGCGTGGCTATCGTGGACGCTAAAGCCAGAGTGGCAGCCCATAGAAGTGTTGACGGTGCCGCTGACCGCCTTTCCGGATATAGCGCTGCTCTGGAGCATGCCCCCGCTCGTGTCGGCCGGGATGGCCTGCCAGTGGTCAAAGTGGGCGTTGACCGAGGCCAGGTCCTTACGGCTGCTCAACCAGTTGCTCTCGAGCTGCGTCGCGTTCCACGAGTCGCTGATCAGCGCGTATAGCGTCGTCCAGCCGCTGCCCAGGCTGTCGCGGATGGCTTCCGCGCCGTCGGTCAAAAAGTCATAGCCGCTCACAAAGGCGGTGTCGGCGGCGAGCGATTGGTCGCTCAAGAAGGCGTCAATCACCGCCTCCATCTCGTCCGGCGTCTCCACCAGGCGGCCGACGGCCAGGTCGGGAGCGTAAAGCTCGCGCCCCCGCCACAGCAACGGCGAGTGGTCGGCGTAGAAATCGTCGGTCAGGATGTAGCCCAGGTTGAGGGCGGCGTGGGTGGGATTGCCGCTATCCACCGCGGAGCGGCCGGTGTAGGCCGCCTCGTTGGCGATGTAAGCATCATCGGGCACGCGGTAAAAGGGCAGCATCAGGTCGTCGCCCACCAGAACCAGATAGTGAATGGTGGGGTAAGCGTCGAGATAGCCGGCCGCCACATCCTTGATCGCCTCTGCTACCCCGTTGGCGGCCAGCGGGTTGCAGGCGTTGCCGTCGTCCCAGGTGTTGTAAGTAGCGCTCACGGCGGAGGTGTTTTCCACCGGCACGATGATGCCTTTGACCTCGATATCATCGGCCAGGTTTTGCAACTTGCCTACCAGCGACGACGTATCGGTCGCGCCATAGGCTGCATCCAGGCGCTGCTTGTTGAGCAGGATGAGCGTCAGCGGCGCGTCGGCAGCCTGAGTGCCGGTGTAGACGGCCATTGCATCGCCGGAGGGGGAGAGGGAGGTAGTGCAGGGAGGCAGCTCGGGCAATGGGCTGCTAGTAGCTTGCAGGCGATAGGTCTGTGCGCTGAACTCGCCATTGTGGCCCAGCACCAGGGCGTAGAGCGTGCCCGGAGCGCGCATGGTGGTCACGGCTATCTCGTCCTCGCTGCCAGGGTTGGCGGAGATAGCGCTCAGTTGACCGATGGCGCTCAACTGGCCGATAGCGCTCAATTGACCGATGGCGCTCAACTGGCCGATGGCGCTCAGTTGGCCGATGGCGCTCAATTGGCCGGTGGCGTCCACATCGCTGCCATCTCCAAGATCGCCTACCACGTCCGTTTCCTCAGTGGCGGTGTAGAGGTTGGTAAAGAGCATCAGGTCATAGTCGGCCGGCAGGTTGGTCAAGGTGACAGTGATTATCTGGGCGCTGTCTACGTTTAGCACGTACCAGTCCGCATCTTGATCATAGCTGAGGTAGCTATCGTAGGGCGTATCGGGACTGATGGCGAAAGCCTCTTGCCAGTCGCCGTCCGGCTCGTGGGGGTCTGTGAGATTGGCGATGGTGGTCAGGCGGGCGCTATCTGACTTGGCGCTATCGCCCTGCGAGGTGAGAGTGACCAACGCCTGATCCGAGTCGCCGGTCGTGGCATTGGCCGGGATGTTTACCGTTACGTTCAGCATTGTGCCTGCCCCGGCTGCCAGCGGCCCGACTGTTGACGGTGCGGTTGTGGCCCAAACGTCGCCGCTGACGTTCACTGTGTAGGTATCACTGGTCTCGCCGGTGTTGGTCATTTGCAGGGTATAGATCACCGTCTGGCCTGGGTCGTCCGATTGAGAGGCCGCAGCCGGAAGCACGGTCAGGCCGTAGGGGCTGGCGAATGACCAGGTACCCAGGTACGGCCCATAGATTCCGGCCGGATACTGGGAATTGACGTTCGACTTGATGAGAAAGGGACTATCACGGAAAAAGGTGGGCACGATTGCCGCATCATCCTCCACCAGGATTTGGTCCGCTTCCTGATGATAAGCCGTACGCGCAGTCTGATTCGTCGCGGCCATTTGCAAGTCCATCAACTGCCGGTAGCGGGCGTCATCCCAACCGGTGAAATTATTATTGTTATCGGGGTGGAACAGATCGTTCAGGATGTTGTTGGCGTCCATATAATCCAAGCCCCATCCCATATGGTAGGCGTTGTAGGAGCAAGAGCCGGTGTCGCCGGCGCATTCGTTGAGGGCGTTCAGGTAGTCACCCCAATCACGATAAGTGATGGTGACGCTGATGCCCAGGTGGGTGCGCCACTGGTCGGCTATGGCCTCAACAAAGGTTTCTTTGAACCCTTCAGTGTTGCTCCACAGTTCAATCCCAGGAAAGTCAACTCCGCCTGGATAGCCCGCCTGGGCCAGGTAAGCCTGGGCCTGGGTGGGATTGAAGGGGTAGCCCACCAGCAAGTTCTGGTACCCCTCGAGGCCGGGGACGAGGACGCTGGTCGCCCTTGCCAGCCAGGGCATGTTGAGGACGTCGTTTATGATATAGTTGCGGTCTATGGCCGAGGCCAGCGCCTTGCGCACGGTGGGGTCGTCGGTCGGCGCCCGCTGGGTGTTCATACCCAGGTAGTAGATGACGGCGCCCGGCGCCTGTTCCAATTCGGGGAACAACACAGGGTCAGAGAGGAGGCGATCCTGGTTTGATGACGACATACCAAGAACGTCAGCTACGTCTATTTGGCCATTCTCGTAGGCCGGCAGTTGGTCGTCGGGGGGTATAATGGGCATCAATACCTGATCAATAGAGACCTGCCCCGCGCTGTGATAGTAAGAGTTCTTGTTCAGGAGCAGCCAACCGCCATGCTCCCATTCGGTCAAGGTGTAGGCGCCGTTGCCCACAAAGTGTCCGGCTTTGGTCCAATCTGGGTCGCTATCTATGAGGTCCTGCCGCACCGGATAGGTGGCAAATGTGGCCAAAACGTCGGGGAAGAAAGAGGCCGGCTCTTGGAGAGTGAACTTTAGCGTGTGGGTGCCAACCGCGTCGACGCCTACCTGGTTGGGATCAGTGATCTCGCCCTGGTTGTAATCCTCCGCCCCGGCGATGGGGTACAATAGCCAGGCTGCGTAGTCTGCTCCCGTGTCCGGGTCGAGCGCCCGGATGAGGCCGTCTTTGTAGTGCTGGGCCGTCACCGGCTGATTGTCGGACCAGCGAGCGTCAGAACGCAGGATCACGGTGTAGATCAGGCCGTCGGAGGAGACGCTGTAGGCGAGCGCGCCCGCCGCTTCGAGGTCGCCTTCGGGGCCGTAGCGGTACAGCCCTTCCATCAACTGGTCGAGCACCAGCCCGGCAGAGCCATCGCGGCGGTTGATGTCCAGGCGCGGCGGCTCTTCGTCTAGGGGATAGACCAGCCCGCCGCGCGCTACAACCGTGACCTCGGCGCTGTTGGCCGTCTCGTTGGCCCTGACCTCAACGCTATTGAGCATTGATTGAACATCTGGGACGGCGCCTGAAACGTGAGCGTTGATGGTGATCGTAACGACCGTGTCGGTGACGAGCGCGCTCCACGAGCAGACGACGACCCCGCCATAGCTTCCGTCAACGATGCTGCAATCCCCGGCCGGTTCAAAGCCGGTGGGTTGCTGGTAGCTATCCAGCGTGTCGGTCAGGATGACGTCGGTGGCGTTCTCCTCACCCGCGCTGGTGAGAACGATGGTGTAGGTGATGGTCTGATTTGGTTTCACCACCACGCTGGATGGCTCTTTGTTGAGCAGCAGGGCTGCGTCGGGGTACTCGTCCGCGCCGATGTCGGGCGCCCAGCCCATGGGGCGCGTTTGCCAATCTATGTCTTGGCCTACACCAACATTGTTCCCCGTATCGCGGGCCGGCGACCCTGCGCCGATGTGATAATCGCCGGCGCCGGGGTCCACCAGCAGCGGGTCGGCGGTGAGTTCGTTTTGCACAGATACAGTCGCGGTCGCATCCTGAGAGACGGTGATAGGCGTGTTGTACCAGATTATCTCGTCCACCGTGACCGTGATCTCGCCGCTGGCATTGATGCCCACGCTCTGGCTGTAAATGATCGTGTTCACCAGGTCCAGGGTCTGGTCAAAGGGCTGCCAATAGGTAGCCCTGATGGCGCTGCCGTCACCGCCACTGTTGTTGGCGATGGTATTGTGCGCCAGGTGGGGCGAAGCGCCAAAGGTGTGGAGCGCGCTGCCGGAATCTGTTACCTGGTTGTCGGCGATGACGTTGTTGTAAACATTGGCATTGCCGCCCTGAAAGCCCAGCCCGCCGCCCCGGTCGGCAGTGTTGAATCTAAACTCGTTTCGGTCAACCGTGGCGTTGCCCAACAGCAGGAATATCCCGCCGCCCGCTTGGGCGTCGTTGCCCTCAAAGACGTTGCCGACGACGGTCGCCGCGCTAAACTCCAACAGCACGCCGCCCCCGCCTCCAGTGGCGGTGTTGGAAAGGATATTGTTGCCAAACAACGCCGGGCCTCCATCCTCCTCGAATCCCGATCCAGGGCCGTTGGCGTACACGCCGCCTCCGCCACCAGATTGGGCCGTGTTGGAGATGATGTCATTCGATTGAATAAAGGCCTGGCTGTCTTGCAAAGCAATACCACCGCCGCTGGTGATGGCGATATTGGCCGAGATGGTGTTGCTGATGATCTCAGCGGAATTTTCGCTCACGTTCAGTCCCCCGCCCTCTGCGGCCGAGTTGAAAGAGATAATGTTGTTGCTGATCGTGCTATTGGTAGGAGCATGGGAGCATCCCAAGGATATCCCGCCACCCTGACCATTGGTTACATTTCCCGATATCACATTGCCACTGATTATAGCATTATTAGCGAGTATTCCTGCCCCACTCCCCAAGAATGGCCCCCCAATATGAATAGCGGTGTTACTCAGGATTTGGTTTCCACTAATGGTGGCGAAACTGTCACTCACATACACACCCCCGCCATGTTTGGCAGCGTTGTCAGTGATATCGCTATCGGCGAGCGTCAGGGCACCGTTCCACACAAATGCTCCGGCGCCGGCCGCGCCGGTATTACTGACTATCCAAGACTGGCTGATGGTAGTCGTGGCGTCGAGAACATACAGCCCGCCCCCTGCATCGGATGCCCAGGCACATCCATATCCTCCCTGAACGCCGGCGTCACCGCCCGTTATATGGAGACCCTCGACCGTTACACTGATATTGCCCGCGATCAAGAATACGCGCCCCTGTTCTTGCGCGTCCAGCGTCGTGGGTTGGGTGATGGGGTAGGGTATCGTCCAGTTGGTGGTAATGTATCCCCCCTGGATGATCACCGACTTTGTGATATAGACCACCTGGGTAACCACCGGGCCGCCACTGACACCGATATCGTACCCTGGGGGTATGGGGCGGCTGCTAACGCCGGTGTAGACGCCGGTGGCGATCTTGACGACATCGTCATAGGCATCCACGACATCCACGGCATCTTGCAAGCTGCTGTAGCAAGGAGTGGGCACGCCGGTGCAAGAAATAGCGACATAATACGTGGCAATGCCATCGGGTCCCTGGGCGCGGACGGCGTCCGGCGGATTGCCGCCCAACAGCCAGAGTAGGGCCAGGGTCAATCCCAGGCCCAAAGCCAGAGCTGCCAAAATCTGTTTGGTTTTCATGATCGTCTCCTTTATATCAAACATACGTCAAACAGTATCTTCT
>Ga0164310_10002146_pt1 | contig 11287 bp, 8 predicted proteins | sample GuaBasSedimGuay1_FD_121795 | JGI IMG/M metagenome (GOLD analysis project Ga0164310, IMG submission 121795) | Subseafloor sediment microbial communities from Guaymas Basin, Gulf of California, Mexico - Guay1, Core 4569-9, 0-3 cm | ecosystem: Environmental > Aquatic > Marine > Hydrothermal vents >... | reverse complement strand
GTCGCATTCATGACGTCAAGAATCTTGAGTCGTGCGATGCGAGCTTTGTCCAACGCTTCCTGCATAGTTGATATGTCCAACCCGGTAATCTTGATGTCCATCTGAATGGCTGTAATGCCTGTGGACGTACCCGTTACCTTGAAGTCCATATCGCCAAAATGATCTTCATCACCAAGGATATCGGTCAGGATGACGACTTTGTCATTCTCCTTGATCAGTCCCATGGCAATACCTGCCACGGCTGTTTTGGTGGGAACCCCGGCATCCATTAACGCCAGCGAACCACCACAGACTGAGGCCATCGACGATGAGCCGTTGGATTCCATTATGTCGGAAACTATGCGTACAGTGTACGGGAAGCTCGAATCATCCGGGATAGTCGGCTGCAACGCCCGCTCGGCCAAAGCACCATGACCGATCTCGCGACGGTTAGTTCCGCGAATAGGCTTGGTCTCGCCGGTACAGAACGGCGGGAAGTTGTAATGAAGCATGTAGCTCTTGGTAGACTCACCTTCCAGTTCGTCAAGTCGTTGCTCATCAATCTTTGTTCCCAGAGTAACTGCCACCAGGGACTGTGTCTGTCCGCGTGTGAAAACCGCCGATCCATGGGTACGCGGAAGAAAACCGACTTCGCACGTAATCTCACGGATATCGTCAGGATGGCGTTCGTCAATACGCTTGCCTTCGTCTACGATCATGGAGCGCATGGACGCTGAGTCCAGGTCATGGATCGCAGTCTTGATATCTCCTGTAGCTTCAGGGAACTCCTCGGCAAGGGCTTCAAGAACCTCAGTTTTCAACTGTTTCTTGCTTTTGTTACGCGCCTCTTTGTCAGCAACATGATTATACTCATTGAGCCTGCTACCGACAATCTCCTTGACACGATCAAAGACATTCTCCATCGGCACAACCTTCGTATACTCGAACTTCTCTTTGCCGCACATCGACTTCAGTTCTTCAATCTTGCCAACAATCGTCTTGATATGTTCATGACCGAACTGAAGGGCACCGACCATGTCCGCTTCGCTGACTTCAAGTCCGCCACCTTCAACCATGGCAATACTATCCGCCGAACCGGCCATAGCGATCCTGATATCGCATTCGTCGTACTGATCGATAGTGGGATTGACAACGTACTCTCCGTCAATCCTGCCGACGCGAACACCGGCAATAGTCTTGGCTATCGGCACATCGGAAATCGCCAGTGCGGCTCCCGTACCGATCAGGGCCGGTATGTCGGTATCATTCTTCAGGTCGTGTGAAATGATGAAGTTGATACACTGTGTTTCGCCTTTGAAGTCATCCGGAAACAGGGGGCGAATCGGCCTGTCAATAATGCGGGCTGAGACGATTTCCTTTTCCGAAGGCCTCCCCTCGCGCTTGAAAAAGCCACCCGGGATCTTACCGGCTGCGTATGACTTTTCCCTGTACTCAACGGTCAGTGGGAAAAAGTCAAAACCCAGCCTGGGCTCTGTCTGAGAACAGACAGTAGAGATGACCATCGAATCTCCGTATTGAACGGTCACGGCCCCGTTGGCCTGTTTGGCGAGTCGGCCGGACTCGATGATCATGGTGCGTCCGCCGAGTTCAAATTCAACTCTGTGTACTTGGTTACTCACTAGTTCTCCTAACGTCTGAGTCCGAGCCGGTTAATAACATCGCGATAACTCACAATATCCCGCGTTTTTAGATAGTCCAGCATACGTCTTCTCTGTCCTACCAGTTTTAGCAGACCATGACGCGTGTGGAAGTCTTTCTTGTGTGCCTTCATGTGCTCGGTGAGGTGACTGATGCGCTCAGTTAGCAGAGCGACCTGCACTTCCGGCGAGCCTGTGTCGGTCTCATGAAGACGATGTTTGGCGATTGTTTCGGCCGTTTTGTTTTTGTCTAACGGCATGATGTTTCTCCTTACTCAATATTTCCAGTATTTGCTTTTTATCTATTGCTATCTGTTCAGCGAGGGCCGAAGAGTCATCGAATTTCCGATTAGCGCGAATAAAGGTGGTCGGGTAGATGGCGATGTTCTTGTCGTAGATGTCGCTATCAAAATCGAACAGGTTGGCTTCGACTGAAAGCCCTTCCTTGGGGTTGAAATGGTTGTGACCAATAAACGCCATACCTTTTTTCTCTTTACCATTGATCTGAGCCCAGCAGGCGTATACGCCCTGAGGTGGCAGCAGTTTGCGGTGACTGTATCGAATGTTAGCAGTCGGGTAGCCGATATTGCGACCCAGGCCGATTCCTCGTTCGACCGTCCCGCAAATGGCGTAATCGTGTCCCAGCAGTTCAATCGCCTGCTCGTATGAATCCGCTTTCATTGCTTCGCGAATCTTCGAAGAAGAAACGACCTCGTTCTTGTGAATGACCGGCTCGACGATTTCCACGTCAAAAGCATGCTCTCGCCCCATCTGTCTGAGTTCACCGGCTGTTGCACCCCGATCTTTGCCAAGGCCATGATCATATCCAACGACCAACTTCTTGCTGCCGATTCTATCAAGCAATACTTCCTTCACAAACTGCTGGGCGGTCACATTCATCAGGGCGCGAGTGAATTCCAATATCAGAACGGTGCCATCGAAAAAATCCGGAATGAATTTCTTCTTCTCCTGGATCGACGTGAGCAGCATTGGCACATTATCAGGCGTTGTCAGAGCCCGGGGATGCGGATGAAACGTAATAAGCACGGGATCAAGGCCTGATTGTTGCGCGATGTCATGAACACGTCGGAAGATCATCTGATGACCTCGGTGAATGCCGTCAAAGGTGCCGATAGTTGTCACCGCTGAACCCGGCCGAACCTCCGGATAATCCCCTAATCTGTCAATGAATATCATGCTCAATTGAGTACCCTGTCATACTCGTAGATTTTTGCAGATGCCTGTTGGAGCAACATTTGTGCAGACACGCTCGCCCTGGCCAGTGCCAGGACTGAACCTTGCCTGTTTCTGACCATAATGGAGTCACCTGGGGAGAATTCTCCTTCAACACTAATCACATCGGCAGAGGAAGGTACTTGTCCATGTTTAACATGAGTACTGAATTCATCGCTCAGCGTAACGGCACCAAGGTCGAGCACTTGTGAAATCGCCAGCATGTGGCTTTCCAGAGCTCCCTCATTGTGCAGCCGCTCTGTTTCATTAAGAGTGAGGGCATCATGAAGTTTAAAGGTACCGGAAGTCATTCTGCGGAGAGCCGACAAATAGGCACCACATCCAAGACGACGGCCAATATCGTGCGCCAGGCTGCGAATGTACGTCCCTTTACCACATTCGACAGTAATGCGCAACCGGTCGTTATCGAATGACAACAAATCGATCCGGCGTATCATGATCTCGCGTTCAGGCGGCGTAACTTCCTGTCCCTTGCGTGCCATTCGGTGCAGGCGTTGTCCATCCACGTGAACAGCCGAATACAACGGAACCGTCTGACGAATCCTGCCAACAAATTCCCGCAGGATCAGGTTCAAGTCTGACTTGCTCAATGTGGGGACTTCAGCCGGAGTGGCGTCTTTGTCTACACCTTCGGAATCAAACGTAGTCGATTCCAGCCCAAGTCGAATCTCAGCTTCGTAAGTTTTGTCGCTTGCTGTCAGGAATCGTGCGATTTTTGTGGCTCTGCCAAGACATAAGACAAGTAGTCCTTCGGCAGCAGGGTCCAACGTACCCGTATGTCCTACCGATCGCTGCGCCGTGATCCTTCGGATTTCATCCACCGCATCGTGGCTGGTGATTCCAGGAGGTTTATTTAGTCGCAGAATCCCGTGATATTTATCAGTCGCTCTGGTCACCTGCCTCCTGGAGAATCTCAATGATTCTCTGTTTTGCCGCACCAAGCGGCAACGGCAATTCACAGCCGGCTGCGTTTTTATGTCCGCCGCCGCCAAAACTCGCTGCAATACGAGCAACATCAATTTCATCGCTCGAACGCAGGGATACCCTGGTGTGTGATGAATCGACCTCTTTGAGCAGAATGCCGGTTGTAACTCCCTTTGTAAACAGTGTAAAATCGACAAGACCGTCGGATTCCGAAGGATCAGCGCTGGCCTCGGCCAACATATCGTTTGTCAACGTCAGCAGACATACAGTGCCATCGTTGTAATACTCCAGACTGCTAAGTACTTTCCCCGTCAACAGCATAGTGGATGGCGGAAGGTCATAGTATACATAATCGCATATAGTTCGAGGGTCCGCACCTCTGGCGATCAAGTCTCCCGCAATGGTCATCGTGCGAGGAGACGTGCACGAATATCTGAAACGTCCCGTATCCGTCAGGATCGCAGTATATAGCTGTGTGGCAATCGTCGCCGGAATGTCGTATCCCTCGTGCACGAAATACTCGTAGGCCATTTCACCAACCGATGATGCCGTAGCATCTATCCAGTTGACCTGACCAAAATCAGTGCTGTCCTTGTGGTGGTCAATACTCACGATTGTCGTGTTGTCCTTAAAGAAACGAGTGGCCGATCCGGCACGACTGAGAGTGGGACATTCCAGCACCAGCGCCGTATCGATAGCCGGATCTTCGGTAAGCGACTTGGCTGAAACAATCGTGTCCACTTTGGGAAGAAACATGTATTTTGCCGGGATTTCCGAATCGCGCACCATAAACACAACTTTGCCCATATCGCGTAGATATCGGCCAAAGGCAAGCTGCGTTCCGATGGCGTCACCGTCAGGATCAACATGCGAAACAATGAGAATCCGTGACGCTTTGCTCAGTCTGTCACTGACCAGGTCGATAGGGATATTCATCCGGCTTCTTATGTCACTCCTGAGTGTTCTCACTATTGATCTCATTCAGCAATTGTTCTATCCGAAGACCCTCTTCAATTGAGGGGTCAAACTTAAACTCGATTTCCGGGATATTGCGAACCCGGAGTTGTTTGCCAATCCGCGAGCGGATGCGCCATTTCTCTCTTGCCAGGTACTCTTCAACCAGTCGCCGGTTCTCCTGAGTACCAAGAAACGAATAATAGATCTTGGCATGCTGGAGATCATTGGTCAACTTAACGTGTGTAAAAGTGAGCATCCCAGGAGCCACATCCGCAAGGTCTCTTTCGAGCAACAGCGATATGTCTCGTAGAATCTGGCCTCCCAGTCTCTGTGATCTCTTGAATTGCCTCATCATAGACCCCGCAGCCTGCATGTAATGCAGTAAAGCGGTGCTCTCGCACATTTGATTTTCAGGAAAGGGTTCTTGCCGTCTCAACTACCTCAATAGCCTCAATTGTGTCACCGACTTTGATGTCATTGAAGTTCTCGATACCAATACCACACTCAAACCCCTCTTTTACTTCCTTGGCATCTTCCTTGAAACGCTTGAGGGATGAGATATTGCCGGTGTAGATCACGGTGCCGTCTCTCACCAGTCGAACACGATCCTTACGTGCTACGCGCCCTTCCTTAACATGGCAGCCGGCAATGACTCCGACTTTTGGTACTTTGAAAAGCTCTCTGACTTCTGCGGCTCCGACAAACTGATTGGTAAGCGTAGGCGCCAGCATCCCTTCGAGCGCTTTCCTGATATCACTCTCTGCTTCGTAGATTACGTCGTAGAGTCTGACGTCAACTTTCTCTTGCTTGGCCAACTCACGAGCCCTGAGATCAGGAGAAACCTGAAAACCAAGAATGATAGCATCTGAGGCGGCCGCCAGGAGCACGTCGGATTCGGTGATAGAGCCTACACCGTCGTGTATGATATTGGTTCTAACCTCATCATGAACGATCTTCCCCAGCGTATCGGAAAGAACTTCCACCGAACCGTCAACATCTCCCTTTATCACAAGCCGTAACTCTTTGACCTGGCCATCCTGTATCTGGTCAAAGATGCGGTCGAGTGTAACAGCGCCCTGAGGACGACGTGAATCGTACTCGCGCTTGACCTGATTTCGCTTGACCGTGATCTCTCTTGCTTCCTGATCGTCTTTCACTGCCATGAAGCTGTCGCCTGCCTGAGGAGCACCCGACAGGCCTGTGATCTGAGCTGGAGTTGATGGACCGATGTCCTTGAGCTTTTCGTTGCGATCATTAGTTATTGTGCGTATGTGACCGCGATGCACTCCGGCGACTATTGGATCTCCAATCTTACAGGTACCGCGCTGGACCAAAACAGTGGCAACCGGACCACGACCCTTCTCCAGTTGAGAATCGACAATCACGCCCTGCGCTCGAATAGACGGGTCAGCTCTAAGAGTCATCATCTCGGCCTGCAGGAGAATCATTTCCAGAAGTTTGTCTATGCCTTGTCCCGACTTAGAAGAGATCTCTACCGCGATTACCTTACCACCCCAGTCTTCCACCAGGAGATTATGATTGGCCAACTGCGATTTGACATTTTCCGAGTTGGCCCCAGGTTTGTCTATCTTGCTTATCGCAACGACAATAGGAACATCGCCAGCTCTGGCGTGATCGATCGCCTCAATGGTCTGAGGACGAATACCTTCATCTGCAGCCACAATGAGTACAACGATATCTGTGATCTGTGTGCCACGCGCACGCATAGACGTAAATGCCTCGTGGCCGGGAGTATCAAGAAAAACGACCTTGTGTTGGTTGTGTTCAACCTGGTAAGCCCCGATGTGCTGAGTAATAGCACCGGCTTCTCCACCGACAATGTTAGTCTTGCGCACGTAGTCGAGAAATGATGTTTTTCCGTGATCGACATGCCCCATGACGGTGACAACAGGTGCCCTGTGGATGAGTTCTTCTTCGTTCTCAGCCTGACGAGCTTCCTCGCCTACTTCAGCCATCTTACGCGTCTCAAAACCGAACTCTCCGGCCACCATCTCAATTGTGTCCATATCGAGGCGCTGGTTGATGGTGGCCATCATCCCCAGTTCCATCAGCTTGGCGACAAGTTCAGCCGGTTTGCGATCCATCAATTTGGCCAATTCGGCCACAGAAATGAATTCGTTGACTTCAATGATATTGGCATTTTCGGTGTCGGTGCTGCCATCGTTGTCACCGGCCCGTTTGTATTTCCGTTTTGTTTTGCCACCCTCAAGATTAGCCATCGTGGTCCGGAAGCTCTTAGCGACTTCCGTTTTGTCGATGACTCGCTTCTCTCTCTTGCGACGCTTGTCTTTGCGTTTCTTCTTTTTCTCTGCCTGCTTGAACATTCCGGCAACATCAAGTTTTTTGCCACCTGCTGTCTTTTGCGGTGCGTCAGCGGTGGTTGGCGCAGCAGCGGTCTGGGTGTCGGCAACGATGCCGGGCTTTGCTGCTCTGGCAGCAGCTTTGGCCTTGGCTTCCGCTTTAACGCGAGCATCAACTCTGGCTATGGCTTCAGCCCTGGCTTTTTCCTGCGCTTTTTGACGTTCAGCCTCTTTTGCGGCCTGGCGTTTCTGCTCCATCTCGCGCTTTGCTACCTGCTTCTCCTGCGCAAATTTCAAGCTGACAGCGTTGATCATCTCCGGTAATGCAACCGACATATGTGACTTGGCGTCGAATCCGAGATCCTGAATTATCTTCAGCATGGCATGGGAAGACACTCGATATTCCTTGGCCAGATCGTATATACGTTTGTTGTTAGGTACCATATCTATCTATCTCCCTCGATGAAGACCCACTGAATACAGAAGCTGGTTACCAGGATGTCGATCACTCTGATTCCTCTTGCACAGATGGTTTTTCAACCGACTCTTCGACATCTTCGTCGAGGTCGGGGGCTGATACCTCAAGAACATCATCTTCTTCCGTTACATAGTCAGTATCGTCCTCAAATACGTCAGATTCCTCGAGTTTCTCTGGAGTTTCATCATCGACCGCCTTGGCCTTTTCTTCCGCTTGCTGGCGGAACCATTCCTTATCCTGTCTGTCAACAAGGTCCTTGGCTCGTTCGATGAGCGTCTCCGCAGTTTTGGGACCAACACCCTCAATCTTTGTCAGTGATTCCACCGTAGCTTGTGCAAGGCGTTGAGCGGAACTGATGTCTGCCTCAATAAGACGGTCGCGGATTTTCTGACCAATGCCTTCAACCTGTGCAACGGGAACCAGTGTTTCGGCCTCACGTCGTTTGTTTTCATTATGCTGTGTTTCTGACAGGATGTTTACTTTCCAGCCAGTCAGTTTGGATGCCAGTCGAGCGTTCTGGCCACCGCGTCCGATTGCCAGAGACAGCTTTTCATCTTCGACTACCACCGTCATTTTCTGTTCAAGTTCGAAAGTATCGATGTGAACTACTTTCGCCGGAGCCAATGCACGGCTGACAAACACTTCCGGGCTTGAAGTATATGGAACGATGTCAATACGCTCATTGTTAACTTCCCGGACAATGGACTGTACCCGGACACCTTTGATGCCAACACAGGCTCCAACCGGGTCGATACGATCGTCGGTTGAGTAAACTGCTATTTTTGCCCGTTCGCCTGGTTCCCGCGCTATCCCCTTGATCTCAATCACCTTCTCATATATCTCCGGCACCTCAAGAGCAAAAAGCGCGCGGAGGAACTGGTTGGATACACGAGATAGAATCACCTGTGGTCCACGTGGAGATTTCTGAACATCAAGGATGTAAGCCCTCACGCGGTCACCCTGTCGGAATTTCTCTCGCGGAATCTGTTCCTTGACAGGTAGAACAGCCTCACCACGCCCCAGGTTGACAATAACATTCCCTTTGTCTATCTGTTGCACCACCCCTGAGATCAGCGTCCCTACTTTGTCGATGTACTCGTCGTAGATTCTCTCATGCTCGACATCTCTGATTTTTTGAATCAGAATCTGCTTGGCCGAAGCAACTGCGTTACGTCCAAACTCGGATTCGTAATCGAGGAAGATATCCAGTTCATCCCCCATCTCGGCCGTCTTATCGATCTCTTTGGCTTCTTCGAGGCCTATCTCCAGTTCCTGCTCATCAACCTTGTCAACCACCTTCTTGGTGATAATCATGAGCATTTCGTTAGTCTTGCGATCGAACCGGAACGAGATGTTCTCCGTATTTGTGTATTTCTTTCTGGCCGCGGCCAGAAGACTTTGTTCAAGAGCTTCGACAACTGTGTCGAACTCGATGTTTTTTTCCCTGGCAACAAGCGTCAATGCTTCAACCATGTCGAACGCCATAACGGAACTCCCTCAAAAGATGATCTGTGCCTTATTGATATCTGTCAACGGCACTGTGATATCTTGGTCCTCACTATTATGCAAAGTCACACACTTCTCATCGGCTGAGACTATCTGTGCAACAAGCTTGACCTTATTTATGCCTACAAACTCCACTCGTACAGTTTCGCCTACTCGAAACCTGAAATCACGTGACGTCCTCAGTGGTCTGTCCAATCCGGCCGACGAAACTTCCAGTGCGTAACCACCGGGGAACAAATCCGACTGATCAAGGATACTTCCTGCCAGCCGCGATATTCTCGCACAGTCACCAACCGTCACTCCACCGTGACCATACAGCAATAACCTGATTGACAAGTTGTTCCTGTAGCGGGACAACACAACATCAGCCAGTTCAAAGCCTTGTTCGGCCAGCGGCATTTCGATAAGGCGGGTCAGCGCCTCTTTGGTCTCGTCCATCATGACGAACCTATATATTAAAGAGTGGGCACCTGCCCACTCACTAAGCTTACTATAATAGGGGTCAACACCTTACAATGCAACAAAATTGTAGCCTAGTTGATGTTACTTGCCATTTTCTTGACGGCTGCCACAGCCTCGGCTACAGATACGAGTTCGGTTTGGCCCTCGGAGCGGGCCTTAATCTCTATCTTGCCTTGCTTTAAGGACTTATCGCCGATAGTGATCCTAATAGGCATACCCACCAGGTCAGCGTCGTTAAACTTGACTCCGGCTCTTTCTCTTCTATCATCCAAAAGCACATCGATACCGGCCTCAGTAAGATCTGCGTAAATCCTCTCAGCTGCCTCAACAAGCTCATCCCGATCCATATTCAGGGGTATTACCTCCACGAGGTACGGCGCGAGATTCTTAGGCCAGATAATACCCTTGTCATCATGGTATTTCTCAAGCGCCGCCTGGGGAGTCCTTGTAATACCTATTCCATAGGATCCCATTATACAGGGTTGCTCGTTGCCCTCGGCGTCAAGAAACTTCGCCCCGAGCGCTTCGGGATACTTGGTTCCCAGCATAAAGGTGTTTCCCAGCTCGATCCCGTCCTTTACGGTCAACTTGCCGCCACATCTGGGGCAGGTATCACCCTCCGCAGCCTTCGTCAGGTCCACGACTTTCGTGGCTTTGAAGTCCCGGTCAAGATTCACATTCAGGATATGTTTTTCATTCTCGTTGGCGCCAACAATGAAGTTCTTCATCTCTGTCACCAGAGAATCAACCAGGATCGCCGTATCTTTCAATCCGACCGGTCCTGCAAACCCTACCGGCGCACCGGATATTCGTTGGACTTCCTCGGCTTCCGCCATCTCAAGCTCAACAGCACCCAGGGCGTTCTGAAGCTTGGTTTCGTTTAGTTCCCGATCTCCTCGAACCAGTGCCGCCACCGGCTTTCCGTCAGCCTTGTACAGGAGGGTCTTGACCAGACGAGTGGCATCAACCTTGAGAAACGCCGTGACCTCTTCGATTGTAGCAGCGCCCGGAGTGTCAATCGGTTGCATCGGTTTGAGTTCGCTATCAACGACGATTTCAGCAGTATCCTTGAATACAGCCTTTTCAACATTGGCCGCGTACTCACAACTTGTGCAACTGATAATATCTTCTTCCCCGGCGTCAGTGTCCACAAGCAGCATGAACTCATGAGCGTCCTTGCCACCCATCGCGCCGGTATCGGATTCAACCTTGATGATTTCGAGCCCGGCCCTCTTGAAAATCTCGTAATACGCGTCCACCATTGCCTGGTAGCTTTTCTCGAATGACTGCTCATCGGCATCAAACGTATAGGCGTCTTTCATTATGAACTCACGGCTCCTCAGCAGTCCGAACCGGGGCCGTATCTCATCGCGGAACTTAACCTGAATCTGGTACAGGTTAAGCGGAAGTTGCTTATAGCTCCGCACTTCACCCGCCACGAGGTTAGTAACGGTCTCTTCGTGCGTCGGGCACAGAAGCATATCGTGCTGATGACGATCTTTCAGGTGCATCATTTGTGGACCGAAGGTCTCATACCGGCCGGATTCCTGCCAGACTTCAGCCGGACACAGAACCGACATCGTAATCTCAAGTGCGCCCGCCTTGTTCATCTCCTCGCGTACTATATTAGCGAACTTGTCAACGACACGCTGCATCAGTGGCAGATAGATGTAGATTCCCGATGCGAGCTTGCGGATATAGCCGGCGCGAAGCAGCAATTGGTGTGATATCAGTTCAGCATCGGTTTG
>Ga0164310_10002143_pt1 | contig 11292 bp, 6 predicted proteins | sample GuaBasSedimGuay1_FD_121795 | JGI IMG/M metagenome (GOLD analysis project Ga0164310, IMG submission 121795) | Subseafloor sediment microbial communities from Guaymas Basin, Gulf of California, Mexico - Guay1, Core 4569-9, 0-3 cm | ecosystem: Environmental > Aquatic > Marine > Hydrothermal vents >... | reverse complement strand
AGTCGTAGGGAAACCGTTAAGTGGGTCGCCTGGGGAGTACGGTCGCAAGGCTGAAACTTAAGGGAATTGGCGGGGGAGCACACAAGGGGTGGAGGCTGCGGTTCAATTCGACTCAACGCGAGGAACCTTACCAGCGGCGACAGCAGAAAATGTGCATGACGACTTGAACTGGTTGTTCAAATCGTCCGTCTGCAGTGAAGGTCAGGCTGAAGGTCTTACCAGACAAGCTGAGAGGTGCTGCATGGCCGTCGTCAGTTCGTGCCGTGTAAGCCTTTCTTTACAGAAGCTGTCGCTTTCTCAAAGAAAGCCTTGGGAAAGAAATATGCAAAAAAGAAAGGCTTCGGTAAAGGTGTCCTGTTAAGTCAGGAAACGAACGAGACCCGCACCCTGTGTTACTACTGGGTCCTTTGGGCTCAGGTACTCACAGGGGACCGCTGGCGACAAGCCAGAGGAAGGGGCGGGCGACGGCAGGTCAGTATGGTCTGAATCCGCTGGGCAACACGCGGCCTACAATGGCCGGAACAATGAGATGCGACCCTGAAAAACCGTCTGCTAACACTGAACAAAGATTGCTTGGATATTCAAGCAGACTTTTCGCAATGTTAGCAATCGGTACAGAAGGGGGAGCTAATCTCTAAATCCGGTCTTGGTTCGGATCGAGGACTGCAACTTGTCCTCGTGAAGGCGAAATCCCTAGTAGTCGCTGGTCATCATCCAGCGGCGAATAAGTTCCTGCTCCTTGCACACACTGCCCGTCAAGCCAACCGAGTGGGTTTTTGGTGAGGCTCTGGTTTTTGCCAGAGAGGTTAACGATTGTTTCCGCAGTCGTTTCTCTGGATTCAAACCACGAACCCGCAAGGTGGGCTAAGTCGTAAAAGCCTTTTACAAAAAGGCTTTAGCCAAAAGGGTAAGGGGCTTCGACAAACAAGGTAGCCGTAGGGGAACCTGCGGCTGGATCACCTCCTTATATTTCCCAAAACTGTAAAAGGTTTCACAAAAGCATACCATGGGCTGGTAGATCAACTGGTAGATCGCTGCCCTTGCAAGGCAGAGGCTGTGGGTTCGAAAGCGACCCGAAGGTTCCTCAAAGAGCTAGACCTGTTTGAGGGTTTAGCCTGAGAATCCCACCCAGTCCATAAATTCACAAATCTTTATATATAATAAAATTCACAGGTTAACTATCTGAGCTGTTCAGAGTTAGTTGTTTCCTGGTGGCAGCAGGGAACACTAGCAGCAGGGTAGTATCAATTTCTCTGAACACTCAGAAATTATGCTCATAAAGATGAAACTCGTCATTTAGATGGCGGGTGGAAAAGAGAAAGGATATATGAAATGGTTGAACCGTCCCAATTTGAGGTAAAACTGATGACAGAGTGAACACAACCTGATATCCTTCCAATGATTACATAGGTGAGTGTCCGCTAGAGATGAAAGTATCCGCTAGAAGGACCAGTAAGGTTATATGGTGGATGGCTTGGCTCAAACACCGACGAAGGAGGTGGCAAGCTGCCATAAGCCTGGGGTAGCCGCATGCAGGTTTTGAACCCAAGATCTCCGAATAATCGACTGCTAACACAGAATATAGACGGCTTTGCTATTGAAGCGGTCTATTAGCAGAGTTGGCCGTCGGTGCGGACAGGACTTCCTGCCCATTTGGGCGTTCCTGCCTTTAAGTAGGAACGGGGACCCCGGGAATTGAAACATCTTAGTACCGGGAGGAAAAGAGACCAACAGGCATTCCCTGAGTAGGGGCGACCGAAAAGGGAGAAGAACAAACCGAACCTCTCCAGAAATGGAAGAGGAATGTGGGGTTTGGACTTGGGCTTAGCCTAACTTTCTGACCTGAAGTCAGCTGGAACGCTGTGCCATAGAGGGTGATAGCCCCGTAAGGGAAAGAAAGAAGGTTAATACCAAGTTTCCAGAGTACTGCTCCTTGAAGATGGAGTGGAAAGGTGGGAGACAACAACTCCCAATTCTAAATATTGTTTGAGACCGATAGCGCACTAGTACCGTGAGGGAAAGCTGAAAAGAACCCTTAGCAGGGGGTGAAAAGAGCCTGAAACCATATAACCACAGGTGGATATGGCTTGTTTACCCTTTCGAAGGACAAAGAAAGATTCACGCTTCTTTAGAAGCGTGTTTTCGTCCAGTCTGCAAAGATTATACGAAGAAAGGGGTTTCAAGTCATATCGTCAGTTTTGAAACACTTGGCAAGGAGTTTATCTCTGTGGCGAGGTTAAGGTTTCCGGAGCCAGAGCGAAAGCGAAACTCCCGCAGACCCTTTAAACGGAGCTTGCTTTGCATATTTCTTTGAGAAAGCAACTTCCGTAAAGAAAGGTTCAGGGGAGTGGGTATGAAAGTGCCCAAGTCACAGGGATAAGACCAGAAACCGGTCGATCTAGCCCTGGGCAGAGTGAAGTCTGGTGAAAACCAGATGGAGGCTCGTTACCGTTGCTGGGATTCAAACCGCTCGGGTGACCTGGGGCTAGGGGTGAAAATGGATTGGCGACTTGGTTAAAGAGACAATGTCGTCTTTCCCTTCGAAGCTAAACGAGACCGGTGATAGCTGGTTCCTCCCGAAAGACCCTTTTACAGGAGGCTTATGCTTCCTCAAAAGCGTCTACGGAAAATCTGTAAAGGGGTTCCGGGATATGAGTCGCAGCTCAGCCTTGCTGGAGGCAGGTAAGGGGGTAGAGCTACTGATTAGATAACCAAGGGGAGAAAATAAAGACCTTTTTGGTTTTTAATCTCAATCCCCAGTTATCTTGTCAAACTCAGAATCCCTTACCGCCGTAGAAGGCAGGAGTGAGGGTACGGGATAAGCTCGATATCCGAAAGGTAGAGAAACCAGTTCAGGGTTAAGGTCCCAAAAATCGATGGACGTTCCTTTGGAATGTCTTTCGAATGGAATGCATGTTAAGTGAGGAAGGGTGTCTTCAACCCCAGACAGTGGGGAGGTTGGCTTAGAAGCAGCCATCCTTTAAGCCTTTTTACAGGAGTTTCACTTCCTCAAAAAGGCTTAAGCGAAAAACCTGTAAAAAGGAGAGAAAGAGTGCGTAACAGCTCACCCACCGATGGTTGAGGGCCCTGACAATGGACGGGACTAAACATGCTACCGAGACCCTGAATTCCGAAAGGAGTATAGTAGGGAGGTGTTTTGTGGGGGTAGAAGTCTGTGCGAAAGTTTGGATGGACCCCACAAAAACAAGAATCTTGCCGATAGTAGCAGCAAAGTTCGGTGAGAATCCGAACCACCTAAATAGATGGACGCTTCTCTTGAAGTGTCTTTCCAAGGTAAAGGAAATGGACGTTTCCAAAGAAACGTCTTTCCAAGGTAAAGGGCTAGGGTTCCTCAGCAACGATCAACAGACTGACGAAGATGTAGAATGACGGTTTTCTGGATTGAACAGAACCGTCCGTTGAAGTTTTCGTCTTTCTGGTCGAATCGGCTGAGGGTTAGTCGGTTCTAAGGCATATCCTAACTGGAATATGCCGAAAGGGAAGCAGGTTAATATTCCTGCACCAGAAGTGTACGCGCGGCAACGCAAGACCAGTTTCTGACGCTCCGGGATAAACCAACCGGTTTGCCGGCTAACTGTTGAAGCCTGTGGAGTACCATAATGGTGAGATACAGGTGAATGCAGGAATGGCCCTCCTTAGAGGGTTTGGTTGATTTCTGGAGCCCGTGAAAAGGGAACTGGTAAGGAAACTTCTGACCGTACCGAGAACCGTTAGGTGTCTACCGAAGTTTTTTAAATTTTTGCACCATTATATAATCTATGTCCGAGATATTTTACAAGGCTTCCGGTAACGGTGACTTTCTGAGGGCGATATTCATCGCTCAGCAGGAATGTCCGAGTCTGCCGGTTGTGAACTCGGGCGTTAAGTCGTCTGAGTTTGTAAAAAAGCACAATATACCATGTGAAAAAAACGAGTATGTCTGTTTTTTTCCAAGACTCTTGGAAGACAATGAATTGAAAGCCTTGTCAAGACAAGGTTTGTATCTGGAAAAAATAGAGTTCTGATGTTTGTTCTTCGGTAGACCCCGGGAATCTGGTGCCCCTCCCTGAAATCGATTGATGACGAATGTCATCCTTCGTCTGTAAGGGGAAGGTGTGTTAGGAGAAATCCGTCCAGGGAATTCGGCAAATTGGCCCCGTATCTTCGGTAGAGTTGGATGCTTCTTTGAAGCATCTTTCGCCGTAAAGGGGTGCCTACTGCCCTGACTCAGTCAGGACCAGTAGGTCGCAGTGACAAGGGGGGTCCGACTGTTTAACAAATAACCTTTTCTTAAAAAGAAAAGCTTAACCAAAAGAAGGGGTTAGTTGAAAAACGTAGGGGAGCGCCAAGCAGAAAGTAGATTGAAAGTCTTTTGGACTTTCCTGCCTGTTTATGCTTTGTACGCTTCCTGAGGCCTGCCCAGTGCCAGTGTGTTAAACCCGGGTTCAACCGGGTGAAGCCCTGGTAAACGGCGGCGGTAATAGATGGATTCCGAAGGGAATCTTTCCACCGCACACTCTGACCGTCTTAAGGTAGCGTAATCCCTTGCCGGTTAATTGCCGGCCTGCATCAATGGCTTAACGAGATCCCCACTGTCCCGGACGGATGCCTAGTGAACTCAATGTCCAGTGCATATTCTGGAGTCCTTCAGCGGGACGAGAAGACCCCATGGAACTTTACTGCAGCCTGGTGTTGTGGTATGGGAATGGCTGTATAGTGTAGGTGGGAGCCTTCGAAGCAGGATCGTCAGGTCCTGTGGAGGCAGCAAGCAGACTGATGGAGCAAAGCTCCATCCTGCCTGCAAATGTAACACCACCCTGCTCTTCTCATACTGCTTACCCCTAGATAGAAGAAGCCTTTAAGCTTCTTTCTAAGGGAAGGGAACAGCACCTGGTGGGCAGTTTGACTGGGGCGGTACACCTCTGACAAAAGCAGATGGACGCAAAAACGTCTTTCCTTTGAAATCAGAGGTGCCCAAAGGTCTCCTCATCCCGGTCAGAAATCGGGAGTAGAGTGTAAGGACAAAAGGAGGCCTGACAGGATCCTTGACAACAAAGTCTCTTCACATTTTTCGCTAAAGCCTTTTGGCAGAAGCGAAAGCTCTTGTAAAAAGGCTTTGTTATAAGGGATCCTGACGCGAAAGCGTGGCCTAGCGATCCCCTATGCCTCATTGGTTGGAGGCTAGGTCTGACAGAAAAGTTACCCTGGGGATAATGGAGTCGTGGCGGGCGAGAGTCCATATCGACCCCGTTCATTGCTTCTCCGCCGTCGGCTCGGCTCTACCTGGGCGTGCAGCAAAGCCTTTCTTTACGGAAGTTACCACTTTCTCAAAGAAAGCCTTGGGAAAGAAATACGCAAAAAAAGAAAGGCTCTGTAAGCGCCCAAGGGTGGGGGTGTTCACCCATTAAAGAGTCACGTTAGCTGGGTTAAGAACGGTGCGAGCCAGTTCGGTCTATATCTGCTGAAGGTGTCGGTTGCCTGAAGGGAAGGCTCCTTTAGTACGAAAGGAACAAGGAGTCGTGGCCTCTGGTGTATCGGCTGTTATAAACGTTTGACAGCTTAAAACAACCCTACAAGTTGTCTTATGGTAAAAGCACGCCGAGTAGCTACGCCATAACGGATAAGCGCTGAAGGCATACGGTAGTTTGGTAGCCTGTACCAGGTTACCGGTCTAACTAAGCGCGAAACCGACCCTGAAAATAGGCAACCATTCCACAAACTGGTACGCAAGTACCGGTGCGTGGAGGAAGGTCCTGTAGACGACAGGTTTGGTGGGACCGGGGTGTAAGTGCCAAGGCAACGAGGCATTCAGCCCACGGTTACCAATCCCTGACAGGTCCTTAAATCAGGGTACTAGAAAAAGGGACACTCACCTTACTTATTATTTTTTAGTATATTCACATGTTTCATAAGAATTTTGTAAGTTTCATCTAAAGATTGTGGCATTACTTTTGTATTAGCAGTTACTTCCATAAAACCAGCGTCTCTTACATATCTAGGAACAATTTGAACATGTAAATGCAGGATAGAACCGCCAGAAAGATCTCCACCAAGGTTTAAACCAACATTAAATGCCTTTGCTCCTAGAGCTTTTTTCAAAAGTTTTATACTTTTTCTCACAAGCTCCCACATGTATTGATAGTCTTTTTCCGAAAGCTCGTTTATGTCTTCAACGTGTTTTACAGGAACAACTTCTAGGTGACCTACATTATAAGGAAAAATATTCATTATTACCATCATTCTCTTATCTTTGAACAGAACCTTTTTTGGTGTGTCTGGGTCATCTTTTGCAATGTTACAAAATATGCAACCACGGCTTTTTTTATGCTTCCTTTTTACATACTTCATTCTCGATGTTGCCCATAAATAAAATTTATACATTGAATCCCTCCAGAATATTTTTTATTGCTTTTTCCAGGTCAGATGCTTTAACTACGCCTGACGCTATAAGAACGCCTTTTGCTCCTAGTTTTATTCCTTTTTTCACATCTTCTCTGTTTTTTATACCAGCTCCTATCAGAACAGGAATTTTTTTTACAGAATTAACATTGTTTATTGTTTTGGTTATTATTTCTGGTTTTGCTTTGGATACCGAAATGTTTCCTCCTATAAGTTCTGGTGGTTCTATTGCTATAAAATCTGGGTTTAGTTTTGCTGTTTTTTTCGCTTTTCCTGGTTTGTCTATGCACACAACTGTTTTTAGTCCTGTTTCTTTTGCCCTTTTAACAGAAAGGGAAAGTGTTTTGTAATCAATTTGATGTTCAGAATGGTTTAAGAGTGTTCCTTTTGCTCCTGCTTCTTTAATAGCTTCTGGGAGAATCCATCCTGTATTGGCTCCATAGGTTATCGGGTCGATGTGTTGCGAATACACAGGCAGAGAAAGGGAAGAAAAAAGCCTTATGTCAGCTGACTGAACGCAAAGGATTATATTTACATTGGTTTTTTTTGAAAGTTTTTCAGCAATTTTTCCAATTTTGAAACCATTTTTGCCTGTGCCTTCTTTGTATGTTTTAAAGTTTATCAAAAGATAATTTCCCATACTTAAAATTATGACAAAAATGTTAATAAAAGTTTAACAATCGGGTGGCTTTGTGACAAAAATAACCAATCCTTAGTTAGTCATTTATAATTTGTTCGTGAAAAAGACATATTGGTTTTGCCTGATAATATATTATACTTTCATTTGCTCCCAGAAGAAACTTCAGGAATTTGCTGAAGGCTCTGAAGAGCAATAACACAGGTGCAGGAAGGCAGGGAACCTTCAAAATCTGCGAAGGATAGAGCAAAAACACTTCTTATCCAGCAACGCTTCATGGCAACAAACCTAAACATCGTCACGGTCTGAATATCGGGTACGAACCGAGAACCTTCCAGTAACTCAGATTTTCATCTCTTTCTATGGTTTTTATTGCCTCGGACATGAGCCTGTCCTTTCTATGCCCATGGATATCGCAGTAAAATGTGAACTCGTCCAGTTCACCGTCCTTCGGGATTGATTGGAGGTATGCGAGGCTGATGTTCCTCTCTGCCAATTCTTTCATGATGTTGTAGAGAAGCGATGGTCTATCAACACCGTGGAACTCGAATATAGCAGTGGTTTTGTCATTTCCGGTGGGTTCATTGTCATGCCTGCTTATAACAATAAACCTTGTCTTATTGTTCGGATAGTCCTGCACATCCTCGGCCAGTATCTCCAGATTATACAGTTCAGCAGCCCTTTTTGGAACCAGTGCACTCCTTTGCCTTTCATTCAGCTTCCTTATCTTCTGAGCAGCGGCAGCTGTTGAGCTTTCGTCCCTGAACTCGGCATAAGGACACAACCTCAAAAGATTTTTTCTGCACTGTTGCAATGCCTTGTCCTTGGAATGAATATATCTGATGTCTTCCAGCCCAACGCCGGGCAGTGCTGCAAGATTATGCCTTATTTGGAGTATCTGCTCATCATATATCATCACATCACTGTCACGCAATCTTTTAAGGGTTTCGTTGACCCAAGACGCGCCCCTTGTTGAGTTCAGAATCGGGACAACAGCCCTGTCAACCTCATCCTCTTCTACAGCAGCAAAGCATTCCTCAATTGTTTTATACCAGACCATTTCGGGCTCAAGCCCCCTTCTCATGCTGTACTCAATACCTGCCTCAGCAGTGAATGTTCCATCAGGCCCAAGCAAACCGAGTTTGATTTTTGATGTCATACTCTCACCTCCAGTTCTCTGGAAACAATTTCTCCAAAGTCTGTAAGCTTGGCGGGAATACCCTTGCTATCCAAGCAACCATAACTGATAAGAGAAGCCTTTCTGAGAGACCTTAAATTATTCCATACTGCTGACTCTGAACAGTTAAGTTTCTCAGAAAGAACAGGAACAAGACTCGTTACAGTGATATTTTCATGATTATCCCGCAGATAGCATAAAATCAGCTTCTGTTTTTTAGTGAGTCTTTCCCTTGCAAGAGCTATCAAAACCTTTATGGTCTTATCCAAGGAAAAGACGACCAGCGCCTTCCCGCGCCTTAGCCCCCTTCTGTTTTAATTCATATTTCATTGTGTCACCTCCTTATTAACAAGAAGAAAACAGCTGATTGCCAAAGACCAAAACAGGTCTTTAGCAGAGAATAAAGAATCTGAATAAAAACAGGTCTGACTGCAACCCGAGTACCAGGTTACTTAAATCATGTTTCAGGTTTTTTCTGTGAGTTATTCCCTTCATCCTCATCACTAAAATATTACCAAGTAACATATATAAACCTTCTGTGCAGGAAATGTTGAGACTTGTATGCTGAACAGAAAAAATAATAAAAAGAGAATTAACTAGCTCCACAGATTCGCGTCAAACACCTCCATCTCCGGCTCAAGAACCAACCGAATTTTGAGAAAAATCCTGAACAATTCGGGCAGCGAAAGATATCCGGGCGAACCTATTTTCAAAAATTAAACTATCGATGTCCGTATCCGCTGCAGATAGTGGTTTCCATTATAAAAATTTAAGTGACAAACACCAATTAGTTATATTAGCTGTGTGTTGTAGAGAAGGGGGTCTTAAGATGAAAAGAACTCTGCTTAATATATTTATATTGTTTCTCCTTCTGATGCCGCTTGCGGATGCGTCGTATGTAACAAGGTCTTTCTCCAGAACATCGGTCGGTCCCGGAGAGGTGGTTGATGTGACGCTTACTGTTGTTTTATTGGAAGGGGAAAGGTTCTACATAATAGAAGAAAGGTTTCCACAGGGCTGGACTGTAATAGACAGTGAGTATGGTAGTGTTTCAGGAGACGGTTATATAAAATGGGTGAGGTATGGAATGTCTCCTCTTCCCAACGTATCTTATGTTTACAAAGTGCAAGCGCCTGCAACACAGGGAACCTATCAATTTTTCGGTAAATATAGTCTTGAATCTGTAGATGAAGCTCCCATCACAGGCCAGAATCAGATAGAGGTAGTGTCCTGTTCTTCCTACAAAACAGAATCAGAATGTTCATCTGACCCGTCCTGTGAATGGTGCCTCGAGTGTAATGGCCATCTCTATTCTGGCGGAAACGACAGATGTGTCACTACAGGCAACTGCACGTATGCCTGTCATAAAGGTATGTGTAATGCGATGTGTGATGAAAACAGTGAGTGTCCTCCAACAGAATGCGACAGTCTAGATGGCTGCTATTCAGGGACGTACAGGGATTATCTCAACCAGACAGGTTTATGCACGGATGAGTGTCTATGTGTATCCGGGCAGTGTTCGTCTTATGTTGAGGTTATAACAGACAAAGATGGGGACGGTTATGATGTGGAATGCGATGGTGACTGTGATGATGACCCCTCTGGTTGCGGACCAAGCTGCCATCCCTCGCATCAGGAGATATGTGACGGTTATGACAATGATTGTGACGGCTCTGTCGATACAGATGCAGAAAATAATACATTAAGTCAGCACTGCGGTCCAGAAAATGAAACGGGCATCTGTACGTTTGGATTGAGATACTGTGAATCCGGTAATTGGAGCATGAACTGTTATGATGCTGTGTATCCAAGGATCGAGATATGCAACGGAAAGGATGATGATTGTAACGGAATTATAGACGATGTTGGAGGGGGTGCTTCGATAGAAGAAACTGCCTGCAGGTGTTATAATGGGAGTGCAGCGTTTCCAGACGAGTTGTGCCCCCAGAATGGTATCGATGACAACTGCAACGCCTATATCGATGAAGGGGAATGTAATGTTTCAGGGGTAGTTTGCGAAGATGGAGAATCCAAACCATGCCTTCCTTCCGGCTACAACAATACAGGTGAATGCAGACCAGGAACACAGATATGCCGAGAAGGCAGATGGGGAACTTGTGAAGGTACAGTGGGTCCTGTGAAAGAGATATGGGACGGTAAAGACAATGACTGTGATGGAGAGATAGACGAAACATTTGAATGCAAGTTCGGTGAAAGAAGAGAATGTGGTTCTAATATAGGAAGGTGCAGGAATGGTGTAAGATACTGCACTGGCGGGTATTGGAGCAGCGAATGTCTGAACGAAACAAAACCCATCAGAGAGATATGTGAAAACAATATAGATGATGACTGCGACTCCGAAACAGACGAGGAAGACTGTATATATGAGAGTAACAGCACATGCTACACAGGAGAAATACCCCAGTCAGGTTGTGTGTGTGGGGGCGTTGTATATAGCAGAGGCTACTGCTGTAGCGGCATCTATTCTGAGAGGCCGTGTGTGAACTATTTTCCTATAGTTCTTATATCTCTGGGTACGGTTGTGCTGATAGTGCTTTTCATGCTTGTATTGTATTTCAAATCAAAAGGAAAGGAACTCACATGGGATGAACTGAAAAGGAAATGGGGCAATAGTGCATCAGATATAGTTCTTAGAGATATTGAACATAAAGAATTCAGGTAAAACATTCGAGCCATGTCTTTAATACGTTTCTAAGTTCAGAAAAGTCAACGCTGCCTATAATATATTTTACCACATATGTCAACAGTTCCTGTGTAGTTATACATGTGTTGGGTTTGCACTTGCCGCTCTCTTGGCAAGTGTAATCAGGCGGGCAACCGCAAACAGAACATCTGTTAACAAGGTTTCCGTTCTCGCAATATTTTGGTTTGTTTGCAGAGCACTGACCATAGGGTGTGCCGTCACTACATGTCTGACCAGCAGACCCTGTAGTGGTGCCTCCGCTTTCTACTATCACCTTTGGATGGTAGGTTCCTTCGGATGAATAGGAACACACATCCGGAGCAGTGTAGGAATATGTGCAAACATTCGGTGAACGGCATTCGATTTCAGCATTGT
>Ga0164310_10002142_pt1 | contig 11294 bp, 2 predicted proteins | sample GuaBasSedimGuay1_FD_121795 | JGI IMG/M metagenome (GOLD analysis project Ga0164310, IMG submission 121795) | Subseafloor sediment microbial communities from Guaymas Basin, Gulf of California, Mexico - Guay1, Core 4569-9, 0-3 cm | ecosystem: Environmental > Aquatic > Marine > Hydrothermal vents >... | reverse complement strand
ATTTTAGTTACCAATAATAATTACAATTTTGTTAGTAATAATGTAGGATAGGTCCTGTTGTGAGGAGAGCTTTTAATGGTAAGAGAGATAACTAGCGATAATAAAGATAATTTTAACAAGAAGCTGATGACTTGTATAATTACTGCAATGTTGATGTTAGTAACATTTTCAGTGTTTTTTATACCAACTGTAACTGCAGGAGATGGTATTGTTAGTATAATAATGACTACAAATGATCAAAACCAAAATCCAACAACAAATTTTGATGGCGGAGATCTTGCATATGTTGTTCTGAAATTTGATTCTGGTAACGAGAATTTAACTATGTATAATGTTTCTTTAATGAATTTTAATGAGTCGGTTCTTGGGATGGCAAATGCATCGATATGGAGTTTTGAAAATTGGACTCAGAGTACTTCTTACGAAATTCATAATTCAACAGGCAATATCACCAATATAAATGCATCAGGAAATCTCAGTGGCAATAACACAGCATTCATTGTTAATCTCACATTGAATTCCACTACTTGTGGAGTCCTTTATATTAATGTTAGTAGGGTTCAAGCATGGGAAAATAATTCTCAATTTTCAACGATAAATTGTAGCAATATTTCAATTGATGTACATCCAAAAGCTCCATTATCTCTAAATGCGGCTGCAATCAATTCCTCAGCTGTTAACATCACTTTTTCAAAAGAAAGTAGTGCTGATAAAATTTATGTTGAAAGAAATTCAATTGATAGTTGGCAAAGAGGATCAGGTATAGTGATTGGCAATGTGACAAGTAGTTTTATTGTTAATAATGGTCTTGCTGCTGAAACCCAATATTACTATCAAGCATGGTCCTGGAACAATACATTTGATTGGTATAGTTTAAAGAATACATCAACATCTGTAACTACATCTCAAAATGGTATATTCATCAATGGTACTATTAGAAATTTATCAGGTTATCCAATACAAGATGCTGAAATTCAATTGAGGAAATTTGACATGAATGGAGGCGATGAGGGCCCATTTTTTATGACAAATAATAGTGATTCAGATGGATATTTTGAACTAAACGCCACTCAAGGTGGGGCAGGACAATACGAATTTCAAGTTGGAAAACAAGGATATGTAAGTTACATGGCATGGGATATGCAGTTAAGTGAAGATGAATACAAAGAACTAGGAATAGTTACTCTTCCTGAAATTTTTCCTTCTGATAATCAAGCAACCATAAAAGGATATATTAACAATAGCACTGGCGGTCTTGCAAATGGAGAAGTAATACTTCTGAATATGAATTTTAATTATATGATTCAGGAAGACAAAATGGAAGGAGAAATGGACAAAAATACTACAACAAATGACACTGGATATTTCGAGATTAATGCAAGTTTTGCTAGTAATTATAGCATTATTGCCTTTGTAGAAGGATATTATGCACAAGTGAATGGACCATATGAAATTGAAACAGCAGGTCAGACCCAATGGGTAAATATGACACTAGATTCTGCTCCACCTGATGATCTATATGTAACCATTGAATTTACAGATCTTGATGATGCTACGATTACGGTAAATAGAACGATACGAGCTGAATCACCAGTTCTCCGGTTTGCTCTTGATTCTATTCCAGAAATTGGAAATAGTAATGGAGAGGTCAGTAATACTGAAGTATCTGATTTTTTAGAATTTTTAGAAATGACTGGCCCTGGTTTCCAACTAGGTGAAGAAGATGAAGATACAGGTCCACCAGCGGAAGGTGAAGAAGAAATGGGTGGTGGTCCAGATTTCCTTGCGTTACCATTTGAACTTATATTAGATGAATCTACTTTTGATAAATATGTATCCAGTTCACATAATGGCACACTGGAAAACATCGCAGGTACCAATGCAAGCGATAATTCATCAATCTTTTATAATGCAACTTTTAACATCACACTTGATGGAAAGATTATTAATGATATTGAACACACGTTTAATATCACAACAGAACATAATAATACATTCGATACAACTTTCACAATTATTTACAATGATTTCTACAACATAACAGGTAATGCTTCTTCGACTAATGTTTCAATAACTAACACTACTTCAAATCTAACCATGATCCCCGGTGAAAACGATACATCAGATGAAGCATTAGCTTATGCTAACATTACATTAGAATTAAATCAAAGTATGTATTCACTCCCAATTATTGAAACTCCAACATGGAATATTACTGATAGATGGGCTTTTAATAAAGCAGGTACTGGATCATTACAAAACTTAAATTATACGTTGACGGGAAAACCATTGCGCTCATGGGATCGAATGCAGTACTACTGTGGGAATGAAGAAACCAGGTATCTTTGTTATCATCTTATGGTAGAAAATAATTCCAATTCAAATCAAAATTATGTGACAATTAACGATTTACAATGGCTTTCCATTCAAGATAATAATATTTCATTATCTAATGATCTTGATTTTCCATTATATGGTGGTAAAACATGGGCTGCAATAACTTGGTGGGGTGATCCTGCAAATGCGGCAGTAATTTCAGCAAATACTCAAAAAATAACGGGTAATGGGACAATCTATAATTGTGTCCAAATTAATTATACAAATATAAGCAATAATGATCATCTAATTGGTCAACAATGGTATTCACCTGCTCGAAAGTTCTTTGTAAACCGAACACAAAATGTCAGTGACTCAGCAAATATCACCTGGAATCTTACTGGTTTTTCACATGGACCATTTATCGAGTCTGCAACGGTTGGTAATATCACAAGTGGTGGTAAAATAGAGCAGTTATATGTCAATCTCACGATTAATGTAACTAATTTCTATGATGGACCTGTTAGCTATATGTTAGATGGATGTTTGTTCAAAGAAAACTTCCATGGTCCACCAGATAATATAATGTGGGTGTTTGATAACAGCAATATATTAAAAAATATTAATAGAGATACCAATCCTATCTATGTAAATATCTCCTTTGATGGAGGCATAATTAATGCAAGTGGTATTAATGGACCATATACAGGTCAGCTTGAGATGAGAAAAGATAATTATGATGGCGGTGATGGATTTAATATTGATATGATTGATTATTTTTCATTTGAAGCTGAATATAATTATTCTGATTTCATTGCTCCAGCAGCTACGGTGGTTAGCAGTGAAGTATTTGGAAATGGTACACAAGGATCTTATAATTACCTTACACTCAATGCAACATTGCTCTCTGCTGATGGTGGATCATACCGGATGCATGCAGGAATAGAGAAGATCATTAATCATAGTGGCGGCTGGCAAGACTGGCGATGGATCACAGGGTCTGGAACCGATGATTTTTTACTCACTGCCGATACTGAAACAAACATAACAATTAATTTCCCAGGTCAAGATATATACGATAAAGGATACAATGGCCCATATCATATTAATCTTCAAATAGAAAATACATCCACACATACATTCGTCTATCAAAATGATTGGTATGTTGCCGATGGATATAGTTATGATGATTTCGCTCGTCCTTGTGTCTTCTTCAATAAAAGTTGGTTTAGTAATTATTCATATGGAGACCATGATTACCTTAATGCAAGTACTTATCTAACCATTAATACATCGATTACAGTAAGTGATGCATCTGGTATTGGTGATTATGAACTTTGTGGCAGTGTTCATATTGGTAATCTCAGTAATGAAGATGAATGGGGAAAATTTTTAACAGGTACATGTAATAATCAGATTAGCTTAAATCTTGGAGAAAATATAATTCCATTGAACTTTGATATCGGTGAAATACAAGAAAGACTCTCTGAAGAATCAAGTGGCAATTACACATTGAAAATAGAGGCTCATTTAAGTGAACGTGTTGGTGATTGGATTGGTCCAGAAATAGATTTTACACGATACTATACTCAGAACTATTCAACAAATGATCTGCCTGCTCCTCCAATATCCCTAGACGCATTTTATGATAAAGTTACTAATGAAAACTTGAATATTTCTATTTATTTGAACATCACCTCGGATGAATATGCAAATCAGACCTATGAACTACATGGAGGAGTTCATCATAATAATACCAATGATGGTCATTGGATGTTTATAACAGGCAACTGGACCGAAGTTACTGTTCAAAATCCGGGCAATTATATAATATATTTCCATTTTAGTGGTATGGAAATTGCAGGTTGTGGTGAAAATGGCCCATATAATGTTTGGCTTGGACTTGATAAAATTTCAAATCATCAGATGGTCACAAACGATGAATATACAACAACGGTGGTTGATACAAGCGGATTTGCTCAACCTGATGTCCAATTCAATGATAGTAATACAAGCGCAGGTATATGGGGAAGTGAAAATTTTGCAGTTAACGTTTCACTATTAGTTGCTAATGAAGGAAATTATCATATAGGTGGTGGAATTCATTATGTTGAACATATGAATGGCTGGGATAATTGGATGTTTCTTGATGGTTTTGGACAAGAATGTTATTTAGCTGAAAACACAAATTTAACCTTAAATTTTAGTCAAAGCGTTATTAGAAGTAATCTTCCAAGCGATTACAATGGTCCTTTGGTTATTCATCTTGGTATAGAAAACATGTCTAATTGGCAGCAAATTGATCATATTGAATATGAAACACCATCCAATTATGGACAGGATACTTTCAGCCCTCCAGTAGTTGTCATTAATAGTACAGATGTTTTCATAAACAATCAGAATGATTTACAACTTAATGTTACAATATTTGTAACATCAGAACAAGATTGTAATATTCATGGTGGAATCAACGATGAAGATTGGTGGTATATCACAGGTGACTGGATCGGAGATCGGACTTTAACCACTGGAGAATACAATATATCACTAAACTTTAGTGGATCAGATATTTTCAACAGTATGAAGGATCCTGCAAAAATATGGTTTGGAATTGAAAAAAATACAACATATGAAATGATTGCAAACAAAGAAATTATTTTATCAGGATATACGTATGAACAGTTCTCAGCTGCCTCTGATGGTGTTAGGATACTTAGAGAAAACATGAACGATGGAACCGTTGATTATATGAACAGTTCCGGATCTAAAACATATCTTACAGTTAATGTTAGTATCAATGTCACAAGTGGAAATGATGGTACATATTGGCTTGATGGAGGTCTTGATTATGTACAAAACAACAATTATGAATTTATAACAGGAACTGGACAAGAAATTATTCTTTCGGTTGGCAATCAAACAATCCCATTGAATTATAGGGCTAGTGACATTCAAGCAAGTGGAAAAAGTGGAACCTACAAAGCATGGATAAGTATAAGAGATATGTCAAATAAATGGGAAGATGTTGATAACTATGAGTACACAACGAGCTATTATTCTTCTGATGATGCGCCAGCACCACCGGTTAGTTTTGTTGAAAAAGCAGATGGTGATTCATCTGTTGCTTATATCAATAATACTGGTTCAGATGAATATTTCACTGTGAATGTTACTTTAAATGTGACAAGTGGAAATGATGGCCAATATGACCTTCATGGTGGAGTTAATTATCAAGCTAATGATGGCTGGTGGCAACATATATCTGGAACTGGTGAATGGGTTGATCTTAGCGTTGGACAAAATAACATATCTTTGAATTTCAATTCCGGAGAAATCAAAGATAAACTACCAAGCGATTATAACAATAATCTTAGTATTTGGGTTGGACTTAATGATATTGATGATTGGGAAGAAATAACCCACACAGAATATATCAGCAAAGTAATACAAAAAGATGATTTTTCTGATGCAAAAGTATCTATGTCTGGTAATAATGAATCAGTATGGGGTGAAAACTTTACTGTAAATCTTACAATAAACACTTCATCTGCCTTTAATTCAGATACATATGAAATCCATGGTGGTTTAAATTATATTGAGACAAATAACGGGTGGGATGAATGGCGATTTATCACAGGATTTCATGAAAATATAGCTTTAAGCAGTAATAATGAAATAACATATTCCTGTAATTTTAGTGCCGGAGACGTATATACAGCACTGCAAGGAAAGACAAACAAAGAGATCACTGCCTGGATTTCAATAGAAAACACTTCAAGTTGGACTGAGCTGGCTCATATTGAATACAGGTCAGCAAATACCTATAGTGGTAATGACTTTAATCCCCCTAGCATTACTATTAACTGCACGGGAGATTTCTATAATGATGCTGTATCCCCTCAATATCTTCAAGTGAATTTAAGTATTAATAAAACAAGTGGTTTTGATGGAAGTACAACATATGAGATTCATTCAGGTATTCATTATGTTGACGATTCAAATGGTTGGAACGAATGGCGGTATGTCACAGGTTTTTACCGAGAAATTACTCCAAATAATAATATGACTATCCCACTAAATTTCAGTGGAACCGCCATTTATGAAACACTTGAAACTGGACCATTTGAAGTATGGGTTGGAATCAGTCAACAAGGTCAATGGGACGACCTAGCTCATGATGAATATCAAACTGTTACGGATTATTCTACTACGGTTTTTGATGAACCAGAAATTCGGATTATTGAAAGCAATATTACAGATTATGTCAATGCAACTGGCGATCTTACAATCAATGTGACAATTCAAGAATCTAATGAGTCTCAATTTGGACCTCTTGGAGATTTTGTTTTAGAGGGCTGTATTCATTGGAAGAATGGACATCAATGGAAATGGATTGGATGGGCGGAAACGTTTTTTAATAGCTCATCAGTTGGAGAGTATACTGTTACCTTGAATTTTGATGGACAAGATTTTAGTAAAGCTGGTGATGAGGGTTGGTCTGGTGGAAAATTAATCGCATGGTTTGCAATAAGAAATACAACAACCTGGGCTGAACTAAGTAGAGCTGATGATTATGAAACACAAAATTCTTACAACCCTGATGATTTTTCAGATCCTTCTGTTATTTTTAATACTTCTAATGACCCCGTCGAAACAACTGATGGAACCCAAGGATCATATGAATGGTTAAATGTAACAGTTGATTTAACTGTTAATACCAATGGAACATATCAATTGTATGCAGGATTATTTGATCCAGTGAATCAAACACTTCTTGTAAAAACAAACACAACCATTACAGCATCAAGTACGGGAGAAACCAATACTACATTATCATTTAATGGAACAAAGATAAATAATAGTGGTTTCAATGGAACTTATGAATTTCGTGCTAAGATACTATCTGGAAATACCGAATATGATCGAATGATGGTACTTCTTAACGAATATAATTATACTGATTTCCAAGGAGGGGACCCCGAAGCATGGATTGAAAATAATTTTTCAAGTTATTTAAATTCAACAAATCATGATTTCGTTGTAAACATTACCATAAATGGCTCAGTATCTGGAAACTTTGAGATTTATGGGGATTTATTCAATAGCAATACTTCCACATGGATTACATCAAATTCAACAAATATAACTCATAGTTTTGATGGATCTGCAAATTACACCATATCACTTAGATTCAATGGTACAGATATATCCAATTCTAATGAAGATGGCAACTATAGCTTAGAATACGTTCGTTTATCCATAGATCGAGATGGAAGTGTAAATGAAGTTTGGGAGGAATTAGAATTTATGAAAAATGCATATTTAGCAGATTACCACACACATGATGAATTTGGAGGCTGATAAAATGAAAAATAAAAAGATACTACCAATATTGTTTAGCATTTTTATGCTATTCAGCCATTCACTATTGTTGTATGATACTGTGCATGGTGTAAGTACATCTAATGAAGCAATAACTCCGTCAACTTTTAGTCCTGACGAAAATGGATTAAATGATACCATATCTATCACATTTCAATCTACTGCAAGCCAAACTCTGTATCTAAATATATTCTATAACTCCTCTGAACTTGTAAGAAGTGATATTTCAGTAAATGAGATTAACAGTGGAAATTATTCAGCAACATGGAATGGAAAAGATGATAACGAATCTTATGTAACCGATGAAGATGAATCATATACAATCAGAGTATCTGATATATTAGGCGGCGGAGGCGGAAATACAATTGGAACCGTAAATGTTGACGTTACACCTCCTACAATTTCAACATTTTCTATTGCAGGTGGTGCTCAATATACAACAGATACAGATGGTAATGTTACCTTGACAATTAGTGCATCAGGTGCCTCTAAAATGAAGGTGAGTAATTATGCAAATTTTTCTAGTTCAACTTGGGAAACATATTCAACCTCAAAATCATGGACATTATTAAATCCTTCATCAGATGGGGAAAAAACAGTATACATCAATTTTAGAGATACCGCTGGTACAAACGTGTCTACCTATGATACAATTACACTTGACACAACTCTTGCTGACCCATCACTCTCAATTGATAGTGGAGCAAGTGCAACAAATGAGACAGATGTTATTCTAACAATAACTGCCAATGGCGCATCTCAAATGAAAATTGATAATGACACCAATTTCTTGAATATGAGCAGCTGGAATGATAAAACAAGTACCTATAATTTTACTCTTCCTTCGGGTACTGGATCAAAAACTATATATCTGCGTGTAAGAGATGAAGCAGGTAATACAAAAACAACATCAGATAGTATCACACTTGATACAACAGCCCCATCAAATATTACTTTATCAATTGATGAAGGATCATATACAAATACTAGAAACATTAACTTATCAATTTCTGCAGAAGGTGGTGCAAGTATGATGTATCTAAGTAACGATGAAAGTAGTTGGACGGGATATAGTTATGCAAGCTCTAAATCTTGGCAACTAAGTTCTGGAGACGGATCAAAAACTATATATCTAAGAGTAGCTGATGCAGCTGGAAACAATGGATCAAAAACTGCTACTATCACATTAGATACAACAAATCCGTCACAAGTAAGTTTATCCTCTCCAGCCGATGGAGCAACAGTTACATCGCAAACTCCAACGTTTAGTTGGACAAATCCAAATAGTAATGCATCAACAAAATGGTTTTTTATTGAAATTTTACAAAGTGGATCAGTAAAACAAAATAACTATACTAGCAAAAGTACAACATCTTATACAGCCACTACCTTAGCAGAAGGAACATATCAATGGCAAGTAACCGTTTATGATATGGCAAATAACTCAGCAACTACAAGTCAACAATCATTTACTATTGCTGTTGATGGATTAGCCATTCCAGCTCCAACATATCCAAGCAATGAAGCACAAGTAAATCAATCAGCACCAAACATGTTGCGTATTCGATGGTCCCAGGTTGAAGGTCAAGGTACAATAACATATAGATATAAACATGCTTTAACTCTAGTAGGTCTGTCCAGTGCAGCCTATAATTCTACGACGAGTCTTTATGCCGACATACCAGATAGTATATACAGTAATGGTGACACTGTTTATTGGCAAGTACTTGCAAAAAATACCACTGATGAAAGTAACTACAGCACAGCTCGTTGCTTTACTCTTGATAATGTTTCACCGATATTAACTTCAATTTCAATAGCTGGAGATGGTTACACTGCTTCAACATCAGCTACATTAACGCTGAGTGCAACTGGTGCAAATTGGATGAAAATTAGTGAAAATGCTAATTTTTCAGGTGCTGATTGGGAGGTTTATTCCACATCTAAATCATTTACTCTGTCTTCAGGAGATGGAACAAAAACGGTGTATTTCATAGCCAAAGATAATGCTGTGGGTGATGAGGGATCAACATCATATGCCAATGTTAATATGAGTGCTATAAGTGATACAATCACACTTGACACAACAGGCCCTACAATTTCAGATCAAACTCCAAGCTCATCTACATCAACAAGTACTCCTGAAATTAGTGCGTTACTAACTGATCTGGGTGCAGGTGTTAATAATACAACAGTTATTATTAATGTTAATTCTGTAGATCAAACCCTAAATGCAACAATTACATCCTCAGAAGTTAGGTATACTCCATCTTCTGCATTAAGTGATGGATCATATACTGTAAATATCTCAGTTGCAGATATTGTTAGTAATGTTGGTTATTTAGAATGGACCTTTACTATATCTACAAGCAGTGGAGATGATGACGATGATGATTCATCACCAGGCGGCGGACTTCCACCACCTTCAACACCATCAATATCAATAACTGATATAACACAAACACCTGAAACAGTTACTTCAACTGACAGCATTGAGATTTCAGCAACTATTACTGCAACAAATGGATTACATAGAGCTAGTCTTTATTATGAAATAAATGACGAACTTGAAAGCACGGTAATGACCAATTCAGATGACATCTATTCAGCAAGTATCGGACCATTTACCGAAGGTACAGTAATAACTTATTATATCCATGTAGTTGATGAAAACGCAGAAACTCAAGATAGCAGCAATTATACATTTACTGTGGATGATACCAATGGACCTAGTATCAGTTTAGCATCTCCAACTTTGGGATCAAACATTGCAGATACAAAACCAGTTATAGCCATAACATATAGCGACCCTAGTGGCATAGATACTAACACAATTGAATTCTCTCTTGATTCAGTCGATATAACAAGTAGTGCAACAGTCACAAGTTCACAGTTAAGTTATACACCAACGTCACCACTATCATATGGTCAACATACAATTACCTGTTCAGTTGCTGATACGCTTGGGAACGCAAATGAAGAAACCTGGACGTTTACCATTACAGCTGATGAATCTGAAATAAAAGAAACCATTGAAACTATTGAAAAAGATGAAACCAAAGAAATCGATATGAGCAGTTATGATTCAGCAGTAAGCAGCATATCATTTACAGCAGCTTCTGACTTAAGTGACGTTGAAATCACATATAAGATATTTAACAGTAAGCCCGAAGGAGTAACAACACCTGAAAATTCAGTTTACTTGTATTTAGATATCGATGCAAATGTTGTTGATGATGATATTGATAGTTTAACGATAAATTTTAAAGTAGCTCAAGATTGGTTTACCAGCAATAACATCGATAAAAACAAGGTAACATTACTTCGATATTATAATGATGAATGGCAAACATTAACCACAACAATGATTAGTGAGGATAGTTCCTTTGTTTACTTTGAAGCAACAACACCGGGTCTATCTACTTTTGCAATCACAGGTGAACTAACAGAAGAATCACCTGAACCAACCGGTGGAATCCCTTGGATATTTATCATCATAGGAATTATTGCAGCAGCAATCGTTACACTCTTAGTTCTTGTGAAAACTGGGTATCTCTATTTTGAACATGATGAATAAAAAATAATTCATCCCCTCT
>Ga0164310_10002141_pt1 | contig 11294 bp, 13 predicted proteins | sample GuaBasSedimGuay1_FD_121795 | JGI IMG/M metagenome (GOLD analysis project Ga0164310, IMG submission 121795) | Subseafloor sediment microbial communities from Guaymas Basin, Gulf of California, Mexico - Guay1, Core 4569-9, 0-3 cm | ecosystem: Environmental > Aquatic > Marine > Hydrothermal vents... | reverse complement strand
ACGGGCAAAAGAACAAAAGAAAAAAGAACGTGAAATGAAACCGGCACCTTCGAAGGTCCTTGAACAAGAACAAGTTGCCCGTGAAAAAACTGAAAAGATGCGTCAACTTTCCTATAATGAAAAACAGAAACTTGTTACCAGTAAAAAGGCAATGCGATTTGCAAATGCCATGGCAAAAATGTTCGGGAATACTTACCGTAGCCTTTGGGGGTCACAGATAACCGATGATTCTATGAAATCGGCAGCATATATGGGTTTGGTCCGCGCAGCCGAAACGTATGACCCGAACAAAGGAACCACTTTTGCTACACATGCACACCCTTATATTAAGAATGAATTGATTGCAGAACGTATGAGTATTGTCGGTGTGGTCGAAATCAGTCCTGCAAAGTGGCGATTATTGAACAAAATGGAAAAGGCACGTGAAAAGGAAAGTTTCTTGACCGATGATGAAAAGAAACAAGCATGGCAAGATGCCGGTGAACTTGCAAACATTCTTGTGAAAAAGCATGAAGGCAAACCGGCAAAAACGATTGCCCGGAAAAGAAAATCAATTCGGCAGCAAGCATTTGATGCTGCCGTTGAAAACAAATTTGACGAAAAGAAAAAGGCACTTGGTGATTTGCCGGTGAAACTTGCAACCGAAACTGAAGAAGGTCAAGAACGTGTTGACGTGAAATCTGAATTAATGGGTCGAAGGATTAATGCTTTTGTAACCAGTATGTTAGCTGAAGAAACGGACCGGGTTAGCAAGGCACTATCAGAATTCATGAGTGTCAAGGAACGTCTTGCATTGAAAATGCGCGCATGGGGTTATGATTACACGGATATTGGTGAAGCAATCCGGGCATATCATAAGTCAGGTGGTAAGGTCCCGAAAATCACTGAAAAACTTGTTCCAAGATTACGCGGACCGCAAACCAACAAACTTGAAACAATCCCTGCAAATGTTTTCTTCAAATATGAAGCTGAAGCACACCCGGACCCGGACGTAATGAAGACAACCAAGAAAGTAAAACTTGACCCAAGGGAACGGGAAATCGTGAATCATGTTTATGACAAGAAAACTGGAAAAGCCAAGATGTCATTGACACAAGCCGGGAAAGAACTTGGTTACGGAAAATCATATATGTCGAAACACCACCGGCGCGCCATGGCAAAAATAGAAAGTGGTGCCGGTGAAGACCAAGGTTTCATCATGACCGGCAAACCGCATTCAGTTGGTCAAAATTACGTCAATTTCGCAATCAGAAAAATTCAGGAAAATCGGCACAAATTGGCACATATAGGTCAAGTGAAAGAAACGCACATGATGAAAGAATTGCTTGGAAAATCAGTGCAACCGAAATTAGTGGCGTACATGCAAAAAAATAGGGTCGAACCTGAAAAGCGAACGACCCTATATCTTAATCTATAACGTGTTATTGTTTCACGAAGTCCGTAATTAAATTCGGGACCCGCGTATCAAATCCGACTACATCAAGGACCCCTGCATCATTTGGGTCACCGATTGAACTGTCAGTTGCGGACATACCGACAACTACCATTTTGGCAGGTATCCCGGAAACCTTGCGATATTTCTGCAATGCTTGTATCGGGTGTATCGAACCATTCCAAGTTTCGTTGTCAGTGTAAACGATGAAGGTGTCAACTTCAAGGTGTTTGCTGATTGCATACGTCATAGGCAATGCACAATCAGTCGCACCAAAGGTCCGGTCGTAAATCTTTTTGACCACCGTATCAAGTCGCATACGTGGCGAAACACCAAGGTCAACAAACTGATTTGAAAAACCCATTATGTAGTGTTTTGGTTCAACACTTGCGGTAATCAGTGCCATAGCACTTGCACCAACCGCACACACGATAGGTAGTCCAGAAACATTTGTCCAACCCATTGACCCGGATACATCAAGTGCAAGCATGGTCCTTTTCCCGGTCGGTTCAACATTGCCAAAAGAAAGGTAAAATGCCTTGTCCAGTGCATCACAAATTTCCTGAAAAGGTTTCCAACGTAAACCACCGAGTAAACCTTCACCCCGGACATACGTTGCCAAGGCAACCAGAATGTTCATAGGGTGCAATCTTGATTTCAAGATATAATCTTGGTCCATGAACTTTTCGACCACAATGTTTTGTTCCTTGCCAAGTGGTTTGAAAACTTCAATTGAAGACATACGGGCAAGATTTCGCATCAATGCAGTCAATGGTAATTTCGGTAAAAGTGCTTTCCACACATTTTTCGATTTCAACCATTTGGTCGGTATGGTTTCCCATGGAACATTGAAGTCTTTAATCAGTTCAATAATCCGGGTTTCCTTTTCAGCAATTTTTGCTTCTTCAAATGCCCAAATTTTCTTCATTGCATCGGTCATACTATCTTCAGGAAAATCATGTTGTACATGTTTCCAGTTTTCAGTAATCCAACCGTAAATCGCATTGTGAACTTCAGTCGGTGCCTTCGCATGTGATAACCGCAAAAGGTCCTTATGGGACCAACCGTCACGTTGCTGATACTTTGTAACTTGATATGCAAGACGTGCCGGGTCCATGGAATTATACCAATTTGCGATTGCCCTTCGATTTGACCGGGACCAACCGCGAAATGCCTTCATGTATTCGACAAAGTGAAAAAGGTGTGTTCCTATCCGGGCAACCTTTGGAATTTCATCAAGTGCATACCGTTTGGTTTTTGCATCACCCATACCGGAACATATTGCCAGTGCGAAAAGTGCCGGGTCGTTTTTTGGTGCGCGACCTTGGTCACTGATTTCGATTATAGTATCAACCACACGTTTTCCGTCTTCACGAATACATGCTTCAACACTTCGTGCATTATCAATTGTCAAGGCACGTTCATTCGTGTAATAAGTACCACCTTCAGTGCCAAGGACCAAAAATCTTTCAAGGCGTTTCCATTTGTCAATTTGGAAACCGTAACCACCGGCAGCATTCTTGACCATTTCCTTTTCACGTCCGGGAATAGCTTGTGACTGCGCGGTCTTTTTTGTGGAATAATGTTTGTGAAGTTTTTGCATGTGGACCCCCTTTGTGCAAAAAAAAGGCAAGTATGAATATCCCATAGGGGGGGAATATAGTATTCATACTTGCCAAGTGAATTCATAAAACTGCCAGATAAATAGGTTTGAAACGGGTTCGTGCATAATCCAAATTTATGTGATAACCGTTTCATTTCGACCCGGCAAGATGATATTCAAAAAAAATACGGATAAATGTTTGAAAATCGGGGTAACGCTTTACCAGTTAAGCTATACAAGTCTTTCGACCTGCAATTGGATTCGAACCAATAACTTTCGATTAGAAGTCGATAACCGATAATCATTCGACCCGTATAAAATGAATTGTGGATAAATAGTTGACAATGGAAGTTTTACGCGGCTGTACCAATTCGCCTAACCTGCCATAAATGTTGGCAGGTGTTGGATTCGAACCAACAAACACGGTCTTTCAAGGACGATAACCATTGTCGTTCGACCCACAAAAAAATGAATTTGGGGATAAAGGTTTGAAAACGGAATTTGCATGCTTTCGCATGTTTGCAGGGTTTGAACCTGCTAAAACAAAATCAATTGGCTTGTTTATTATCCGATAACCGTTATCGTTCGACCCCCAAAATCTTATTCAATTATAAAAGAGCAATGAAACGGATAAGTGAGTGACATCGGAATTTTCGTGCCCGGTTTCCCGGACAAGCACAAATGACAGTGATAACCGATAGTCTTTCGACCCGTCCCAAAAAATGTTGTCAAAAAATGAAATGGATAATTAGTCGAAAACGATAGGAAATTACGCTTTACCAGATTAAGCTATACTTGCCATAAGCAAGCAACCGGATTTGAACCGATAATCTTAATTTTGGAGTTAATCATTTTCATCGACCCATTTCAAAACAATCTGTAAAAGAACAATTAAAGGCTTAAAGCGGATAACTTAGTTGACTTCGGAGTAGCCTTACCAATTAGGCAATACCGGGAATGGTTACCCGATAACAAGATTCGAACTTGTAATTCACGTATGATAACCGAAAGTCTTTCGACCCGCTTTTCACAATATAGGGTGTTACGTGACGTATGTCAAGAAAAAAATTACTGCCAAGGTTCAACATTTGGTACAAGTGAATACCGGGCAACCCTACCAAGTCCATACCGGGTTTTCACATTGACCATTTCAGTCTTGATTTTGAAACCCTTTTTCCGCAGCTTGTAAATAACCGAGGACAACCGGTAAATACCAAAGTTATTGAGTGCTTCAAGTCCGGTGATTGTACCACCGGTTTTCAGGTGTTTCAATATTTCAGCATCTTGTGTTTGTGGTGTGTCAACTACTATTCCCATTTGCGGACCCCCTTTTTCGAACGCAATTAAGATTATAAAGACAAAGTTCACCGCGAAGTTCAACCAAGATTTTGCCTTTGTGTTTGCCGGTCGGGACCTGCAAAAGTGCAAACCCCGGTAATTGATTGCCTTGCGGTTTTTCGGTTTCGATGTAAACCGGTTTGTTATTGTATTGTCGTTTCACCTTCTTTTCCATTAGTGGAACCCATACAGGCAGTCTTTCCATGTTCTTTCAACCTTTCAATGATTTCTTCAAGCAAATCGGATTGCGGACTAAACATGTCAATATGTGACCACAAATGTTCAAGTGCAAGTGAAGCAATTTCTTCATTTGACTTGCCCTTCAGCAATTCACTTGTATTTATACTGTTAATAATGTCTGCAAAAAGTTCCGGGTTTTTTAGGTCTTCATGTGGATAAAACTTGAAAACGTCCGTAAGCATGGCACAATAATTTTTGCACAATTTTCGGTACTCTTCATCGTGATTCATTTTCAGCTTGTGAAGTGCCATGGTTTCGGCAAGTTTCGTTGACATGGTGATTGCTTCAGTAATATCTTGTTCAGTCGTTTTTTTCTTCATCAAACCCCCTTTGGTATTTGAGTGATACAGCAAGTGGTGAAATGTTTTCACCATGATATAGTGGCAATTCACGTTCTTTCCGAACTTGTATCCATTCGTTGTAATGTTCAATTCCCTTGTCAGTAATTGCATAGTGTCCATATTCAGTTCGTTTTATTAATCCCGATTTCAGCAACCGGTTCAAAACCCATGGAACCGTTGACTTGTTCATTTCTGTTTTCAGTATCAAGTCTTTCCGGGAAAGCACTGAATTACAAGACAGGAAATGAAGCACTTTTATATTGTTCGGAATTCGAATGGAATAGTAAGTTTCGGACATTATTCAAAAAGTTCGTTTTGCAATGGTAATTTTTCACCGGTTCCAAATTTGCTATTATTCCATTGATGAAGCATTTTGTATGCACGACCCTTCGCAATATTGATACCAAGTGGAATATCAAACCGGTCTTCATGAATTGAACAAAAACTTGCACCGGTGGCAACCAGTTTCTTGTCATGGATACAAGTGACAATTACCATGCCACGAATATTTTTGTGGTGTTCCAATGGTCCTTTTTCAAGTTCATATCTTGCAACGTCTTCATAATAGTTGCTATTGAACTTATCATCGACCTTGTTCTTCATATATAGCTTGTGAACACAGTATCCTTTTTGATACCGATGTTTTCTTAGGTTTACACTGTAAACCAAGACCTTTGTTTCAAACTTCATTATTGATTGACCCCCTTATTTGATGTTGTAGTCAAATGGTTTGTTGATGCGGTTTTGTGTTAATTTCACCCCCTTTGGATAAATAATAACAGTTTTCTTTTTGCTGATTACCCATAACGGACAAGGACCGTAAAGTTCCCACCGTTTCTTGTTACGCTTGAACTTTGGTGTTTCCATGCCTTTTGCGTCTTCAGCATGAACGGTCCCGTCAAGGTCGAACACTAGGAAATCAACGACATATTTGTTCAACATGGTGCCAAGGTAAAAAGGAACTTGCCGGGTCCAACCGATGATTTTTTTTGCTTTCAGCAAATCATCAAGTTCGATTGCCCGGTTTCTTTCCAGTTTCGAATGATACTTCGCACCATTATATTCACACATAGTGGACCGGTATTTGGTTTTCTTTTTTTCGGCAGCAAGAAATTCCCGGTACTCTTCAGGTGTCATTGTGACTGTCATAAATAATCTACCGGGTCCCCGTGTGCAATCCTTATCATAACCATTCACCTGTAGTGTTTTTGACATGAATTTCCGGGTTTTGGCTGTTAAATAAAAAGCTGTTTAGCTCTTTCAATTTTTTCCTATCAACCGAACTACGTCTATCGTTATATGTCCCGCTTGCGGATTTGCAAACAGCGGTCGCGAGAGCGACCAGTCTGTTATAAGCAGCCATTTGCCTATCTTTTAGTTCCATGAGTTGTTTAGGATCATAGACAGGGCAACTAATTTCTTTGGTGTAGTTTTCGCAATTGTCCTCAAATTCCTCTATTGGGAAGACAAGCTCGCCGTCTCGCTCGAAGCAGAGTAGCCACCGCTCACCATTGCCATCTATGTTCGCTTTAATCCATTTTGGTTGAGTTTCGTTGGTTTTCATGCTGGACCTCCGTTCATCTCGTGGCAGTTTGGACACTTAAAGCCATATTCGGGCGACATGCACGATATATGGACTTCTACGGCATCTTGCCAACGGTGCTGGCAGGCGTCGCAAAAGCACGGCCCCTGCCACCAGTGGGTTTCTTGAGTAAATCCTCCGGCCCCCGCTATTGCTCCGCGCAAGGCATTGTAAATTTCAATTTCGTGATCGTTCGGTGGCTGCACCTCAAAACAGTCTTCCATGAACAGCATCGCTTTTTTTGCTGCGTCCAAAAGCCCTGGGGCGCAGGCAATTAATCGTGCTGTTTCTTCTTGCTCGCCCGCTTTTCCACACACGGATGCGATAAGCTGCCCGCTTTCCATGGTTTTGCCGAAACCCGGTGTAACGACAGGGATGGTTCCTGCATGACAACTTGTGTTCAGCGGTCTGCATTCCCACGGTCCTGGGGCGTGCTTACAAACAAGGGTGGTAGGATCGGTTTGGATCATTTTCGACCTCCTTTGGTTTATATAAATCTCGTCGTGGTATTTCGACAATCCTTTTTTCTTGCAGAAATCACAATAATAAACAGGTTTAGTAATAACTTTCATGGTTTCGACCCCCGGTAACTATCACCCTTCAGTTCAACACCAATGCAGATTTCACTAACCCGGTCCATGATACGGTCACCAAGGTTCCGGGAAAGTTCTTCACCATTGCAGTTCGTTGTCAGGATTGTCATTGCACCACCAAGACGGTGATTGATTAAGCGGAACATTTGTTCACGAAGGTAGTCGTTGAAATCACCATAACCGAAATCATCAATCATCAAAACATGTGCATTCATGCAATCCCGGAAAAGAGTTTCATATTGACCGGTGGTCCGCATGTACCGCAAACTATCAAGCAAATCAGCTTGAAGTACCCACCGACCGGACCAACTGAATTTCCACAAAACAGACTTGAACAAGACGGTTGCAAGGTGCGTTTTGCCGACACCAATGTCACCGGTAATAAAAAGACCTTTGTCACCGCGTTTCAAGTTCTTGATATAATTCTCAATGTAAACATATTGTTTTCGATTGCAAGTATTCCGGGTGAAATTGAAATCACTTAATGATTTAGCAATGAATTCATGGTGTATCCTTGCATCATTACAAGCCATACTGAAATCACGTAATCTTGCTTGTTCGTCCCGTTTTTTTGCTTCAGCATTTGAAATAGGTTTCATTTTCTTGAAAAGTTTATCCAAGTTCATTTGACCCCCTTGGTTTCATCGTCTTCACCGACAAACTTCATACCCTTCAAACCCTTTTTATAATCTTGACCTTTTTCGACCGTTTGTGCAGCACCCTTTGTTTTGGCATGCATTTGACCTTCAAGGGTGTCATAGTGTTTTCTAAGGGAATTAGGTGAAAGAATAATTTTCTGCCAACCGGACCAATTCTTATTGTCCGATACATCGTTCGTTGCCCACTTTATGATTGCAAGTGTTTTGTCAAGTTCCCTTTTATCAATTCGAAGGATATAATCACAAACCGTTATCCACCTATTGAATTGTGCTTTTGTCGGTTCCTTGAAGTTCGATTTCCATTTCTTGATTTGCTTTCTAAGGAACTTTGCAATCAAAGTTGCCTTTTCTTTTCCCGGTTCGGATTCATGACTTTCAGTTATTTTTGGCGCAATGTCTTCTTGCTGATATTCTTTCCAATTGACAATAGTGACAATAGAATAATTTGCTTCAGAATGAATTTTAATATTGCCAAGTTTTTCAAGAGTTTTCAGCCAATTCCAAACCGTTTGCGGAACAACATTTTTTCGACTTCGCCTTTTCCCGTAAAAGTCACGATGTATTGATTTACGTCCGGTTACAAATTGACCCGGATTAATGTCAACGAATTCATTTAGTGATTCAACGGGAACACTTCGTTTCCTAAATGTTGCCTTCATCAAGCAAAGTGTCCACAATCGCCATAAGTCATGGTCCAACCATACATCGGAAAAGCGTGATTTGCGCCATAATTTTATATACCCTTCGTCCCATTTCATCTTGAAACCTAAAGACGATTTGACTTGACATACATACAGTCGTTATTATGAGTATAAACAGTCGCTTGAACGGTTTTGTAATTCATGTACAGACCCCCTATTAAAAAAAGGGAATGTGTCAATGCCGGTACACATTCCCTTTATCTTGTTTATAGGTTAATCACCAATGATGTCAGCAAGTGACGTTGGTTCTTCAGCATTGCCTTCAGGTTCCTTTTCCTTTTCAGGTTCGGGTGTTTCTTCAGGTGGTTGAATTTCAGTCTGTTTGTCTTCAGGTTCCGATTCGTCTTTTGGCATGTTTGCAAGTGGGAACGGTAAGCCGGGATACAGCTTTTTCCACTTTTCACCCATTTGATTGATAACTTCATCGGACCCGTGTTGTGCAATTGTTTCAAGATTTGTTTTGATGAAAGCAACAAATCCTTTGGTCTTCAATTTGGACCATGTTGCCGGGTCACAAATTTGTTCCGGTCCCGGTGTTACCGGTTCCGCTTTTTCGATTTCCTTTTCAGGTTCGGGTTCCGGGTCCTTCGCAGGTGGTTTGCTTTCCGGTTCGGGTTTTGGTTCGGGTGTCTTGTCTTTCGCTTCAGGTGCCTTTTCCTTGCCCTTGTCTTTCGGTTTCTTGTCTTCAGCTTTTGTTACGGTTCCCGGTTCGAACTTTGTAACTGACAAATCGAAAAATTCAGTGCGGTCCGCAACACCGTCACGGATTGAACGGTACACTTCAGTCAACCTTACCAGTTCATCGGGAATAATCGCATCAATTTTGTGACCGAAGAAACTTTCAATCATCGGTTTCGTAATACCGTAATCTTCAAAAGCAAGTAGCATATCGCGAACGCGGTCGTCAAAAGACTTGGACCCGTCACCTTCACGAAGTGTTTTTTCGCATGCTTTTCTTGCAGCTTCAATTATGTCACCGGGTATTAATTCAGTGATGACGGCACGGACCCTTCGTTGTGCTTGACTTGCAACATGTTCATACTTGTCACGTTGTGAAGTCAATTCGACAACCTTACCACCTTTGTCACGATAATGACGAACATAGAAAGACCGGGAAATCCGGGTATTCGTTTCAAGGTCGTGTGCGAACGCTTCAATTTCGGAACGGTCCATGTCATGTGAAAGTTCACGAAATCCATAATTGATATTTCCCCAACACCGGGCAATTTCTTCAACCAATCGGATACTTTCACCCTTGACAATGGTTTGACCCCGTTTGTAGGAATACAGTGCTTTTTCAGCAAGTGTGAATCTTTTGCATGCTTTCATAATCCGGGTGTATGCACGTTGTTCATCGCGCGGAAACATTTGTGCAATTTGCAATTGCGCACGAACTTCAGTGATTGCCCGTTCGGTTTCAACTTGGACCAATGCGGTCGTGTCCGGTGAATCGGATACATTATCGTCCCATTTTGTTAGTTCACCGGTTTGGACATTTGCATTTTCATATCCCATAAAAGACCCCCTTAATTTTGGGTTTGAAAGTTTTTGTGAATAAAATACAACGTGTTATTTTTTGTTTACTGCAAACCCCCTTTCCCTACTTGCCCGAAATATTTGTCCTTTTCACTATTTGAAATGTAAGGACAAGACCCCCAAAAATCGCACTTTTGGGGTGTGCAAATCCAAGACCCGGAAGGTGCCGGTAAGTGTATTCCGTTTTCAATTGCCAAGGCAATTTGTGATAATTTTCGAAGCAATGCCTTGAAGTCTTCATTGGTCCGGTATGTTTCAACCGGCACATATTTTATTTCCCTTTTGTATTTCAGGAAAGTATCAAATACAAACTTGACCGGTTTTTTACCATATCTTTCTTCAACCAGTTTCCAGTAAATCGTTGCTTGTGTGCTTGTATCAGCTTTTCCTTGTGACCACTTTTGCCCGGCAGTTTTCGGGTCCCGGATAATGATACCTTCAGGTGTTTCGATAACCCGGTCAATAATTCCTTTAATCGGTATCTTTTCACCAAAAATAGTATAACCACTATCCATTAAAAGAGTTTGTTCCGTAGCAACCGGGACCATTTCAGCTAATTCAGTTTTGTAATACTTTTCAATAAGTCTAACAAGCATTACTTCGCCTTGTTCCATAACTGAATGCGCATTTTCCAGTTCTTCAATTGGAAAAAAGATACCTTGTTCAAGTGACCGTTTGTATTCCACTTTTGCAGAAATCAGCACTTCGTCAAAAGGTGCCTTGGTCCCGGAATTAATAAGGTTCAAATCATTTTGATGAATACCTGCATGGAACGCACGACCTATGTGTGCTTCAACCGTAGGATTTGATTTTTCCCTGAAAATATAGGACCGTCTTGCTTTTTCACCGCAAAATTCATTCGTTTGAAGAAACGAATGCGAAAAAGAACTTAGCATATTAACCCCCTAACCGCATTTGTTTAATATCTTGCAAGGTCCGGTTTTCATGAAGACACCATGCAATCGCTTGACCTGCAATAAAATCCCATACATTACGAAAGTGTTTCATCAACTGCCGGTTGAAAACAATTCCGAATTCAGTATGAGTACCGTCTTTCCATTCTACATGACCGTGCCGATAATGTCCATACTTTTTTAGACTTTTTTCAATTTCTTTTTCGGTCATGCCTTTTCTTTCCCTTCGCATAATTTTCGGGAAAATGTGTTTGCACCTTTGGCAATAAATATTTTTGTTCCCGGTGTTGAATAGTGCTGCCAGTGATTCAGGACCCCGGTCCCAATTATCACCGAACAAGTGCAAGCTGCCGGT
>Ga0164310_10002140_pt1 | contig 11294 bp, 7 predicted proteins | sample GuaBasSedimGuay1_FD_121795 | JGI IMG/M metagenome (GOLD analysis project Ga0164310, IMG submission 121795) | Subseafloor sediment microbial communities from Guaymas Basin, Gulf of California, Mexico - Guay1, Core 4569-9, 0-3 cm | ecosystem: Environmental > Aquatic > Marine > Hydrothermal vents >... | reverse complement strand
TGCTAACTTTTCGCGGGAAGCAGTATACAATGCCTTTGCTTCATAACGAGCAGTTACACCCCTTACAACTGACCGAAACTGTGGCTGTAAAATAATCTCGGCATAATTTGGCCCTACCGTTTTATAAATTTTATTTGCCATCTCAGAATTCAGCTTAAAAAGCAGACTTATTTCCAGCTCAACACTTAATCCTTCTTTAGACGGAACGGCCATTAATTCTTTCATCTCCTGTGTCTTAATACTCATCTTTTCTACCTTTGCTATGGGGTTAACTAAGCTAACTCCGGGTTTTAAAGTATTATCACTTACATTTCCCAGGAAATCAATTACGCCAGTGTGACCGGCAGGAATAACTGTCCAGCATTGGACAAGGGCTATAATTATCGCCACAACAAAACCTATTAATGCAAAATTCGATTCAGATTTGTTTAATCTTTTCTTTGCACCAGCACGAACTACAAGCGCTGCAACTGCAGCTACTATTGCAATTATAAATAACATCTTATTACCTCTTATTTAATTTTAATGATGATGGAGATATAATTCTCACATCAATGAATTATCTTTTTAATTAATTTTGGTTTACTCACTTTGGATTTAGAAACATCTATTGCTTTTTTAAGAATTTCCTCAGCTTTACGAATTTTAGATAAAGAACCTGAGTGAAGATAAGCTATAACATCATCTTTTTTCAACCCCTCACCAATTTTTATGTTAAATATTATTCCCGCCGCCGGGTTAATAATATCCTCTTTGGTTTTTCTTCCGGCGCCAAGTTCAAGCGATGCCATTCCAACACGGTAATTATCAATTGCTTTAACAAAACCTAATTTATTTAAGCTCACTTCTTTAGAATATTTTGCTTTAGGATATTGCTCCGGCTTGATGAGGAAACGGGTGTCACCACCCTGGAGTTTTACAATTTGCAGAAATTTATCAAATGCTTTTCCATTTCTACTTTGTTTCTCTGCCAGTTGAGCACCTTCTTTAATAGATGATGCTTTATTGCCAAGATAGATCATTGCGCCTGCAAGTTCCAAGCTTAAATCTAAAACATCACCCTCTTTTTCGCCTTTTAGTATTTTTACAGATTCATAAACTTCCAGCCAGTTTCCAATATAATTTCCAAGCGGCTGGTTCATATCTGTAATAAATGCAATCACTTTCTTGTTGAATGATTTGGCTGTACTAATCAGAGATTCAGCCAGTGCTAAAGCATCTTTTTGCTCTTTCATAAAAGCGCCGCTTCCCGTTTTAACATCCAGCACAAGTCCGTCAATTCCTTCAGCCAGCTTTTTGCTCATAATGCTGCCGGTTATAAGCGGGATCGATTCAACCGTTGCGGTAACATCGCGAAGCGCATAAATTAGTTTATCTGCAGGGACAATATCTTTTGTTTGCCCTATTAAAACTGCACGGCATTTTTTTAACACACTTTTATAACGGGTTAAGCTTAGGTTGGTTGTAAAACCAGGAATCGATTCCAACTTATCTAAAGTTCCACCCGTATGTCCAAGTCCTCTGCCTGAAATCATCGGTACGTTTATTCCAAGCGATGCAACAACAGGGGCAATAATTAAGGAGGTTTTATCACCAACTCCGCCGGTAGAATGTTTATCAATTTTCTTACCCGGGATTTCTCTAAGATTAATCACTTTCCCGCTGTTTAACATTGACCTGGTGAGGTGAGCGGTTTCCGTTTTATTCATCCCGCATAAATAAACTGCCATCAAGAAAGCCGCAAATTGGTAATCGGGTATTTTCCCGTTTGAATAATTAGCAATTAAATATTCAATTTCCTCTTCAGAAAGTTGATTTCCTTCTCGCTTTTTCTTAATTAATTCAACCGTGTTCATATTATAAACTTACAAAGAATTAAAGTGTTTATAAAACTAATTTACAGAAGCGGGCAGGCACTAACCTTATTTGTTTGCCCTGCAAAGAATAGTTAATTTTCCTTTCCAATTGAAGAAGAATAATCATTGAGAATTCGTAAGGAACTTTAAAAGAAGAACACATCCGTGCGGCGAACTAAGAGAGACCGATGCCGGAAAAAATATTGTATTAAACGGCTGGGTTGATAGAAGAAGAGACCTTGGCGGAGTTATTTTTATCTGGCTGCGCGATCGTTACGGTAAAACACAGGTTGTATTTGAACCAGAACCAGATGCGGAAGCTTACGAATCTGCAAAAAAACTTAGAGCCGAATTTGTAATTGCTATTGAAGGCGAAGTACGAAAAAGACCCGACGACGCTGTAAATGAAGAACTTGAAACCGGTAAAATTGATCTGCTTGGCCGCAAACTGGTCATTCTGAATGAATCGGAAACACCTCCCTTCCCGGTAAAAGATGATATTGATGTATTTGAAGATTTAAGATTAAAGTACAGGTACCTTGATTTAAGAAGAACACCGCTGCAAAAAAATATTTTACTCCGCCATAAAATGTACCAGGTGGTAAGAAAATATTTTGATGAAAATGATTTTGTGGAAATAGAAACACCCGTGCTGATGAAGAGCACCCCGGAAGGTGCTCGTGATTATCTTGTTCCAAGCAGGGTTCACAAACATAAATTTTATGCTCTGCCCCAATCTCCTCAAACCTATAAGCAGCTTTTAATGGTTTCCGGTTTTGATAAATACTTTCAGATAGTTAAATGTTTTAGAGACGAAGATTTAAGAGCAGACAGGCAGCCGGAGTTTACACAGATAGATGTTGAGATGTCATTTGTGGATCAAGAGAATGTTTTTCAAACAGTTGAAGGTTTGATGAAAATAATCTTTAGGAAAATCTGGGATAAAGATCTTCAACTTCCAATTCCGCACATTACTTTTGATGAAGCGCTTGAAAAGTACGGGAGTGATAAACCTGATTTAAGATTTGATATGCAGCTTTACACTTTAAATGATCTTTTTACTGATTCTAAATTTAAAGTTTTTAAAGATACTATAACTTCCGGCAGCATTGTAACGGGATTGGTTGCAAACGGCTGCGCAAGTTACAGCAGAAACCAGGTTGATGGATTAACAAAAATAGTTAAAGAACTTGGAGCAGGCGGGTTGGTTTGGTTTAAAGTTAAGGATGATTCTCTTAACTCTCCAGTTGCAAAGTTTCTAAGTGATGATGAAAAAAATAATCTTGTAAATAAATTGCAGGCAAAACCAGGAGACCTGATATTGATTCTTGCCGGGGAAAAATTATCAACTCTTAACCAAATGGGAACTCTGAGATTAGAGATCGCAAGAAGGGAAGAGCTTGTAAAACCGGGAATTCCGCCTTCACTTTTATGGGTAACTGACTTTCCATTATTGGAATGGGACAAGGAAACAAATCGCTTCTATGCAATGCATCATCCATTCACTTCACCAAGAGTAGAAGATATTGATCTGTTAGATAAAGAGCCGGGCAAAGTAAAAGCAAGAGCATATGATCTTGTTTTAAATGGAACAGAAATCGCGGGCGGTAGCATAAGAATCCATAATGCAGAGCTGCAGGCAAAAATATTTAAAGCCCTTAATATTTCTCCTGAAGAAGCAGAGATGAAATTTGGATTCCTGATGAACGCATTTAAATATGGAGCACCGCCGCACGGTGGTATTGCCTTTGGATTTGACAGGATGGTTATGCTATTTGCCGGGGAAAGTTCTATTAGGGATACAATAGCTTTCCCCAAAACAACCAGCGCACTATCGTTAATGGATGAATCTCCCTCTGAAGTAAAAGATGAGCAGTTGAAAGAACTCCATATAAAACTAAGAGAAAAACAATAAAGGAAATTGGTCCCGCTTTTTATCATTGATATAAGATATTTCCGGTAAATTATAGATATTTTGTTGAGTGTAGTCTCTTCTATTATTTCATAATTTTCAGAATTCCAACAATTAAATTAGATTAGACTAATTTTTCTTCTCACTTCCCCTAACCCCCCATTGAAGGATCAACTCATTCACTGACCATAATTTAGTAATTACTTCAGAAAGCAGAAAAAAAGCAGCAATTCTACAATTTGTTGGGAGCCACTTGTTTTTATTGCAAATTGAGAGAATTAGGTGTAAATCCTGTGTTATGTAATCCTTACTTGGTCACCGCCAATTTTGGTCAACAAGCATTTTGGTGGATAACACAAACTGTAATAATTACTCAACATCGTAATTATTAAATGGTGGAGGGAACTACTCAAAAACACTTAATAGTATCTCCGGTAACAGGAAATCCCAATATCAAGAGTGCTAGTATTTTAGAAAATCATTTATTCTCTTGTTTTTAATTAAATTTCGTACAAAACTGTTTTTACCGGTAAATAATACGATTGCTTAGCTAAGCATTATAAGATTCAGATAAATCTTGTTGGGATTGTAGAACCTAACATTATAATTTGATTGGCTCTTTTTTCTATCCTTCATTTTTAGTATTTGAAAAAGCAAAATGGATTAAAGCAAAGCAAATTTCGACTTTTATTCTGTTCTTTGACATCTTGTATATTCAGTGAAATAATTACCTGTAATTGTTACCAAAGATATTGGTTAGGGGAAATATGGCATTATTTACACACCTAAACCAATCTCTATAGAGTTGGCATATTTTTTTATGGGTAAAGGTTATTATTTAATAACTAAAAAAGTAAAGATTTGGGCCAGCAACAACTTTTAATGATAGTATTAGCGATTATTATTGTAGGGATTGCAATAGCAGTCTCTGTTCAGTTGTTTAGAGCAAATGCCATTGATTCTAAGAGAGATATTTTGATAGAGGAGACTTCAAGCCTCGCAGCAATGGCTATTCAATTTTATAAGAAACCACAAGAAATGGGGGGGGGAAGCAAATCTTTCATGGGTTGGACAATACCACCACAGATGGTACAAACTATAAATGGCAACTTTATGACTTCTACTATTGCCCCAAATCAGGTTATTATAACTGGCACGGGTTCTGAGGTGGTAACTGGAAATGATTCTATTAAAGTACAAACAATAGTTACAGCTACTGAGATTTCATCAGTAATAATTAATTAAGCTCTTAATCTGTTTAACAATTAGTTAAACTAATTAAATAAACCCTCAATAAAAAAGGAGTAATAAAATGGGTCAGCAACAACTTCTGTTAATCGTACTAGGTGTTATAATTGTAGGTATAGCAGTTGTAGTTGGTATTAACTTGTTTAATGCTAATGCAACAAATGCCAACAGAGACGGCGTTATATCAGACCTTAACAATCTTGGTGCAATGGCACAGCAGTTCTACAAGAAACCAACTTCTATGGGTGGCGGCGGAAATGCTTTCGACGGATCAAATGGACACCCAACTGGATGGCTAATTCCTACCGGTTTAGATTCCACAGCGAATGGTACTTATCCAGCCCCAACAGTTGGCGCTCAGACGGTTTTGATTACAGGTATCGGTACTGAACCTGGAACCGATGGTACAAACCCAGTAAATGCAACATGTACGGTCACCCCGGTTACTATCTCTGTTGCAGTAAATAACTAACGATTAACTTAGATCGTTCATTTTAAGGGCTGTAAAGTAATTTTTACAGCCCTTTCTTTTTTTAAAAGAAATATTTTCCATTTTTTTATAAAATTATTTTAAACACACAAAGGATAATAACAATAATTTTGGAACCATATTTGATATAGAGTATCGAGTCAAATAATTAAAGAGATATAAAGTGGTTGAGTTCAAATTTACAGCACAAAAGCTTAACGGGCAAACTATAACCGGCACACTAGCGGCTATTTCTGTAGGGGAAGGGAAAAAGAAAATACAGCGCCTTGCAGAAAAGAATAAGCTTAAAGTAAGCACAATTCAAAAAAAATCTACCTATCTGTATAGAGTTAAAAAAGGTAAAGATAAGCCGATAAGAGGTGAGCAAAAAGCTTTTAGTAAAAAGGAAGTTGAGGATGCTTTAGCCCGGCTTGGCTTTAAAGTCATTTCTATTAATAGAAAACTTTTGGATTTTCAGAAGAAACCGCCTATTACTGAGATTGTAACCTTTGTAAAAATTAGTGCGGAGCTGTTAGAGCAAAAGCTTGCATATTCTGAAATCTTAATGCTTCTTATTAATGATACTCAAAATGCAACGCTTAGAAATACGCTTAAAGAAATTAATAACGATCTGAAAAAGGGTGCTGATAGTGAGGCAACATTTTTAAAGTACCAAACAGTATTTGGTAAGTTTACTGCCTACATGCTAGGTTTGGCCTCTAAGAGTGGTAATATGACAGAAATTTATAAGGCAACTGCCAAGTTCCTGGAAAGAAGACAAGAATTTAGAAAAAGTTTAAGAAGCGCACTTATAACTCCTGCTGTAACCATGTTCGTATTGTTTCTTGCAGTGTTGTTCTATGTGGGTTATATCTTTCCGGAAACAGCAAAACTTTTTGTTCGGTTTGGAATTGAACTCCCGCCAATGACAGCTTTCACATTAAATGTTAGTGATTTCCTTGTTGCTAATCCATTACTAATAGCTATAGTAACCTTTTTACCCCCGCTGGCATTTTGGCAATTTGCAAGAACTGATAAGGGTCGGCTCCTGGTAGATAGGTATATACTAAAAATGCCGGTTATCGGTTCGCTAATCCACAAAACATTAATAGAAGTGTTCTGCAGGGTGTTCTATACACTTTACCATGGTTCTGCCGAGAGTATTGAACCAATTAGGATTGCAGCAGAAGCAACGGGTAACAAGTATTTTGAAGAAAGAATTAAAAAGGTTGCTATACCCCTTATGCTAAAAAAAGGTATGGGGCTTACCGATGCCTTTGAAGCTTCAGGTGTGTTTACTGAAACCGCTCTTTCCAGGCTTCATTCCGGGGAAGAATCTGGTACTATAAAGAATACAGCATTGCAGCTAGCAAATTATTATGAAAGTGAAACTGTCTATCGGCTTAAAAACCTTATTGAAATAATTCAAGTTGTTATTGCAATGGTTATAATGGTTATTATGATTGCATTAACCCTGGTTTCGGCAGAAACAGCAACGGTTAGACCTAAAACTCCAGGAGTAAATTAATTATATGGCAGCACTTGATGATTGATACTAACCTTGAAATGACCGACAAGATTGGTTATCTCCTTTTTAAGAAGGGGATAATTGATGTCGAAATACTTGAAAAAGCGATTAATACTAAAACCGATGACAAAGGAAAGACTAAACGTAACCTTGCCCAGGTTCTTGTTCAGGATTTTGGCTTTGATCATGATACCATATTCAGAGAAGTAGCAATCCTTTATGCTTTCAGAGAGTTAGACACATCTCCCGATGAAATTCCCGAAGAACGGCTGGAAAATATTAAGAACACTATAGAGAATGCAGAAGAACCATTAAAAGATTTAATACTGCGGAATAAAATTATACCGTTTATGTATGACGAGAGAATAAAAGATAAACTAATAATTGCTGCCGTTGATCCTACTGACAGAAATATACCCCGTGTTGCTTTTGGATTAAATGCAAAGAAATATGAAGTAATATTTATTAAGATAAAAGATTACGAAAACATCATCGAAAAGATCTTGCCCCCTGAAAATTTATATCTAAAAGCAATGCAGGATGAAGATGAAAGTATAATAGAACTGGAGAAAGATGATAGCAATGTAGATGAAGAAGAACTGGATGCTGAAATAAATAGAAGTGCACTTATAAATCTTGTTGAAGGTGCGCTACTAGAAGGTGTAAGAAAGGGTGCCAGCGATATTCATTTTATCCCCCGTTCTGCAGACAAAACAGATATCTATTTTAGGATTGATGGAAGCTTGAGACTCTGGCACTCCCAGGAAAGTACCTCGCCGGAAGCAGTTATTTCGGTTGTGAAAGACCGTGGTAGGGGGATGGACCGCTTCGAAAGAGAAAGAGCACAAGATGGATTTGTTCAAAGAGAAATTGACAGCCACATCATCAGGTTTAGGGTTTCGGTACTTCCTATGGTTGGTACTGAACTTAAAAATAAATTCGAAAGCATTGTAATTAGAATTCTCGATGATAGAAAAGTAATAAAAGATCTTGACAAATTGGGGCTCACGGGAATAGCGCGAGAAAATTTTGTAAAAGCGATAAATCAACCGCAGGGAATGGTAATATTAACCGGTCCTACCGGTAGTGGAAAAAGCACAACCCTTGTGGCTGCACTTTACCAGGTAATAACTCCCGAAGTAAATGTGTTAACGGTGGAAGATCCTGTGGAATATGTAATAGAAGGTGCAAGGCAGTTAAAAATTGGTTATAGAATGAATTTTGAACAAGCCATTAGATCAATACTGCGGCATGATCCTGATATTGTTCTGGTGGGAGAGATGCGTGATAAAGAAACGGCTGAAACTGCAATAAAACTTGCTAATACAGGTCACTTAACCTTTTCAACTTTACATACAAATGACGCCCCAAGTGCCGTTGCAAGGTTATTCAAAATGGGAATAGAACCTTTTTTAATTGCTTATGCAATTAATCTTATAGTGGCACAAAGGTTGATTAGAACATTATGTCCTAATTGTAAAAAGAAACAAGCAAACTTAGATGAAGTTTTAATGGATGCAGCCGGATTGAATATTGCAGAATGGAGAGACCACACAACATATCAGGCGGTTGGTTGTGATGAGTGCGGTGGCTCAGGTTATAAAGGAAGAATGGCAATACACGAAGGACTCTATTTTACAAAAGAAATAAGACAACTTATTGTAAAATCGGGCACTGATGTTGATGAAGAAAAACTTAGGGTACAGTCTAGGAAAGATGGTGCATCGAATCTTAGAGAATCTGGCTTTGAAAAGGTGAAGTTGGGTCTTACAACTATTGAAGAAGTTCTATCGGCTACAACCGAAGAGTGATCATACCCAATAGAGCTGTTAGACCAAAGTAGTGCTGGTTGAGAAAAATAATTACAGTAATAATTTTTTACAGAAGAAGATAATTTCTTATATTGTAAGGGATTAAATTATTTTATTAAAGTTATGCATTTAAAGATTTTTCGCTTATGTTAAGAATATATACTATGAGATATCATATAAATCAAATATTAAAGAACAATACCTTGAAGAAACAGTTGTGTTAGTTACTGAAGAAAAAAGAATATTGCAGGAGTTTTGCTCTACAATACCAGAGTCCCTGATGGGTATAGACCTTACTCTGTATGTAATTGAGAACTGCCACAAGATTAAAGATGAAGACAAATTGGTACTAAGAAAGTTTGTTAACAAGATATTAACGTCAATGATAGAGAGAGATGCATCTGATATTGAAATTGGCGGGCATGGCAATGAAGGGTATACCTGGATGAGGATTTATGGTAAGAAAGAAAGGGTAAAAGACCTGCCTCAATTTACAGATGATGAAGCTGCATTGATAATATGCAACCTGTTAAATGAGAACCAGAAAAAGTATTTGGGAACGACAAGAAACCTGGATTTTAGTTATACGTTTTTTTATGAACGAAGGAAAATAAATGTAAGGTTCAGAGCCGATTCATATTTCGATCTTGATACGTTAGCCTTAAATATGAGAGCGATAAATACAACCATTCTTCCTCTCGCTTCATTAGATTTTCATACAAACGCAATAAAACATTTAAGCCATAATTATATAAAATTTGGTTTGTCTCTTATAACCGGAATCACCGGTTCGGGTAAATCTACCACTCTCGATTCTATTGTAGATCATCATAACAGGTTCGATCCCGCACATATAGTAATAGTAGCTGCGCCAATAGAGTATGTTCATACCTCTAACATCTCCCTTATTAAACATAGGGAAGTTGGAAGAGATGTGCTATCGTTTAAAGAGGGGGTTATACAATCGCTGCGCCAGGATCCTGATATAATAGTTATAGGCGAAATGAGAGACCCCGATACGATTATGGCAGCACTGGAAGTTACAGATACGGGACACAAAGTTTTTTCAACATTGCATACCTCGTCGGCAATGGAATCTATAGATAGAATTATTGCTGAGGTTAACCCAACCGAGCAGGAAAGAGTTCGCAACCGGCTTGCAGACGTACTGATTTCGGTTATATCGCAAAAACTGGTTCCAACCTTAGATGGAAAAAGAATTTTGGCAAAAGAAGTATTAATTGTGACACCAAGCATTAAGGCAGCAATTAAGAATAATAATGTTGGCGAAATTTATATGATGATAAACCAGGGTGGTCAACAAGGAATGCTTACTATGGAACAGGATTTAAAAAAGCTATACTTGCAGAAGAGAATTTCTCTTGAAACTGCAATAACATATGCTAATAATAAGACAAGAATTCAACAACTATTAACAGCAAAATGAAACCTCTTGTTTGTTTATATTGTGAAGGTAACGATACTAAACTAGCCGTTGTCAGTAAAGAAAAGGACAGCTCTAAGATTAAAGTGCTTAGAACGGTATCAGCAAGTATTTTACCTTCATCAACCGATTTAGAAGCAGACGCTACCGGCATTAGTGTTGAGGGAGATTCCCTTGATATTGACGGAATAGATGAAACTGCTTCGATAGAGGGTGATCTTGATTCGTCAAGTCTCTCTGAAATAAACGAGGCCCTTAAAGACCTCAATTTATCCAAATACAGTTTTGTGCCCGCACTGGCCGAACCAGCTATCTATTACCACCAGTTTGAAGGGCAGCGCCCTTCTAAAGATGCCAAACTGAAGCAGGAAATTGTTAACGAAATTCTAGATTCGAAAAACATTAACGTTGACAAAGCAAGTCTGGACTATATTGAATTAGCAGATAAATCATTGCTTTCTGTTTTTATTGTCGGCGAGGTTTCGTGCATTAGTCTGGTAAATTCAATTGCACAACAGCATAATAAACGGCATTATCAGATCCCAACCATAAAAAGTTCTGATCTTTCTTTGGCTTATTATGTTGCCAAGCGCAAAAAGTTTTTTCCTGACGATAACTCGCTTATTGTTTACATAGGTAAGGAGTATAGTAAACTTATCTTTTTGCAGGGTCGAAAGCTTAAGCATATCGGTACAACACTGGATATTGGCACACAGAATCTTCATACTTATGATGTATACTTCTCTAAAATATTGCTTGAGATGGAGAATGGCGGAATATCTTCTCTCGATAATATTGTGGTGTGTGGCGAAGATGACTCGGAAAATTTAATCCTCTCTTTTTACGGAACATTTCCGGAAGCAAACGTAAGCCGGCTTGTATTTGATGATCTGGATCTTTCGGAACTGGATGAGGAAACCAGGGAAGATTTTTCTACGTTTACAATACCGATTTCTGTTGCCGCAGATTATTACGATGAGCAGCAACAGGAACATCAAGGTATTAATGTTTTACCAAAGTATGTTA
>Ga0164310_10002139_pt1 | contig 11297 bp, 11 predicted proteins | sample GuaBasSedimGuay1_FD_121795 | JGI IMG/M metagenome (GOLD analysis project Ga0164310, IMG submission 121795) | Subseafloor sediment microbial communities from Guaymas Basin, Gulf of California, Mexico - Guay1, Core 4569-9, 0-3 cm | ecosystem: Environmental > Aquatic > Marine > Hydrothermal vents... | reverse complement strand
CATTTCATTCTTTATGAACGATGACTTTGAGAACTCCATTGCCATAGCCAATTATCTCATTGAGGTTACGAACAATGATTTTGAGTTTAGCAGAGACACCTCAATAACGGAATTTGATATTCATTTATTGCTTGCACTCAACTATGTTGAAACCGTTGATATGCCTAATTGCGTAAAAGAGATTAATGCAATGAGAGTTATTATAGGTGAACAGGGTAATTTCAATAGTGACGACTGGGATGAGATAAATCAGGAGATAAAGAGGTTAATGGAGCTTGACCCATCACCATCACCATAGATGGTATAGAGAAAAGGCACTTATGTTTAAGGGGCGGTTATATTACCGCCCCTTATAATTCTTTTTGGCCCCAAGGGGAATCGAACCCCTATTACCGCCTTGAAAGAGCGATGTCCTAACCATTAGACGATGGGGCCATCATAGATAATTAGAATATCTTGTTTACTACCCCACATGCCCCAGGTGATGCTATACCTTTCTTTGTCTGAATTATAGCACCAGATGAGTCAATCTGCAAAATCTTATTTGACCCGCTGTCAGCAACCCAGGCAAAACGCAGTGAGTTATCAATAGCCAGCCCTCCAATTTCACCTACATTAATGTAATCATCGCCCCACGAGTTTAAGCCCACCGCATCCAACCTGTATATTCTACCATTGTCATATCCTACCCACAGTGTTGAGTCACTGGGGCTATATTCAAAGATTATGGGATTTTCACCATAGTTTCTATCGCCCTCACCCTCCATAGGATATTTCTGCTCACCATTTTCATCTATACAAAATATGTTTCCATCTTTGCCACTTGCAACCCAGCACCAGTTAAGACCACTCCCCTTCTCTGCTTCAACCAGGATAGGTTCCTCCAGTTCAAACCTACAGTTCTCGTCTCCATCGGGGTCTATAAGAGCAACATAACCATCACTTGATGCGAGCCATATTCTTCCTCCGAAATTATATGCACAGTCAATGTCTTTTATTTCACCGAATCCAGTGATTATATTCTCAATGTCTCCATCCTGTGAGAGGTGTATAAGGCGGTTTTTATCTGCAACCCAGAAGGTCTTGTTGCTCGGATTGTAAACCAGTTTGGTCGGGTCTTCAAAGCCATATATGTGTTTGGTGATACTGCCATGACTGTCTAGAAATATGACCGCCTTCTTTGTTCTGTCAAGCACCAGCACACATGAGTCATCTGGGTCCACAGCGATGGAGACCACATTCTCAAATCCCTTGGTTCTTTCAATTATGGTCATATCTTGATTGTCAAGTTTAAGTAGTTCACCTGTGGGTTTGGAGAACACCCAACAATCGTAAGCGTCATCATACTCGTTCTCAATGTCCCCTGTGCATGAGGTTAATACACAGAACAGAATAATCATGATTAGTAGTATTGGGATTGTATTTTTTATGGCTTTTGGCATTTAATCAAGCTCCTTATAGATGAATCTATTACCCATAGAAACTCATCATCAGAGAGATAGATTCCTGATGGGTGCTTCCAGGGGGCGAGGTATGTTTTTATAATTTCACCATTACTTGAGTGTTTATATATGTAACCTACCATACCCTCACTTGTCCATATATGTTCATTGTGGCACTCAATACCAGTGAAGTGTGATTCATATCTTGGACCTTTGAACTCCCTGATAACCTGGAACTCATTATCAAGTTCATAAATCACGCCTTCAATCCAATCACAGACCAATATATGACCGTCTGGGTTGAAACAGATGGCTGATGGGTTATCTGATGGTGCGGGGTATGATTCAATGACCTCCATTGTATTCTTGTTATGTTTGTATATGAGGTCGCTGTGTTCGTCTGTAGTCCAGATGTAGTTGTTGTGGAAGGAAATACCACTTGGTTGTATTGAAGGGCTTTCATACCTATTGATAGTTGTAGCATCAAGCATGGATATCTTCAATATCTCACCTGGATACGCTCTATCAACCACATAGAAAGAGTCCCCATCGCTGGTGAGTCCATAAGGCGATATAGCATCTATCGGATGGTGAGAGATGAGTATTAAGTCGGTTGTCCATTTATCCTCTTCATCGCCACAGACAATGAAGAATAAAGCAACTATTAAAAAGGCATATAGTATTTTCCTGTTTAATAGCATATATTTCTTACTGGTGGTCATTTTTTCAATTGTTTAAAAGAATGGTTGTTAATTAGATGACCTCTCTTCGTCTGAAGTTGTGCTTTTTTCATCTTCTAGGTTTGGGTTACCTTTCATATTGTCACTCTCTGTAGAAGAATTTAATTCTTCATCAGATATTGGAATAATGATATCCTCGTAATTTTCATCTTCGTCTTTGTCTTCTTTATATGCATCACTTATACTCTGATAGAGGGCTAATGCTGCGAAGGCGCCTGCTATAATCCATACGAAGGTAGTAGAGGCATCATCAGGTCCCTCAGATGGTCCAGAGCCGGGTGCAGCGGCGGGAGCGGGTGCTGGTGATAGCGTGTTTGATAGTAAGAGGGTAATTATGGTAAAAGCAATGTATTTGCAAGTTTTCTTCATATTATTTATAACCTCCGGTATGTATTATAATCATAACTTTCAATGATGTCAAGATAGTAGATAATTTTATTGGATAAGATGTTTTATCTGGTGGATTTTATGTTTTAAGTTCTTTGAAGCGTGCTGCGGGGAATAATATATTATTTAGTATGAGGCGGTATCCCGGGGAGTTAGGGTGCTTTGACAGGTCGGTTGGGACCTCACCGACAAGGTGCTGATAGTCCTCTGGGTCATGACCAGCAAAGAAGGTGAAAGAACCCTCTCCAAGAACACCGTATATATATTTTGCCTCTTTATAGCCATCTACCCTTGCGAGAATAACGACATCCTTTTTTATCTTGTCAATCCTGAAGGCAGTGCATTGACCCATAAATTCGGGCAATTTGTCGTGATGGCATTGCGTAAGAAGGGTTGGTATGGGGTCTGATTTTGCGGAAAACTCAAAGAGTGTGTAAAATTTAGGGGTTGGAAGTGAGCTGAAGTTAAGAGACCTTGGTGTATCAATATCTGAGTGTTCATATACCAATGGATTGGTAATTATAGTGAAGTTGGTGAATGCGAGGGTGTTATTGTAGTTCAATTTTTCATTACAATGAGGTTCGGGAGGCGAACCATCAAACACACTGTCAACTATATCGGTATTAAGTGCAGAGAGGGCGATGTCAAGGGTGTCAGTTGCGGAGCACATAGCAAACAGAAACCCACCGTTTTCTATGAACTCTCTTATTCTGGTTGCAATATATTTTTTCAGTGCTGGGACATCGGGAAACCCATTTTTTTCTGCTATATTCTGATTATATAGAACCTGTCTTACATACCAATTGGTGTTTCCATAATTGGCATAGAATTTACCAAATTGTCCGGTGAAGTCCTCGTGATGGAGGTGTAGCCAGTCATACTGGAATAATTTACCAGAGATGATGTCTTGGTCATATATAATGTCGTGAGGAATTTCTGCGTATTCTAGAGCAAGACGGACTGCATCATCCCACGGTTCTTCATATGGTGGGGCATAGACGGCAATTTTTGGTGCCTTTTCTAAGTAGATAATCTCCATATTGTTATTCTCTACCGTTCTATAAATATTGAGTGAATCAACCTCTTTTTCTATTGTTACATTCATCTGTAATGCTTTTTCTGATAAACCACTAAATGGTTCTAATAAAAACGAACCGTCTCTATAATTAAGAGCCCATTCTACATTATAGCCCTTTGAGAGCGACCAGTAAACAAGACCGTATGCTTTCAGATGGTCTGACTGGGTTTCATCCATAGGGATAAGCACTTTATTTGCAGAGGAAGAGGTGTGAAAGAAGATTAGAGAGAATAATATGATAATAAGCATTTTTCTCATGTTATTATGCTAAAATTATATTATATTTTTTTCAACAGATATGGAAGCAGAGAAGCAGGATAATATAAGAGTTCTCGTTGTGGATGATGAGCCCTCAATTTTAGAGATTATTACTTTTATGCTGGAGAATGAGGGTTATATTGTAGCAAATGCTGCTACTGGTTCAGCAGCGCTTGAGAAGGTTGTATCTTTCAGACCGGACCTGATATTGCTTGATGTAATGCTACCAGAGACAGATGGGATTGAGGTTGCCAGAAATCTAAAAAATAACTTCAGAACCAGACATATACCCATAATTATGGTTTCTGCGAAGAGGGATATAGAAGACAAGGTTCTGGGGATGGAGATAGGCGCTGATGATTATGTTACCAAGCCATTCAGCAGGGAAGAACTTCTCGCAAGGGTTAAGATGGTGTTGAGAAGAACAAGGGACCAGTTAGACAGGAATCCACTGACAGGTCTTCCCGGGAATATTTATATTGAGGTAGAGACGCGAAAGTTAATGAAGAGTGGTGAGCATTTCAATATGCTATATGTGGATATAGATAATTTCAAACCGTTTAATGATTACTATGGTTATGACCAGGGTGATGTGGCGATAGAGATATTAAGAGATGTCATTCTTAATACCGTTGAGAAGTTGGGCACATCGATGGATATTGTCGCTCATATAGGTGGTGATGATTTCATTATAATTACTTTTTCGGATTCAACTGAGAAGATTGCGGATGAGATAATTAAAGGATTTAGTAGGCAATCTAAATCACTCTTTCCTAAAGAAGATATTAAGAGGGGTTATTTTGTTACCGTAGATAGAAAAAGCAAGAAATCTACATATAAGTGCAATCTGACTATATCTGTTGCTTTGATTAAGGATATAGATAGCAGGTTCACTAATTATGCACAATTAGTTGACTCTGCTATGGAGTTAAAGAGGTATGCAAAGTCCATAGGTGGGAATAGGTATGTTGAAGAGCGGAGGGTCTCGAATAATTCATCATAGTTCATCTTCTTTTTAAGATTTCATATATGAACCCTTTGAGTTCTACGGCGTCTTGGGGGCATGTTTCCTGACAGCAGTAACATTTAATACACCTGTCATAGTTGATGTGTGGGAATTGCTCCATTGCATTGGTTGGGCATATCGCCTGGCAATTACCGCAGTTAATGCATCTTTCTTCATTGACCACAGGTTTTGGATATATATGGGGAAAGACAAGGTGGTTTGCGATATATGAAATTATAGGAGATGAGATGGTTGGCATTTCAAAATCTTCAAGTTCTGTATAATCGCCTTTTATCCTGACATTTTCGGGAGAAAAGAGACCTATCTTGGAAGCATACTTAATCTGGAATATACTATTGGGTTTTGTCCCCATCATTCTTGCTATGGTGTAATCACAAGCGACGCCGTCGTATGAAGCCATCAATATACCCAGATGTCTCAGTCGTCCGTTTGATGGACCTCTACCCTCCATTGCTGTAAGACCATCAACAATAGTGAGGTCCGGAACCCTTCGTGCATATATATCTACAATCAGTTCTGAGAACTCTCTGGATGTTCTCCCTCTTGTGTGAAGCCAAGATTTCATTCCTCCAGCAATATATCCGAATGTATTCTTTATAGCCCCTGTTAATTGTGTTAGATTGTGGGTTTTAAATCTGGGAAGATTGATTATGATGTCAGCATCTACAACATACTTACTGAATACGACGCTTTTCACATATCGGGACCTCACTGGTATTCTTACAACTTCTTCACCAATGTTTGTGAAATACTTACCTGTTGCATTGGTAATCCCTGATATCACCCCTGCCTTCAAATTGGCTCCATATCCACCAATTCCTGGATTGTCGCCAACCCATATCTCTCTTGCGCCCATATCAATAACTGCATCTAATACCGCTCTAACTACCTCCGGAGATGTGGTTACACCTCTTTCGGGAGGAAAGGGACCGAGTATATTCGGTTTTATCAGTATTCGCTTATCTTTTACCTTAAGAGGAAAATGTTCTAGGAGTTCATTGACTGTTTTTCTTATTCCACACTCATTGGTCTTTATTATCAGAACATCAGACATCTATATCAGGATTTGTCTTTTCTCTTATCTATTTCAATATAAGCGAGTGCATTATGTTTGTGTATTGACTCATAACTCTTGCAGAATACTGAGAAGTAGTCAACACGCTCATCTTTATTTAGGTGGAACGCGACTTCTCTTGAAATATCTTCAACAAACCTTGGATTGTCATAGGCGTGCTCGGTGATATACTTCTCATCGTTTCTCTTAAGCAGTGAGTAAACGGGAGATGAAGCACTCTTTTCAACAACCTCTATTATATCTTCAATCCACACCAGTTTGTTCATTTTCACCCTTACTGATACTTCTGCGCGCTGGTTGTGGGCGCCTCTGTCTGATATCTCCTTTGAACAGGGACAGAGAATCAACACGGGAACAACTACCTCCAGTATAAAATCCATATCCTCATTTAATGTTGCTATAAATGATGCCTCATACTCCATCAAACTCTCTTCGCCTGATATAGGTGCTCTCTTATATATAAAGTAAGGGAAGTGTATATCTAAAAATGCTGATTTGGCTTGAAACCTCACCTTCATCTCTTCCAGTATTCCCCTTACTGCTGTCGTGGTTATCTTTCCTCTGTGTCTGTTTAATATCTCAATGAAGCGAGACATATGAGTCCCCCTGTATTGGTGAGGAAGGAATACGGTCATAGTAACACTGGCAATAGTGTTCTGCCATTTATTCTTCTTATCCATAACAGTGATGGGGTATTTAACATCCGACACTCCAACCTTGTCAAGGTCGAAGTTGTGTTTTGCCGGATAGTTCTGTATGTCTTCGTAATCCTTCATTTACGAATATGTGTTATTTATCATATTTTGTAGTGTTTAGAGTATAGCATATAAGATTATAATTATTACTTATAGAATATTAAATGCTTTTTCTATTTTGAGACCAGCTCTATGTGTCTGCTCAACTGCTTCCTGCCACTCCTCTCTGGTTATGCGCCTAGATAGTTCTCTGTATTCGTGGGATTTGTAAGCGGGATAGTATTGTTCCATAAGGTTGAAGTAGGTTTTATTTGAGATTTCTGTGGCTATAAAATTGACTATATCATCTGTGCCTGCCATACCTTCTGGAAGAACAAGATGACGAATGATAAGACCTCTCATTGCTATTCCATATTCATCTACTTTAAGGTCTCCTACCACCTTGTGCATGGTCTTAACCGCTTCTCTATTTATCTCAGGGTAGTCGTAGGCGTTGCAGAATCTCTCCGCCACTTCGCCTGATGAGAACTTCATATCGGGCATAAAGATGTCAATAACTGGCGCAAGTATCTCTATGGTCTCAGGGAGGTCATATCCGCCTGTGTTATATACAATGGGGATTGATAGCCCGCCTTCTCTTGCTTTTATTATGGCTCCTACAATCTGGGGAATATAGTGAGTAGGAGTGACAAGGTTAATGTTGTGACAGCCCATATTCTCAAGTTTCAGCATTATCTTCGCTATCTCATCATCACTATATTTGTTTCCTATAGTTCTACTGCTGATATCATAGTTTTGACAGAATACGCAACCGAGAGGGCAACCGGAGAAGAATATAGTCCCCGAGCCATATGACCCTACAAGTGGTCTCTCTTCTCCAAAATGTGGTCCATAAGATGCAATTGTTGCTAATGCGCCTCCTCCGCAGTAACCAACCTCACCTGATATTCTATTTACGCCACACTTGCGTGGGCAGAGATTACAATCTTCAAGGATGTGGTATAATCTCTCCCTCACCTTAACCAGCACTTCTTCAGATACCCTTTGATAGATAGGTTGTGTTGTCATGGTGAAATAGTATAGCAAAATTTACAAACTTAAGATAAGGGGGCTTATAGTTCAAGCCCCCTTAAATCTATTGGTTGAGTTCTCTTTCTATTTAACTACCACCATTTTACTTGTTGCTTTGAAATTTTCAGCAGATAACATGGTGATGTAAACTCCATTGGAGAGCTCACCAGTATTGATTTGGATTCTATTCAACCCTGAATTAAAATAACCTGTTATCGGTTTTAACAGCGACCTGCCTGCGAGGTCATAGATTTCAATTTCTATGTATGAGTCCTCCTCGAGCGAGAATTCAATCGTGGCATGGTCTGATACGGGTTGCGGATAGATTGCCCTGAACGAATTTGCATAGTGATTGGTCTCCGGTTTTAGATTAACTATTCCAATGGTGTCATCTTCGTTTTCAGTTATTGCTTCAAGGTGGTATACATAAAGGCAATCGTTCTTTATGTTCCTGTCAATGTAGGTGAAGGGTGACTCACCTGTTATTAAGTCGGTGTTTATTTTAACCATATCATCTCTTCCTGGCATTTCGCTTAGCTTAAGACCAATAACAGGTGTCTCAGAGCGATATAGGTTAAAACCGATGATACCCTCAGTTGATAATACATCCCAGGTTAGATGAGCATTACCACTCTTTCTATCGGCATCAAAATAAAGTAATACTATGTCGGATTGACCGAGAACATACTGAACTGCGGCGAAGGCGTCAATCCTTCCATAGCCAAAGTCATAGTCGTATCCGTATGAGCCACAGTCAACAGCGGTGAGTTCCAGTGCTGACTTTATCTGGTTAGGACTGAGGTCTGGGTTTGCCTCAAGTAACAATGCAACGGTTCCTGTAACATGAGGCGCTGCCATGGATGTGCCCTCCATGTAGGTGTATCCGCCGTTATTCTTCGTTGATAATATCATACCGCTTTCGTGCTCGTTATAGGTATATCTACCTCCGGGTGCGGTGACATCCGGCTTTGACAGACCTGGTGGGTATGGGTAGTCATTGTATGGAGGGTCCAGGTTCCAATCAGTAGGTCCATAAGATGAGAACCAGGATATGTAGTCGTTTTTGTTTGAACCCGCAACAGTTATGACATCTGGGACATCACCAGGAGTTCTGATGCATTCGGGAACATCTACTTGTCCACGCTCATTTCCAGCTGCTATTACCATAACAAGACCTGCAGCAATGCAGTTTTCACAGACCTGACGCCAGCCAGCCCTGTCTGGGTCCCACATTCTTTTCCAGCCGAATGAGCAGTTTACGACATCGCAACCGTTGTCAACCTCATATTGGTATGCTTCCCACTGGTTTTCTTCCGCTCCTTCTTCCAGATAAAGATTTGTTTCACACACCATTAGATTTGCATCTGGAGCAACGCCTGTCTGTTCCCCATCTGTTCCATCACCACAAACAGTTCCTGAGACATGAGTGCCGTGACCAAAGTAATCTTCAATAGATGAATCATTGTTATAGAAGTCATATCCATGGTAATCATCTATATATCCATTGTTATCATCATCTTCACCGTTGTCTGGAATCTCATCCTCATTTATCCACAGATGGTCACTTAGGTCGGGATGTTCAATATAACATCCTGTGTCCTGGACAGCACAGACAACACCTGCACCAGTGAAACCGGTTGGTTCCATATCCCATACTTCAGGGGCTCTTATCTTATTGACACCCCAGGTGACATCTAAAAGAGCATTCACAGGTTGGTCGTAACCAATGTATGCTATTTTATCAAGTTCGCTGATTTTATAAATAGCAGTTGGTTTAGCATCACAACAGACGATATTTGCAATCCATAGGTTGTTAATGTCTTTAACAAGGTTGTCGTCTTTCAGGTCTGTAAGGAGCTGTAGAAGTTCCTCCTGAGTTTCATCTGCTATCTCCTTCAATTTTTCTATTATCACCACTCGTCTTGCCTCCTTATCTAAACCTGCGGTAAGATATTCTCTATCGTGTCGGTCAAGTTGTTCTGTTAGTCGTATGGTGATGGGAATAAATTCATCATTGCTTGTCGTGTATAGTTTCTCTATAAGGTCAGGAGCAAGTGTAGGTGAGGAGAGCACTAATGTGGGGAGAACCATCGTTATAGCGATTAATGTTACTAACAATTTTTTCAACATTTACTACCTCCTATATATCAATAGAAAAAGATAAATCTTATAGATATTATATCAATTTTAGAATGAATGTATGTATAAATATTTATTATTAGAACCAGGTCAGAATATCTCTTAGAGGTGTTCTTCCTCTATTTGGTGGGTTTTCGGCTGGGTAACCAATGGGTATTATCGCCACAGGTCTGATGCCATCCGGGAGGTCAAGGAACTCAGCAAGGGCTTTTTCGTCAAAGGCACCGACCCAGCAGGTTCCTAGCCCGCAATCTGTGGCAATTAATAGAATGTTCTCTATGAGTGCTGATGTATCCTGGATAGAATATAGGTCTCTTCCCCTGACCCCATATACACTCATGCACTTTTTAGTATCAGCAGCAATTATAATTGTGTAAGGTGCTTGTGTGATAAAATTTTGGTTATAAGCTATTTTCGCTACCTCTTTTTTATCCTCTTTCTTGGATAGAATTATTATCCTCCAAGGTTGAAGGTTCCCAGCAGATGGAGCTTCAATAGCTAATGATAATATATGTTCAATAACATCACTGCTAACATCACTGTTCTGAAAACTGCGTATGCTTCTTCTTAATTTTATAGCATCTTTTAAGTGCATCTTGCTATTCTAATAATAAAAGGTTTTAGGAGGGTTATTTGTCATCTTCGGCATTAATGAAATCTTCTGGCTTCAACTGGTTGATAAATTCTTTAACCCTCTCTTTGGTCTCCTGATTGTCCTTCGTTATGTGACCAATGGCTATTACATGGTCTGCTACATATATTGGCGATGAGGTCCTGATTGCTATGGCGATGGCATCGCTGGGACGAGAGTCAATAGCAGTCGTGGAACCATCTGTGACAAGATTTATCTGGGCATAGAATGTATTATCCTTGATGTCGTTGATAATCACACTCTCTACCTTTGCTCCAAGACTATGGATTATCCTCTTGGCAAGGTCGTGGGTCATCGGTCTCGGTGTCTTAATCCCTTCCAGTTCCATCAATATTGAGTTCGCTTCAAATGGTCCAATCCAGATTGGAAGTATGCGTTCATTATTAGCATCCTTTAGTATAACTACAGGACTATTGTTCGTTGAATCAAATGTTATTCCCATTACTATAACCTTATGCATCTTAATCACCTTAATAATTATAACAAAAAAAGGAGGTGGTTTGTAAACATTGTGAACTTCATTCCTTGACCTAAAAAAGCCCGATTGTGGAAAAAAGTTTAAAAGTAAACATAGGTAGAGATACCAAAAGCCAAAAGGATGTTGTTCCCCTGATTGAACCCTTCTTCACTAAGGCGATAGTTGAACTGTGATTGGAGAAGTGTATTCTCTGTAACGACAAAGTAGAAGCCACCACCTAACCATATATCCTTCAGGGCTTCCATTTCATCAATT
>Ga0164310_10002138_pt1 | contig 11298 bp, 9 predicted proteins | sample GuaBasSedimGuay1_FD_121795 | JGI IMG/M metagenome (GOLD analysis project Ga0164310, IMG submission 121795) | Subseafloor sediment microbial communities from Guaymas Basin, Gulf of California, Mexico - Guay1, Core 4569-9, 0-3 cm | ecosystem: Environmental > Aquatic > Marine > Hydrothermal vents >... | reverse complement strand
GATCTTGCCGCACGCATTGACGGCTGCGAGATGCTCGCCTGGTGGAATGCCGCAACGAGCACATTCACCACCTTCATCGTGGGCATCACCCCACCGGGCTCACCGTGGGACTTTGCCATCAATGACGGCATCGGCTACTATGTGAAGGTTGCCAACGATACCCTGCTCACCCTGTCAGATACACCCCTGGGAACGGTGAACGTGACCCTTTACACCGGATGGAACACCATCGGCTGGTGGAAGATGACAGCCACCACTGCCTCATCACTTTCAGGAAACATCACCAACTGCACCATGCTCGCCATGTACGATGCCGCAAGCGGAAGCTACACCGTGTTCCTCGTGGGCATCACCCCACCGGGTTCGCCCTATGACTTTGCGGTGACACGGGGCATGGGATTGTTCGCCAAGGTGACATCAGGCAGCGTCTGGCACGGCGAGGGGTAACAAGAGCAGCATATTCTGTTCCTTTCCAACAAAATCATTAAATTGCGCGTGCGCATATGTGTTTATGAAGGCAAAAACGTTTGTGGTCATCGGAGTGGCGCTTCTTTTGCTGCCGGTGATGATGAATGAGAGTAAGTTTACCCATAAGGCATCCATGCATCCCGCCGGCGTACTCGAACGGGAGGGTGCAACCGCCGTGATTGCAAGCAAGGAAAACCCCTTCTATGCACTCATGGCCACACCGGTGGCACTCTACTACGATACGGAGATGCGGGTGAAACCGCTGCTGGTGGAGGACATCGATAACCCATCGACAGCGGTGCAGCGTTTCAAGGAGTTTTACGGTCTGAGCGGTGCCATCGTGCTTGAGGGTGAGGATGTGGTCAATGCCAGCATTGATCTTGCGACGCAGATATGGACGCATTCACCGGAGGCAATCATTGTCAAAAATGACTTTGAGGGATATTCGCTGGGTGTGGCGCTCTCTCCTCTGGCAAGCTACAGGGGAATCCCCATCCTTGTGGCCAACAATCTTTCAGAGATACTTCCCACGCTCGCACTTCTCGGGGTGCAGAAAACCTATGTGTGCGGTGATATGGAGGGATACGGCGATGTGGTGGCCTTTGATACGGCGGAGGAGATACGCGAATTCATGATTGATGTGGTGAACCATCGATTCGGCAGGGTGAACTACATTGTGATGACAAATCCTCTCGACACCAGAAAGCCACGGGTGCTGGACAGTGTCACCTATCATTTTCAGAACACCATCAGTTCCGTCGCCATACTGCCGGCCCAGTCCATGTATGTGTCACTGCAGGCACTGATAGGAGGCCCCATCACCGGCACGCACGAATTTGACATTCCCGATTATCAGTATGCACGGGTGAAGGTGGACCTGGTGAATCTTGACTCGGAAAACGTGAAGGAACTGGGAGACGGCATATTCTTCATGGTGGTGAGCCCGGAGGGCACCACATATGCGTACACTGCCACGGGAGCGGGAATCCCGGTGGTTGACGGATCCGGTGACATTGTGGAGGACCGCGTCCATTACGAATTCATTGTGTGCAACGAGCCGGGAACCTACACCGCGAATGTCATTGGAAGGTGGTTTGCGGATGTGAAGGGCTCGTACGACCTCACCATCACGGTGGAGGAGATTGACACCCCTGTCGACCCTCTCATGGAAAACCTTTCATCCCTTGCAGGGTATCTTGCTGCCTACCGGCAGGGCATTGTATTTTCCAGCACAGAATTTGCCTATGCGGGAGGAGAGGGAATGAGCCAGCCCGGAGACAACCCTGACCTGCGGGCGGAGTGCAACGCACATGTCATGGACATCCATGCTGAATTGAACGAACTGCTCACCGATATGGCGGACCTGCCCAACGACCTGCATGCGGTGTGGGAACACTACAGAGAACATCCGGTCTATATCGGAATCCTCGCGGACCCCACCATGATTCCCATGTACTACTACAAGAATCCAGATGACGGGTACATCATGGGATGGGGCGTTCCCGGAGACTTCATGTATGCCAACGTGGACCCCGACCCGGAGGACACGGAAAACGACACCTACACCTACTATCCCACCGAGGAAAATGCCGTGGGAAGAATCACCGGCTATGATGCCGAGGAATGCTCGGCGCTTCTGGCGAGAACCTTCTTTTATGACGAGGTGATCGATGACCTTGGGGAATGGAAGCAAAATGCCACGGTGCAGACGGGATGCGGGCTGGAATTCCAGTGGATTCCTGTGATCACCGGCATTGCAAACATGCTGCATGAGGGGAGGGGCGAGCCCACCAAATGGCCAAGCGGTGAGAGCTTCCTCATCAACCTTCGCCTCTGCAACGACCTGGAGAGAAACTGGTACACGGTCAAGCGAACGCACCTTGTCGCCTCGCAGCGGGAGGGATTCGAGGACCTGCGGCAGTACGGGAGGAGATACCTTCCATTCCCGCGCTTCTATGAACGACTCAGCGGCGACAATGTGAAGGGCGGCGAATACCAGCAGGAGAGCAGCATCATATTCACCTTCAACCACGGCTTCTATTATCTCTATGAATCTGGCGATATTCTTCTCGATGCCAGGGGATTCCCCCCGTTCACCACCATATCACGATTCTATCCCATGGGCAGCGGACTGAGTTCCAAGGGGACCTACGATGTGCGGAATGTCCACAACATGGAATTCGGCCCCAGTGTCGTGTACATTGAAAGCTGCATCGTGGGAAGAACCGACGGCCTTCAGCCGGAGAACTGTCTGAGCCAGGCATATCTCCACGCAGGGGTCAATGCGTTTGTGGCCGCAAGCAGGGTGACCGCAGACCCGGGATATCTCGAGCCGGGGCTCATATTTGACGGCTTTGGCGCATGGGGATTCATCAATGCCACCCGCAATCTGCGCAGAAACGGAGAGTACCCCAACCCCCACTTCGGGGCGGTCATTGCGGAAGATTTCATCCTCGATATTATCGAGAACGACACCACCACGGGCATGGCGCTGAGAAATGCAAAGAATGTCTATCTGCAGAAGGATGCCAACTCCACATTCCTCTGGACACCCCCGCTCATCTCCACCGGCTTTCCACCGGTTGATACCATGATATATGAATCCATATCGCCACACTTTGAATACGGAAAGTATCTTGACAAGAAATACCACTGCCTGCACGAGTTCAACCTGTATGGCGATCCGGCCTTCAATCCCTGGAACCCATCATGAAGTATCCGTACGAAACATTCAAACGGGAGGTGAGCGAGCAGCTGGCGTGTGCCATCACTGCAGTGTACGGCATAGAGGCGGATGTGAAACTCGAGGAGCCCAAGGGGATGGCCGATGTTGCCTATCCCTGTTTTTCCCTTTCAAAACAGGTGGGAGAAAGCCCACTCAAAATCGCTGAAACGCTTGCAAAACGGGTGGAGGGTAAATGGATTGCGAGAGTGGAGGCAGTGCGGGGGTATGTGAACGTATTCGTCAACACCGACATGCTGGCGGCACAGCTTCTCCCGCAGATTCAGGAGATGGGGGATTCCTTCGGCTCACAGGAAGAAAAACATGAGACGGTGATAGTGGAGCACACCTCAGCCAATCCCAACGGCCCGCTCCACGTGGGGCGGGCGAGAAACCCCATCATCGGCGATACCCTGGCACGGCTGCTGAGATTCGGCGGATACCGGGTCACCACCCAGTACTACGTGGACGACATGGGAAAACAGGTTGCCATTCTCTACTGGGGTGCCACCCATCTTGACATGGAGCTTCCAGAGCATGAGAAGGAGGACCACCGCTATGTGGGCTTTTATCAGAAGGCAGCATCCCTCATGGAAACCGATGAGTCGGTACAGCGCGAGATAGAGGAGATTGTCAAAAGGGCTGAGCGAGGGGACCGCACACTTCTCAATGAAATCCGGTCCATTTACGGGAAGGTGCTCGAGGGGATGGTGGAGAGGTTGAAACAGCTCAACATCACCATAGACGAGTTCGTGGAAGAGTCACGATTCATCTTCGACGGGAGCACCGAGAGGGTCATCCGTGAACTGGAAAAATCCGAATATACGGGGAGGGACGGCAACGCACTCTACCTCGACATGGAGCCCTTCGGCGTGCACGGGAGGGACAAGCGGTTTTATATCACACGAAATGACGGCACCTCCCTCTATGCCACGCGGGATGTCGCCTACCACGTGTGGAAGGGGGAGCAGGCTGACATGCTCATCAACGTGCTGGGCGAGGATCACAAACTGGAGGCAAAATTCGTCGAGGTGGCGCTCCGGCTGCTCCACAAAAGGGTTCCTGAAACCATTTTTTACTCCTTTGTCTCCCTTCCCGAAGGGAAAATGTCCACACGGAAGGCCCGCGTGGTGTATCTGGACGATTTGATACACGAGGCAAGGGAGAGGGCCCTGGCGGAGGTGCTGAAGCGGCGGGAGAGGGACGACAAAATAGACCACATTGCCCACCATGTGGCCATGGGGGCGATACGGTACAACATAATAAAGGTGAGGGCGGAAAAACCCATAGTGTTCAAATGGGAGGAGGCCCTCAATTTCGAGGGGCAGTCCGCCCCGTTCATCCAGTACGCCCATGCACGGTGCTGCTCCATACTGAGAAAGGCGGCACGCGCACCGTCGCAGGTGGACCCGCATGCAGAATACGGGCATGAGAGCGAAGGGGAGCTTGTAAAAACGCTTGCCCGATTCCCCGACGTGGTGGGGGAGGGCGTACGGAACAGAAACCCGTCAGCGGTGGCCGAATACGCCCACGAACTCGCATCATGCTTCAACGCCTTCTACCGCGACTGCAAGGTACTGGGAAGCCCCGATGAGGAAAAAAGGCTGGTGCTTGTTGCGGCAACGCGTCAGGTGCTGCGCAACAGCCTTCACATTCTCGGCATAGAGGCACTGGAAGAGATGTGATACCAACCTTTTTTTATGCGGTGGGAATACCATTGTGCTCTACATTGTCATCGTGACACCGCGCTGCAATCTCCACTGCGCCTACTGCGGAGGGAGCCTCCACGGCATGCCCGGTGAGATACAGTACCACCTGCATGACCTTGCGGCGTTCATTGCAAAGGATGCCCATGCGGTGGTGGCATTTTACGGGGGAGAGCCGCTTCTGGAGGCGGATGTGGTGAAACGGATGATTGACACACTCCCCGCACAGCGATTCGTCATCCAGACCAACGGATTTTTCATGGAGAGAATGGAATCCCATCTCCATCGCCTGGACACCGTACTGCTCTCCGTGGATGGAAGGGAGGAGGTCACCGATTTTTACCGCGGCGAGGGCTGCTACCGGAAGGTGATGGATGCCCTTGCATTCCTGAAATCGCAGGGATTTCGGGGGGAGGTAATTGCGAGGATGGCCGCCTCATCCAGAACGGACATATATGAGGACGTGATGCACCTTCTGCAGCATTTCCCCCTGGTGCACTGGCAGCTGGATGCGGTGTGGAGCACCATGTGGGACCTGGACGCATTTTCATCCTGGGTTGAGGAGAGCTACCATCCGGGGCTGGAACGCCTGGTGCGATTCTGGGTGGATGAGCTAAAGCGGGGAGTCATTCACGGTATTGTACCCTTCCTGGGTATTGCCTCCCGCATGTTTCATGGCGGGCGCGGCCTTCCCTGCGGCGCGGGAAGCGATGCGGTGACCATAGCCACCGATGGCACGGTGATGGCGTGCCCCATCGCACCGGACTTTTCCTGGAACGTGCTGGGAACCCTTGGTCATTTTGAGCGCATCGGGGTGGGCGAACCGTGCACCACCTGCGACGTGTACGGTATCTGCGGTGGCCGGTGTCTCTTCACCCATAAAGAACGGCTGTGGGGGGAGAAGGGGTTTGAACGGCTCTGCGATACCACCAGGTTTCTGATACGGGAGATTGCACGTCACAGGGATGAGATTGCCCCCATGAGGCATAAACTCCGCTATCCTCCCTTCAACAACACCACGGAGATAATCCCCTGATATCGGAGGAATGAGCCAACCGTGAAAAAAAGAGTGAGCGCTGCGGTGCAGATGGCACACCACCACAGTCATCCACAACATTTTAAACCCCGCATTCATTATGATTTCATGAAGAGTCTTGCAGCAGTTATGGCGGTGGTTATGCTCATGAGCGGCACACTGGCGGGGATGCAGACCGAACAGGGCGGTCATCCCCACACCGGCACCCCGTCGGAAAACGAGGCATTATGCACGGAAACCTACGACCTTCTCATCATCACTCCCTCCCAGTTCCGGGATTCGCTGGAGCCGTTCCAGTGGCATAAGGAGCAGCACGGTGTCAAGACCCTCGTGGTCACCTTGGACGAGATTTACGGTGGCACCTACTTTTCGGTGAACGGCAGGGACGACGCCGAGAAGGTGAAGTATTTCATCAAGAACGCCTATGATGAATGGCACATCACCTACGTCCTTCTTGTGGGCGGCAGGCGCCCCGTGATGCAGGAGACATGGTGGTGCCCGGTGAGATATTCCCACTGCGGCGTGAGCAGCGACTGGGAGTCAAAATTCCTCAGTGATCTGTATTTTGCCGACATCTACGATGAAGAGGGCCACTTTTCCAGCTGGGACGCCGATGGTGACGGCATATTCGGTGAGTGGACGGCCAACGGGGCGGAGGATTCTCCCATAGACCTGTATCCCGACGTGTATGTGGGGCGATGGCCGGCACGGTTTGTCTACGAGGTGGAGGTGATGGTCGCCAAAACCATTGCATATGAGAACAATGCCCACGGGCAGTCCTGGTTCAACAAAATGGTCTGTGTCGCTGGAGACACCTATCCTGATGATCTGAACCCCGAGTGGGTCGGCTATGAGGGTGAGGAGGGAACGCAGCAGGCCATGAACTGGATGCCTGGATTTGAGTATGTGAAGCTCTGGACCTCCGAGGGAACCCTCACGGGTCCGCAGGATGTCATCAATGCCATCAGCGATGGATGCGGCTTTCTCTTTTTCGACGGGCACGGAAGCCCCATGAGCTGGGCAACCCACCCTCCCAGCGATCACAACACATGGATTGACGGATTGAAGATGTACCACATGCCGATGCTCAACAACAAGGACATGTACCCGGTGTGCGTGGTGGGCGGCTGCCACAACAGCCAGTTCAATATCTCCATGTTCAACTGGCTCAAAATCTACGAGGGATATGCCAAATGGTACGAGTATGTCTATAAGGGAGAAACGTGGTTCGGATGCTGGAGCTGGCTTCTTGCGCGACAGTCGGACGGCGGCTCCATTGCAACACTCGGTTACTCGGCCCTCGGTTACACCAAGGAGGACAAGTGGGAACTGGGCGGCGAGGGCGGCGCATCGGAATGGCTGGACACCCACTTCTTCTGGGAGTATGGCATGAACGGCACGCAGGTACTCGGCGATATCTGGGGAAACACCATCAATGGATATCTGAATACCTATCCCATTGACTGGAATTCTCCCGTGGAGAGTCCCTCCGGCATTGATGCAAAGACGGCGCAGGAGTGGATACTGATAGGGGACCCGAGTCTCATGATAGGCGGCTATCCTGGCTAGCAACCTTTATCTTTCCCTTTTCTTTTATTTTCATGATATACAAATCCTCACTCCATTTTGAGACACGCCATGAGATGGACATTGTTGACATCACCGGTGAGGTGCAGCGCATTGTCTCCGAGAGCGGCATAAAAGACGGCATGGCTCTTGTGTTCTGCCCCGGTTCCACAGGTGCCATCACCACCATAGAATACGAGCCAGGACTTCTCCACGACCTTCCCGCTGCGCTGGAAAGGGTGGCACCCGCCGACATATACTACAAACATGATGAAACATGGCATGATGGCAATGGCAGAAGCCATGTGAAGGCAAGCATCATGGGGCCCGATGTGACCGTGCCCGTGGAGGAGGGGCGACTCGTGCTGGGTACATGGCAGCAGATTGTGTTTGTGGAATGCGACATACGTCCACGGAGCAGAACACTCATTGTGCATATCGTGGGATGAGGGTGACAAGGTAACCGTTGCCGAGCCGTTCCACCGCCTGCAGTTCAAAACGAATCGTTTCCTCCTCGCTTTCGGCACCTTCCCCTCCGGCGATGGAGGGTGCAGTTCCCCCGATGATGAGCGGCGAAAAGAATACCATCATTTTATCCACGAGTTGCTCCTTTAAAAATGACCAGATAATGGTGGAGCCACCCTCCACAAGGAGCTTTTTGACACCTCGCGTGTGCAGGAATTCCATCAATGCGGAAAGATCAACCCGGTCATCCCCGCACGTAATCACCTCCACATGGCCCCGTTTAAACTCCCGGCAGCACGTGACAATGAGCGTGGGTGCCACAGGTTTCATCACCTCAGCATTCTCCGGCGTTCTGAAACGGCTGTCAATGATCACCCGCAACGGCTGCCTGCACCCCGGCACATAGTTCTCCTTCACCGTGAGTTTCGGGTCATCCGCAAGCACCGTCTCAATTCCCACCAGCACGGCATCGCATTCATTTCTCAACCGGTGCACGCGGGCCATGTCCTCCTCGCAGGAGAGTTTCAGCGGATGCTTTCCCACCAGTGCAATCTTTCCGTCCACAGACGAGGCGCAGTTTACGATGACATGGGGCCTCTTCATGGTACCATGGCCTTTGCCATTTCTGCAAGAATGCTCGCCTGGTCGCGCGCCTTCACCACACCACTTGCCACAAGAATTCCCTGCGCCCCCAGTTCCGCAGCCTTTGCCACGTCCTTCCCGTTCTTTATGCCGGCGCCGCACAGCACCGCAACATCCGGATTGACTCCTCTGACAGCATCCACGGCATCTCTCACGATGTCAGGCTGTGCGGAGGTGACCGAGATATCTCCGCCTATCAACTCAGGCGGCTCGATGGCCACATACTCGGGGTTGAGAGAGGCCACTGCCCGGGTTATGGGAACATCGCTTGCACAGATAATCACCTCCATGCCCAGTGATTTTGCAGAGGCACGCGCCTGTGCAATGTCCTCCAGTTTCATTCGGTGCTCCGAGTGGTTGAGCAGCGTTCCGGCTCCTCCCGCCTCTTTTATGGCATGGGGCAGCGTCCACCCGGTATTGCTCCCGTAGGAGATAGCATCCATATGCTGGGAAAACACCGGTATGCTGGTCTGCTGTGCCACCCGATACACATCACAGGGCTGAACGGCAATGACCATCTGCACGCCGTACTCCTTGCCCACCTGTTCCATGATATGTGCCAGTGAAACCGCATTTTTCCCGGTTCCTTCCTCATATGTCTTGGTATTTACCACAATAACTCCCATAATCTGAAAATGCCCACCCACTACATTAATTTTTGTACAAAAGAAAAGGATGGTGTGGTTGACCATCATCTTCATATTCTTCTCTCCTTATGAAAGAATGTGCATTCGACCATCCCTCACATGGCCCCATCTTTCCCTATGAAGGAGGTGTGCATTTGTCCTTCCCTGCACGTTTCTCTCTTTTTCTCTACAGAAAAATGAGAGGGATGTTGCTGATGTCCATTCACCTGCATGCATCACTCTCACTCGTATTCCTTCTCCTGTCGAACACGGCAGAAGCGCATCATTGTGTTTTTTCACCTTCACCTGCCGGATCCTGTGAATGGATGGCTGGCGCATACATTCCCACGTGCATTCGGATGCACAGCCGCATCATCCGGCATTCATTTTCTTTTTTTCTCCTATGAATGGAAGGTGTATATGGCAGTAGTGAGAATTTGCCCGCTCTCTCTTCCCTTCATGCCAAACCGTTATGTAGCACATGCGTTTTAATTCATATGAACCTCTACGAGGTGACGTATGACCTTCTGCGGCAGATTCCGAGGGGAAAGGTGTCCACCTATGGCGCGCTGGCAAAAGCGCTGGGTGACATCCGGGCATCCCGGGCGGTGGGGCAGATGCTGCATGTCAACCCGTATGACGATGCGCCCTGCTATCGCGTGGTGTATTCCGACGGGCGCATTGGAGGATATGCCACCGGCGTTGCGAAAAAGATTCGCATGCTGAAAAACGACGGCATAGAGATAATCGATGGTAAAATTGATTTGAAAAAATACCTTTTTGATGCGTTTGAGTGCGACTATCCTCTCAAAAGATTGAGGGAGGAACAGGAAACATTGAGGGTGAAGGTGTCACTGGATGATGATTTTGCTCGCTCAACGGTGGCTGGAGTTGATGTGTCGTACGGGAAATATGCCTATGGTGCATACGTCGAGTTTGATTTTGACGGCGCGGTGCTGCGGAAAAAGACGGTGAAAATACCCATCGAATTCCCGTACATTCCCACATATCTTGCCTATGCCGAGCTTCCGGTGATAAACGAGCTTTTGCGTGGCGAGCATCCCGGTATCGTGATGGTGGACGGAAATGGCATTCTTCATCCGCGCCGATTCGGCCTTGCCTGCCATGTGGGTGTGGTGCATGACGTGGCCACCATAGGCATTGCCAAAAAGAAGTTATGCGGTACGGAAGAGGGGGATTCCGTTCTACTGGACGGAAAGGTTGTGGCAAAGCGTCTGGGAAAGCTCTTCATTTCCCCGGGCCACCGTGTGAGTGTGGATACAGCCCTTTCCATCACCAGAAATTTCATGCAGTACAGTGTTCCGGAGCCCACACGGCAGGCCCACATACTGGCCAACGAGGCGCGGCGAAGTCGTGAGGGAATCGCAAGGAAAAAATGAAGGAGAGGTGCACCAAGCTATGTTGAACGATTTAGGTATCCTTTCTTTTTCACTTAAAAAACTCGTCAAGTGACTTTCCCGTTTGCTTCATGATATACTTCAATACAAATACCGTGACTTTTTCTTCAGTTTTTCTTTTGAAAGTGATATGCTTCCGTCTCCTCACTTCTCTGAATCCGTTTTTCTCAAGGACGGCAATGACTTTATGCTGTGGCAACGGATGGAGTCTTGTCATGGTATGCCCGTTCCACATCAACCGTGACGGATGATATGGTTACATACGCAGATTCGATGTCCCGTAAATCAGGTTTCGGCGTATCAGGGTCATCCATGTACTCCTTGATCAAATCTTTCATGTTTTCCCTCACCTCTTCCTCGGTCAGCCCCTGCGTTGCGATATCCAGAGCGGGGCAGTGTGCCACGAACCACTTTCCCTCCCTGCTCATGACAATGGGAAATGAGACCATCTGCATATTTTTCATACCCGGGAGCATATTTAAACGTTACCAGAAGCTCCTCTTTCACAAGTTCTGGCCCTACCGCCTGACGGCGACCCATTTAACTCTACATGTTAAAAAATGCAAAGATGTAGAGTTAAAGATGCACCAGTCCAGTTGGGCAGGAGAGTCCATCAAGAAGTTGAAAAGAATGGATAACAGAGGAAATG
>Ga0164310_10002137_pt1 | contig 11299 bp, 6 predicted proteins | sample GuaBasSedimGuay1_FD_121795 | JGI IMG/M metagenome (GOLD analysis project Ga0164310, IMG submission 121795) | Subseafloor sediment microbial communities from Guaymas Basin, Gulf of California, Mexico - Guay1, Core 4569-9, 0-3 cm | ecosystem: Environmental > Aquatic > Marine > Hydrothermal vents >... | reverse complement strand
CTACTGTTCTAACCAATCTTCCCTTGCTGTCAAATATTTTTATCCTTACCTGCGAAGTAGCTTGCGTAAGGTTGTAGTTTATAATTGTAAAATCTTCAAATCCATCATTATCCGGAGAGAAAGGATTTGGTGAAACCGAAATATTCGTTTCGGTATTAAGATTTTCTGCAAAAATGCTGTTCTGTTTGCCGGGAGTTGCTCCAAAAGGATCAACAGAGCTGCTCCAGTTGGAAGCATCATTGCCGCCAAGGTTTGGATTTATTCTTTCAAGCGAAATATTTTTTGTTGATGCGAAATTATCATTGTGCCACTTATCTGAATAAAAAACTGAATCAATAATATTTCCTTTAACATCTTTTAATAGAATCAATTCGCCGCTGTTTACCAACCCAAGATTTGATACATTTAGTATTGTTATGTATTCATTACCATTCAAGCCGTAATTAAATTCAATTGAAGAATCGGCTGCAAGAATAAAGTAAGCATCATTGGGAATTTTAAATGGGATTTGTGAAAGCTTAAATGAATTTCCTTTTTCATCTTCAAACTGCCACCCGCCAATGTTTACCGAGTCATCGCTTAAATTTAAGAACTCAATAAAATCGCTGTTGCCTTCACCGGCATCAAACATAATTTCGTTTATTACCAAATCGTTATGCTCGTAAGCAGGCGCATTGCCAATTGAGTTGGGTGTGCCGGGAGTGCTGCCAGCAGGGTCAAGCGATGTTGCCCAGTTTGTGCTGTCGTTTGTTTCTTCATCAAATAAAATTCTTTCAAGGGAAAATCCTTTCCTCCCGCCCCAACTGGAACGGTAAAGAAGACTATCAATTATACCATCCCTAAAATCATAAATCACGATTCCATCAAAGCTGTTACCAAATGTCCCGAAATTGGTGAAGAAAACTTTTGATGTAACTTCGGGATGAGCTGAGTTGAACGATGTATCTTTGGCAATTACAAGAAAGTCACCAGGTTTGATAAAAATATCGTTGTTAGTAATATAATTTTGAGTTGGGGTTGTAAAAAGGTCTCCAACAGACCAGTCCTTTATGTTTATTGAATCATCAGAAACATTTACGAGCTCAATCCATTCCGGTTCATTATCTGCAGGGTTATACATTACTTCATTAATAATAAGTATTTTACCCGGGAATCCGGGTTCTATGTATCTTTCAAAGTAATTATTGAGCGAATCCTCATCTTCGGTGAAGAAAATTCTAACTGCAGTTAATACTTTTAAAGTTAAATTGGTTATCGGAATGGAAGAAGTTATTGATGATGAATCACCCGATGCTAAATTTAAATCAGTTTCCTTGCTTAACAATTGGTCAACCACATTATTAGAATCAGTATCGATGAAAAACTCAACATTAAAATTGTTAGCAGGCGATGAGCCGTTGTTTTTAATTGAAGCTGAAATAAAAACATCATCGCCATTAACCGGGAACCGCGGAGTAAAACTTAGTGCCGTTACAGAAAGATCAAACTGCTTTGGTGTGATGCTGTTAATTCTTCCCGGTGTGCTAAGCTCAATATCAACCGATGATCCCCAGTTTGAGGAAAGATTTGAACCTGCAGAAGTAGAAACTCTTTCAAGCGAGTAACCGTTCATTCCTCCCCACTGGTTAAAGTAATGAACAGAATCTATTACTGCACCTCTTTCATCTTTTAATATCACCCCGTCAACATCGTTGTTAAAAGAGGGAAGCCCAAGTTCAACAATCTGCGAAGGAATGAGCCGGTGATAATTTAAAATAGATGTATCCTTTGTTAAAACAATAAAACTGTTGGGCGGAATGAAAATACTATCTTCAATAACAGCAGTTGCAGGAGTTGTTATAATATCTGTAATACTCCAGTTTAATAAGTTTATCTCTTCATTAGTATTGTTGAACAATTCAATCCATTCAGGTTCCCCGCCGGAAGGTCCGTACATTATTTCGTTTATAACTATTGATTGCGGAGGGAAACCGGGCGCTATGGTTTTATAGAGTTTATTGTTTGTTGTATCTTCATCCAGGTTAAAAACTGCGTTAACTAAAAATCCCTTTTTAGATTGAAAATTTTCAATTGAAAAATTAAATGAATAGTTATTAGAATCAGCCGCAGCAAGTATAAGCGATTCGATCGTAGTTATAAGAATATCAGGCAATGAATCGAGGTTTGTATCTTCAAATAGCTGAAGGGAAAAGTTTGCAGAATTCAAACCGAAATTTTTTATATTTGCTGAAACAGTTACCGTATCTCCCTCAATGGGAAAAGATGGTGAGAAGATCAAATCAACCGTTGCAATATCATAATCCTTCTGCGTAACTGAATTTTTGTATCCCGGTGTTCCGTTATAGATACTAACTGATGTTGCCCAGTTTGTTGAATCGGTTGGTGACAATTCAGCATCAATTTTCTCAAGTGATCTTCCATCGTTACCACCCCAGGCAGACAGGTATTGTAGAGAATCTATTGTTCTGTTTAATGAGTCGAGAAGGATTATTTTATCACCACTATTATTAAGCGCCGAAAAATTTTGTACAACAACCTGGGATGGGATGTTGTAAAAGTTATAAATTGAACTATCATCAGCTATTACAAGATATTCGAACGGATTTATAATTATTGAAGTATTAACAATCCTGGTTGTATCGTTGATATCGGCAACCTGGTAATTCTTAAGGTTGATGGTTTTACTGCTCCGATTAAAGATCTCGATCCATTCCGGTTCAGGGGAAGTGGGTGCATACATAAATTCGTTTATTATAAGATCATTTCTCACTTCGTTAACTGTAGCTCCAATTATGTATGTGAAGCCAAAGTTGTTAGTTGTATCATCATCCAACGTGATTTCAACTTTTGAGATGAAGTAATTTATGCCAACAACAAAGTCATTAGTAAGAAAATTAAAGATTGAACTATCGCCGGATGGAAGTGGAAGCCCCGACTGTGTTGAAAATAATTCTGATGGTTGCGGGATGGAGTCAGCGTTTGCATCTCTGAATAGTTTTACATCGTAATTTTGTGATTGATTTAACCCTAAATTTGAAACCTGAACATTAAACTCAATTTGTTCACCGATAATTCCAAATTCACTTGTAGGTTCAAATATTGTAACGGCAAGATCGTGAGCTTTGGTAGAAATTGAATTTGTTGTGCCCGGTGTTGCTTTGTTTATACTAACAGAGGTTCCCCAATTAAGTGAATCAGTACTTGCTTCGTCAAACGAAATTCTTTCGAGTGATCTTCCTCCTGTATTTCCTCCCCATGCGGGAAGATAGAAAAGAGAATCAACCATAAAACCAATTGAATCTTTTATTACAACAGCATCCCCGCTGTTATTAAGTGCAGGAAGTGTCAGCTTAATAATTTCTGAAGGAACAGTATAAAAGTTAAGAATTGAAGAATCTTTAGTAAGAACAATAAATGAATTAGCGGGAATAAAAACGTCATCATTTGTAATTGTAACTGAATTTGCGGCATCAAACAGTTTCCACTTTTTAATATTTAACGGACTGGCAGTCCTGTTATACAGCTCAACCCATTCCGGTTCACCGGTAGAAGGACTGTACATAATTTCATTTATTACTACATCGTTGTAATTAGCGCCGGGTGGGAAAACAACAAAGCTGCTGATCAACTGGTTGTTAGAGAGATTTTCATCATCTGCAAAAACAACCTTAGCAATTACCTGGTAGTCTCCCGATTGTAAAGAATTCATAACAGTACTTGCGGTTATAGAATCTCCCGATTGAAGATTATTGTACGGCTGTGAAAAAATTAATTCGCCGGGATCTGCGGTTGAATCAAAATCTGCATCGTTATAAATTTTAATTGAATAAGATTGGGCAAGGTCTGTCCCAAAGTTTTTAACCTTTGCTGAAATTGTAACATCATCACCTTCTACCAAAACAGAAGGGCTAAAAGTTAGTGAACTCATTGCCAGATCGAACTGAACCGGTGTAACAGAATTTTGAAAACCGGGTGTACCGTTTGTTACAACTGAATTTAGCCAATTGGAAGCCGAGCTGTCCTTTATCATTTCAATTTTTTCATCGGAATTAGCTGCGCTGTTATTTGCAGAATAAAAATACGCTTCAAGCGTATCCTCGTTATTATTTAATAGCCAGACGGGTCTGTCGGAAGTGTTAGCCATCCCGGTTGAGCCGAAAGAGTTGTTATCAATTTTTAAAAGTAATGCTTCCGGCGGAATCAAGCCATCATAAATACCCGAACCGAAAGGATAATCACCTTCAAGAATTATTGCGAAAGAATTTGGCGGGAGGATTGTTCCTTCACCTGCATCAATTATAATATCCGGGTTGGAGGTAGAATATTTAATCTTAAAACTATCGAGATCAATACTTTCAGTTTCACTAAAGTTATAAAGTTCAATAAATTCATTTGGTCCCGAAGTAGGAAAGAACATTATTTCGCTAAGAATAAGCGTGGAATCGGTCTGTGCAAAAGCAGCAGTAAAAAACAGTGGGAAAAAGAAAAAAATATATTTTAACATAGCCCAATAAATAAATTTACCCCAATATAATTATTCTATTCCGTAATTACCTTATCTTTTCTTCCCGGAGGTTTTTACCCAGCTAACATATCAAACAAAAAGTTAGGTAGAATATTCATCAGTTTTGTTGCAAGCACGGTTGGGAGAGGAAATTCAATTACCCGCTTTTCTTTTTTAATTCCTTCAAGGATTATCCTTGCTGCTTTATCAACACTCATCATAAACGGCATATGGAATTCATTCTTATCTGTCATTGGTGTGCGAACGAAACCGGGTTTTACAGTTATAACTTTTATGTTGTAAGGTTTTAATTCAATTCTTAAACTTTCCAGTAACATTGTTGCCGCAGCTTTGCTTGCATTATAGAACCCGCTTTTTGGAAATCCTCTTGAATCTGCAAGAGAAGAGATGCCAACTATCATTCCCTCCTTTCGTTCCATAAATTCAGATAAAAGCTGCTCAACAGTGTAAACAATGCTCAGTGTATTTGTATTGAAAATTTCCCTTGCTCTATAGCCGTTATAAAATTCCAATCCTGCTCTTCCGCCAACGCCTGCATTTAGGATTGCGATATCAATTTTACCGAAATGATTTCTAACTTTTCCGAAAGTTTCAATTATTTGTTCCTGTTTTCCAACATCACACTGGATGGTTAACAGATCATCACTCTTAATTTCTTCTGAAAGTTTAATGAGGAGATTTTGCCTTCTTGCAATTAAAGCAAGTTTACAGCCCTCTTTTGCAAGATGATGAGCAAGTGAGTATCCTATACCGGAAGATGCTCCGGTTAGAAAAACAACTTTATTTTTTACGTTCATAAAAGTGGTGCGGGATTTGATAAAATATAGGGGGGAATTTAATGAAATGCTGGAACGATTTAAACTTTGCTATTTTCGAACAATTCTGTATTTTTCATCAAAAATTATTCCAAAATTATGAATTGGCAAATTTTACCGGTTGGAAACATACATGTTCGTACAGAAATTGCAAATATGCCCTTTAAATGCGATTTAAAAAAGTGCAAAGGTGCCTGCTGCACGATTGAGAGTGAATTCGGTGCGCCGCTAAAAAGAAGTGAGATTGTAACGATAGAGGAAATTTTAGATAGCGCAAAAGTTTATTTATCTGAGGAACATAAAAAAGAAATTGAAGAGAACGGTTTTTATGAAAATAAAAGCGAGGAATTACTGATCAGAAGTATTAATAATAAGCAATGTGTTTTTGTTTACTATGAAGAAGATATAGCAAAATGTGCAATCGAAAAGGCATACATGGAAGGGAAAACTAATTTTCGAAAACCGATCTCCTGCCACCTGTTCCCAATAAGGGTTTCAGATTTTGGAGGAGATGTATTAAGATTTGAAAAGTTTGATGAGTGTAAACCTGCTTTTGATTCAGGAAAAAATAATAATATAACCGTTGCAGAATATTGCGAGGAACCGCTTAATCGGCTTTACGGAAAAAACTGGTATTCACAATTAAAGGAAGCCATCGGAAGGTAATATGTTATCATTACACCAGAGATTATCACAACAGCAAAAACTATCGCCGCAGCAGATTCAGTACCAGAAACTGCTTCAACTTAATACTCTTGCGCTGGAACAGAGAATAAAAACAGAGCTGGAATTAAATCCAATCCTTGAAGAAGAACTGGAAATGACACAGGAAGACAAGGAAAAAGAAAAAGATGAGGATTTTGAAGAAGTTAGTGATCCTGATAAGGAAGAATTTGAAATTGAAGACTATATGAATGATGAGGACTTTGAACACGAAAAGAGTTTTAAAAGCACGGATGAAGAACAATACCAGCCATTAGCCCCGGTAAGAGAGACACTTACGGAATACATTACAGAACAGTTAAGACTGCTTAACCTTGATGAAACTATGTACATACTTGGCGAAGAGATTATAGGCAACCTTGACCAGGATGGTTATTTGAAGAGAGATCTTGATGATATATTGAATGATCTTGAACTGTTTGATCATATTACTATTGAACCGGAAGTTGCAGACGAGTTGCTGGAAAAGATACAACACTTTGATCCGGTTGGAATTGCATGCCGCAGTTTGCAAGAGTGCCTGCTTATCCAATTGCGTGCAGATAAATATGCAGATACTTATTACAAATATCTTGCAGAAAAAATGCTGATAGAAAATTACGATGATTTTACCAAGCGAAGATTTGAAGCGCTTAAGCAAAAAATGAATATGACCGATGAAACTATTAAAGCTACTGTTGAGCTTATACAAAGTATGAATCCCAAACCGGGCGAAGGGAATATTGAATCGACTGAGATGAACCAGATCTCACCTGATTTTTTAATAGAGAAAATAGAAAATGATTATGTTATTACACTTAACGATAGAAGCATGCCATCGGTTACAATTAGCAGGCAATACCTGGAAATGTTTGAAAGCAATAAGAGTAAGCGGGGGAAAAAATCTACAAGAGAAAAAGAGACATATAAATTTTTAAGAGAAAAATTTGAATCGGCAAAATGGTTTATTGCATGTATTCAGCAAAGAAGAGATACGCTGATGAAAATAATGCAATCAATTTTTCAGAGGCAATACCAGTTTTTTGAAAAGGGACCCAAGCTACTTAAACCGATGATTTATAAAGATATTGCCGAAGAGATAAACATGGATATCTCTACAATTAGCAGGGTTGTTAACGGAAAATATGTTCAAAGTCCTATGGGTATTCATGAACTTAAATATTTTTTCAGCGAGGGCTTAACTACCGATACCGGCGAAGAAGTCTCGAACAAACACATTAAAGAACGGCTAAAAGAGATAATTACTAGTGAGGATAAGAAGAAACCTTTTAGTGATGATAAACTTGCCGAGCTTTTGAACAAAGAGGGAATTCATATAGCGCGCAGAACAGTTGCAAAATACAGGGAGCAATTAAGGATTCCGGTCGCACGGCTTCGAAAAGAGCTATAATGAATTATGTGATTGATGTTCTTACAATAATTCTACTTTTTGGTCTATACGCTTTAATTCATTCCTACCTTGCTTCAATAAAAGTTAAAGAGTGGTTCAAAAAGAATTTTGGTGATCTTATTGCTTTTTACCGGCTGGGGTATAATATCTTCGCTCTCGCCTCATTTTATCTTATTTATGAACTTTCGCCTAAACCTAACTTAATTCTTTACGATTTACCCAACCCGTACGATCTTATCATTTTAGTGCCGCAGTTCCTAGCGTTGGCAGGGTTATTCTGGGCATTTAAGTATATTTGTTTTAAGGAATTTTTAGGTCTGAACCAGGTAAAAAGATATTTTGAAAAACATTATGATTCTGAACTTGATGAAAATTTAACTCTTCAACTAGAGGGACCTTTTAAATATACACGGCATCCTGTTTATTTCTTTTCTATTCTTATCCTGTTGTTCAGACCTACGATGGATTTGTTCTACCTGGTGTTTTTCCTCTGTTTAGTGATTTATTTTTACATTGGTTCTTATTTTGAAGAGGAGAAATTAGCAAAGCATTTTGGAAAAATTTATTCGGATTACAGAAAATCAGTACCGAAAATATTTCCCGTTAAATTATTGGAACCTTATAGTACCAAAGATTTATAAAAACTGATAAGGAAAAATTAATGAAACAAAAAATAAGATCGACAACAATTTTGGGCATTGTACACAACGGAGTTGCAGCACTCGGCGGAGATGGGCAGGTTTCTTTAGGCAACACCGTTATGAAGCATAACGCGCTTAAACTAAGAAAAATATCCGATGGTAAAGTACTTTGCGGATTTGCTGGTGGAACTGCGGATGCGTTTACATTAATGGAAAGGTTTGAAGATAAGCTGGAGCAATATCGTGGAAATGTTAACCGCGCAGCGGTAGAACTCGCAAAGGAATGGCGCACCGATAAATTCCTTCGCCGGCTGGAAGCAATGCTTGCAATTATTTCGGAAGATACAGCACTTGTAGTTTCGGGTAACGGCGATGTGATTGAGCCGGATGATAAAATTGTTGCAATCGGTTCAGGCGGAATGTACGCACTTGCCGCTGCAAAAATGTTAAAAAAATTCAGCAAACTTTCTGCAAGGGAAATTACAGAAGAAGCCCTTAAAACTGCTTCCGATATTTGTATTTACACAAACGATAAAATAAATGTTGAAGTTATTGATTAAGGAGAAATGAATTAGATATGTCAAACACATCAATGCAAGAACTTACACCAACAAAAATTGTTGAAGAGCTTAATAATTATATCATCGGGCAAACCGATGCAAAACGTGCTGTTGCTATTGCATTAAGGAATAGGTGGCGAAGGCAGCAGGTGGAAGATGTTTTGCGTGAAGAAATTCTTCCAAACAATATTATTTTAATAGGACCAACTGGAGTTGGTAAAACTGAAATATCAAGACGGCTTGCTAAGCTTACAGCAGCTCCTTTTATAAAAGTAGAAGCTTCTAAGTTTACGGAAGTTGGTTATGTTGGACGAGATGTGGAATCGATGATACGCGACCTAACCGATTTTGCAGTAAACATGGTTAAGGCAGAAAAAACAAAAGAAGTCCAGCCGAAAGCCGAAGAGATGGCAGATGAAAGAATACTTGATATTCTTATTCCACCGGTTAGAAAGCCACACCAGCCGGTTCAACCTATGCAAGTACAACCGAAGCCGGCAGAGGTAAAGCAAGTGGAAGATGAATCAGAAGAATATAAGAATGAAAAGACCCGCGAATGGATGAAGAAGAAATTGAAAAAAGGTGAGATGGATGAAAAAATGATCGAGTTCGATTCGCAGGCGCCGCCTGCAATTGGCATGCAGGTTTTGGGTCCGATGGGAATGGATGATATGGGAATAAATATCCAGGAAATTATGGGGAATATGATGCCGAAGAAAAGAAAGAAAAGAAAAACTACTATTGCGGAAGCAAGAAAGTTTTTGATACAGGAGGAAGCACAAAAACTGATCGATATGGAAACCGTACAGCAGGAAGCTATCCGCAAAGTTGAGGAATCAGGAATAGTATTTATTGATGAAATTGATAAAGTTGCCGGTAACGGCAGTAAATCTCAAGGTCCTGATGTTTCGCGTGAAGGCGTGCAAAGAGATCTATTACCGATTGTAGAAGGAACAAATGTTAATACAAAATACGGCATAGTAAAAACCGATCACATTTTGTTTATTGCCTCGGGTGCATTTCATGTTTCCAAACCTTCTGATCTTATCCCGGAACTGCAGGGAAGATTTCCAATACGTGTTGAGTTGCTTAGTTTAACCGAAGATGATTTTGTTAAGATACTTACAACCCCGCAGAATGCTCTTTTAAAACAGTACAGTGCTTTATTGGAAACTGAAGGTGTTAAGTTAGATTTTACAGATGAAGGAATTTGCGAGATTGCTAAAATTGCAACCCAGGTTAACGAGCAGGTCGAAAACATTGGCGCAAGAAGATTACACACAATTCTTACAACTTTACTTGATGAAATACTTTTTGATGTCCCAGATAAAATACCATCAGAAACTGTTAAAATAACAGCTGAGTTTGTTAAAGAAAAACTCGATAAGATTGTTAAAGACAGGGACTTAAGTAAGTTTATACTTTAGTTCTAATTTTCTTTTAGTATTAAGGCGGTCTTCTTGACCGCCTTTTTTATTGTTACTTACCAAATACTAACAGCAGCCAATAGTTAAGTTTATTTTTCTTGTTAATTGATGAATAATAATAGAACTTAAAGAGGAAAATCCTTAAAAGCTGGGATGAGTATCAATAACTAAAATAAAAAACGGATAAGTGTATTATTCTTATCCGTTAGCAATTAAAAGTATCTTTTAACCAAATTTACATTTCATCAATTATTTTATTGAAGGTTGAGCTTGGGCGCATAAGTTCCGCAGCTTTCTTTTCATCAGGTAAATAATATCCACCGAGATCAACAGGTTTACCTTGCACTGAGATCATAGCATTAGTGATTTTCTCTTCATTTGATTTCAGCGCTTTATACATTTCTGAGAAACGAACTTTCATTTCTAAATCTTTATCCTGTTCTGCTAGTGCCTGTGCCCAATATAAGGTTAGATAGAAAGAACTGCCCCTGTTATCAATCTCGCCTGCTTTCCTTGACGGATATCTGGTATTTTCTAAATACTTACCTATCGCTGCATCCAATGTTTCAGCAAAAATATTTGCTTTTGCATTACCAGATTTTTCAGCTATCATTTCTAATGAAGGAACAAGAGCACAGTATTCGCCAAGCGAATCCCATCTTAAATGATTTTCTTTTAATATTTGCTGAACATGTTTTGGAGCAGAACCGCCGGCACCGGTTTCAAATAATCCTCCGCCTTTTAACAATGGAACTATTGAAAGCATTCTTGCACTCGTACCTAATTCAAGAATAGGGAATAAATCTGTAAGATAATCACGAAGTACATTTCCTGTAACAGAAATTGTATTCAATCCTTTTCTTGTTCTTTCAAGAGTATACTTCATTGCATCTACTGGTTTAAGAATTTTTATTTCAAGTCCTGTTGTATCGTGATCGGGTAAATATTTTTTAACCTTTGCGATGATATTACTATCGTGAGCCCTATTTTCATCAAGCCAAAAAACTGCAGAAGAGTTGGAAGCTCCTGCCCTGTTTACCGCAAGTTTCACCCAATCCCTGATTGCTTCATCTTTTGCCTGGCACATTCTAAAAATATCACCTGTTTCAACCTGCTGCTCAAGCAAAATTTTTCCTTCGGAGTTTACAATATCCCAAATATTATTATTTAATGTTGATGGCGGTGGTGGATTTGTGCCTTTCTTATCTGTAAGTATAT
>Ga0164310_10002135_pt1 | contig 11301 bp, 10 predicted proteins | sample GuaBasSedimGuay1_FD_121795 | JGI IMG/M metagenome (GOLD analysis project Ga0164310, IMG submission 121795) | Subseafloor sediment microbial communities from Guaymas Basin, Gulf of California, Mexico - Guay1, Core 4569-9, 0-3 cm | ecosystem: Environmental > Aquatic > Marine > Hydrothermal vents... | reverse complement strand
TTCCTGTAGTGCTTAAAAAAACCAAAGGCTAAGAGCAAAGAGATTAACAAAGTCACAGCGCCATTTATTGCAAACAAAAGATTCATCTTCACCTCGCACATTCAAACTAAAATAACTATAAAAAACTATCACTTACCCCGGCTCAACAAGAAAGAAAAAAACGGACCATTTCAAGACTGAGAATCCCCGCCCACTTACCGATAAAAGTCCCTTCCTTCTTCATTCCACCCATACAAAATAAAAAAATAAAAAAATAAATACAATTTTACTCGATCTCTGCAAAAAAGTAGTAAGTAGTACTGCTTTCATCCCCGCTGTGGCCGTCTTCTAATACAAGCATCTCGAAATCATGTGCCCTGTTATCAAAACCAGTAACATCGCTCTCCAAGAGTGCTGCGAAAACGACGCTCGTAGTCGTTGGTTCATATAACAAAACTTCCTCAAAGGTACCATCTACCGCTCCAGTATTATCAAACACATCAGTACTCGGACATTCACCAATAGTAAAGTTCAAGTTAGCCGTGAAGAACTCTGCGTGACTATTTCCCTCAGTAAATGTGTTATTAACAGCATCCCCATCTGTGGAACCTACATTAAACTCTGAATGCAACCGTGTCAGATTAGTTCCAGCCAAGTTAGTTCCACCAGCAGTCTCTCCTGCTGATTCCATAGTACCATTAGCAGTGAAATTAAGGCACTGAATACCTGCCCAAGCTACAGTCTGGTTTGTTGAAGCATAAACTTCCCCACTAACATCAGCAAGCCCTGTCCAGTTGTACAAAACATCACCTGATGCATCTTCAAGCGTTACAGTTCCAGAGACATTACCGTAGTAACCCTGCCATGCCTGTGTTATTGTGGTGCCTGTCAGTATAAGCTCTGTTATGTTTCCTGCTTGCGCTTCATCCTGTCCAGGAGAAGTCGCGTTGTTATCACTCCTCTCTGGAGTTCCTGCAGCTACCTGAGCGCCGTTAGGCACGATAGCAGCAGCATAACTTATCAAAAACAAACCAGCCACAAAAACAATTGTTAGAAGAAAAACAGCCAAGTTTTTCTTACCTATCATTTTGTTCACCTTCTTCTTTACCTCCTTTCAACCTTTCCTTACCAAATGAATTTGGATCATAAATCGTATACACATTCTTCCCTAATTCCCTTTCAGAAACAACCTTGCAATCAACCTTACCCTCTCTTGAAAATTTATCAACCTCTGCCCTGACTTTCGCGTTCTTTGTCACAACAAGCACCCTTCCTTTTCCAGAAACATCAACAAAAATTCCATCAACGTCCTTCAAGTTATCTTCGATCTTCCAGAACAACTTCTCAACCGGATAATGCAAATCATCCTTCAACGCCCAAATCCTCATCGTAATTTTCTTCTTGTCGTTCAAAGCAACACTCTTCTTCACAGGCGAACCCTTCAACAATGCAGAAATCTGAACAGTTTCCTTCACAACAGAATAAACTAACCTCGGCTTCCCCTTCTCAACACTCCCAGTTTTCTCCTTCTTCACAATTCCCGCAGCCTCAAGCAACTTCAATTGCTGACTAACATAAGAAACAGATGTCTTGATTTTCTGAGCAATTTCCATCGGCGAGCTCGGTTTCAACGCAATAATCTCAAGGATTCCCCACCGAGGGCTAGCGAAGTACGTGTCGTAATCCATGCCCTATGTGAAATTACAAGAGTATTTAAGTCTTTCGTTCACTAAATAAATTATATTCATAAACTAACTATCGCGATAAACTAAACAAACAATAAGTATTAGTTAACTAAATACTAAATTATAATATAAACAACCAATCTCACCTAAAACCCTAGATCCTTAACCACTCTAGAGTTACACATATAGAAAACTTTAAAAGTGCTTGATAGAGCGTTTATACATCAAATATGGCTCAAAAAAAGCGATTTGTTATTATGAAAAAGGTCGCCAAACACGGCAGACAAGCAGTTATAGTAGTGCCTGCGATGCTCAAAGATAAACTAAAACCAGGGACTTTACTGCAGTTGACGATGGATGTTATTGAGGAGGTGGATGATGAGTAGAGTAGTCGGAATTCATCACAGTGGAGATGAGGGAAAACCCTCTAGATATATGTATGAGGGGGGTAGAATTCTCAGAAGATGGGGTGAGCAGAGTATGCAGGCTGTTGATTGGGATGCAATCACGCAAAACCTTGTCCCAGACCCCCTAATAAGCTCTGAAAAATACATCATGGCAGGTGAGGCCGGAAGAGGCGAGTGGGGAACTGTTTACGCAGCCAAGAATAGGAAAACAGGAGAACTCGTAGCACTGAAAGTCCTAGACCCCTCAGAAATTGCACAAGAACAGATGGTGCAAAGAGAACTAGATGAAGAAGCAACTCTTGTAAAGGAGGGCGGAAAGCTCGTCGCAGCCTCTCACGTTGTCCCGAGAACACTAGAAGAAGATGATAAAGGAAAGACTTTCATCAGAATGCCTCTCTACGTCGAAACACTAGCCCAGAAGTTGGGGGGTGACAGAGAACTCACTCGCGGGAGCCACGTCGGCAACGGCCTTACTCTAAAAGAAGCTATTGGCATTATGGGCGACGTAGCCGAAGGAATCGACGAAATGCAAACTCGCTACAAACAAATCCATCCTGACATCCACCCAGGGAACATAATGTTAGATTTTGAGGGGCGAGCCCTGATAACTGACCTAGGTTCCGCAACAGTCCCTATCTCGAGAGATCCAACCCGAAAAAGAGATAACATCGGAGTCATGCAAGTCAGACCATACGAAAACTTCGAGAGGGGCTCCCACCCAAACGAAAGAACCAACTCGTATGCATTCGGAGTCCTAGCCTACAGGCTATTCACCGGCGAGAATCCATTTGATAGAGAGCTAGAAAACGCCCCAAATCCCAAGAAATATATGTGTGATCTAACCCAGAAAGAGATAGACAAAGTCATAGCGCCAGGTATGAAGAAAGTCCCAAGAGCATTTAGAAAATTAGTTCGATCCTGTCTTGCCCACAATCAATACGAGCGTCCACTCGAGAGTAAGAGCCTAAAGAAAGAACTAAAACGCGCCATAAAAAACACCAACAAATGGAGAGTTGCCTGGAACATGGCCAAGTGGCCTTTGCTCGCATTAGGCTCTGCAGGATTACTCGGAGGAATAGTTTACCAAGCTGCTCAACTCGAACCTCCAAGAGTAGACATGCCTCACGTAAACTGGGGAGCTACACAATTAGACCCTCCAGAAATTGAAGGGCAAGTAAGGTTTGTGGGAGAAGGTCTAGAGAACTTGCCAGAAATAACCGGAACAATGGATCACAGTAGCTTTACAGTGAGATCTTCCTCTCAATACAAACACGTCGCTGGTCTATTCAAAGCATACGTCGCTGCGATGGACCAAAGACAAAAAGAAGGGTCAGACATCTCCGATTTCACCGTGGCACAACGTGAAATGTTAATTGCGAACACCATGCCTCAAGACGTTAGCTTTGCCCAAAACAGAAACGCATACGGCCCTGCCGCAAAAGCAATCGAGGTAGCTATGCACTACGCGCAAACACCCAACGGAACAGTCGACCTAGAAGACACTCTCGCAATAGGCCGTCTAGGACTCCCAATGGTAAACAAAGCAAGATACGCAGCAAACAGCAGAGACTTCGCAGACTACGTGAGGGCAAGAAACGACAAGGGAGAATTCGTAATTCCAGATAAAGAACAAAGATTCTTAAAAACTTGGCTATCTTACGTACAAAGCGAACAAAAAGGAGAGAGTTCAAATGAGTAAGAAACAATGGCAAAGACCGACAATAACTATATTGAAACCGGATTCTGAAGCAGAACAACCAATTCAATCTGAAAGATACCATGTAATCGGGACGCTCGGGCAAGGTTCCTGGGGAACAGTTTATGCAGCTAAAGACCTTGTGGCAGATGATTTGGTCGCACTAAAGATCCTAACGCCAACAGAGCTCGCCGAAGAGCAAATGAGGCAAAGAGGCACCACTGAAGGAGAGATAACAAGAAAAGAAAGCAGACAACTTGTCACAGCCTCTCACGTTGTCCCGAGAACACTTGAAGTCGACGACGCCGGCCAACAATTCATAAAAATGCCAGTTTACCAAAAAACTCTCGCTGACGCAATTAATGACAACGGTCCGGAATCTAGATTAAGTGTAGACAACGGCCTAACACTAAATCAAGCAACGAGGTATCTCGAAGGAATCGCCTTAGGAATAAATGAGATGCAAACCCGTTACGGGCAAATCCACCCTGATTTATGGTCAGACAACATCGTTCTCGACACTGACGGTCGCACTTTACTAACAGATCTCGGCTCTGCAACAGTCACAACCCAGGATGGCGAACCAAGAGTCAGAGATAACATGGGTTCAATGTTCACAAGAGCCTACGAATGCTTTGAAAAAGACTCACGCCCAACAAGAGAGTCCAACTCCTGGGCATTGGGAGCTATAGCCCACCGCCTCTTTACAGGGGAATATCCTCACGAATCTGGATTGGAAAACGCTATCGATCCTGCTAAGTATATAGAAGACTTGGATTGGCGCACTGCAAACTCTATTATCTGGAACAAAACCGGAGGAAAAATGCCCCGGCCGTTTAGGGATTTTGTCACAAATTGTTTAAGATATGAACCGGAGTTTAGACCTAAAAACGGAGATGAGTTAGTCAAGGAATTAAACAAAGCTATCTCGAAATCAAGGCCTGGCGCGAGAGCGAAACGTTGGGGCCTCACCGCAGCAGTTCTCGCGGGAGCGGTAACTATCGGAGGAGCGCTCTGGCACGCAGATAATTCTCAGCAACTAACAGATGATGCAAGGCGAGAGCTAGAATTCGAAAAAAGGTCGCAGGTAGTGAGAGAATATCTCGGAGAAAGAAGCAAACCAACCTGGCAAATCTACGCAGATGACGGCGAACTCACTGGTTGGATAAATAAATTTGGAGATGAAAATACGGGCATTGCAACATTTCTTAACACAGATCTTGTTTGCGAAGCAATCAGAAAAGCTGAAGGAAAAACAGACTGGGAGAGTATTGTTCCAAAAATTAGAGAATTAGATGATGGTTTCTACGCAGATGTGACATCCTGTATCAATGGAGAGCGCATGAACAACTATATGTGGGATGTACAAAAAGAACGCGCACAAGAAGTGGATGCACTATGGGCTGAAGCCAACATAAAATACGACGAAAGGCTGGCAGAAGAAAGAAGAGACAAAGTTAATCGTAGCGGCATAGCCGGCACTGGAGTGCACTCAGCAATGTTGGGTAGAATAGACAGACACGCAAGACAAGGTGTCCCTCCAAGAGAGCTTGGAGACCTCTCAACAACCAAACCTACCACACAACCAGCCGACAACGAACACTATAATTTCACAGGCCAGCCTCCGAAAAAAGCTAATTAGAATTAACTTCTTTCCCAATCACCTTACTTAATATAGGACTTGTCCCAATCTGAATCAACCTGAACACATCCTTCAGATAACAATAAGCAACCGCCCTCTTCCCATGCGCCCTCTCAATCATATCAAGGCACTGTCCAAACTGATACTTCTTCTTCAAAGTATTTATCCTATGAACACTCCGTATGTCCTCCTGATAAAACGCAGCCCTGTATAACTCAAAGTACTCACCTAAAGCTTTTAACATCTTAATCAAACCATTATCCTTCTTTATCTTGTGCTTCTCTGCATAACTATAAAAATAAGACAATGAATGAGAAATGTGCATCAAAAACGTCAACAACTCCCACGACAAAACCTGATGCTTATCATACTTATCCGCGATCACCAGCCTCCTACAAAACAAAATCAACTTATCCTGCAACTTCTTCATCTCATCAATTTCCCCCGAGTTCTTAAAATCCCCATTCTCAAAGTCATTAAGGATAACCTCAATCATCTCATTATTAATAAAAAAGATCTTCTTCAACATAACCTCATACTTCTCCTCCGTCGGCTCCGATATGTTCTCAACAACACAAGATCTCGCACTCTTCTCAGTTATCTCAAAACCCAACAGCAAATCCCTTGTAACCTCCTTGATCTCCTTCCCCAGCTCCGCATCAATCCCCTCAAAAACTCCTGCGGAATAGGCACTTCCATGCTAACTAAAATGAACAACATTCAACTTTAAAAAAACTTAGCTTATCCATCAGCCATTCAAAAAAATAAGGCCTTATAAAAATTAAAAATAAAGAGAGAATCAAACATAATTCGGATAAACTTAACGGCCTTATATCAAAGGACTTTCTTGTAAGTCTTGAAGAACTATTCTTTTTCTTCTCTCTTTTTCCTTAGGAACATAAACCCTTGAAGAGGAGAGCAAACCCAAGCTAAATAGATGAATTCACTGTCCTCTCCCGGGCAAAAAGAGGTGATAATAAATAGACACTCTCCAGGTATTTAAACTTTTCGGTTTGTTGTAACTTCCTAATGGGAACAGCGTTAACATGCCCCTCCCCAGGAGTATATCTCGGTATACTGAAGTTCGTTTAATTTAAAAAACCTTCGATAAAAACTAATTTAAACATCTCTCTCTAAAACTTACAATGGAAAACCCCCAGCAAGACCAGGTGGTAGTCAAACAAAAAGAGAAAGTCGGGCAAGAACAAATCCATGGCCTACTCTTCGGCGACCAACTTAGCTGGCAGTCTATAATTCTAGACCTAATCAACTCCGAGCAACTCGACGTCTGGGACATTGATCTCACCCTACTCACAAACAAATATCTAGAAAAGATCAGGGACCTCGAAGAAACAAACCTTTTCGTCTCCTCCAAAGTTCTTTTCGCCGCCTCGCTACTGCTTAGAATTAAATCAGAAGTCCTCCTAAACCATTACCTCCCAACTCTCGATGATATCCTCTTTGGCAAGAAAGAAGAAAAACGATACGAACAAGAAAGAATCGAATTAGAGGGCGACATCCCCGACTTGGTCCAACGAACTCCACTTCCGAGACACAGAAAAGTCACACTTCAAGAACTAATGTCTGCGTTAGGCAAAGCAATCACGACAGAAAACAGGCGAATAAAAAAAGTCGTCACAGCTCGCCAACAAGAAATCGAAACAGCAATCTCGATTCCAAAAGCAACGATCAACCTTAAGGATATGATAAAACAAGTCTACGGAAAACTTCGCGATTTCTTTTCCCAAAGCGAAGAAAGAGTCGCCTTCTCGGATCTTCTGGGAGAAAACCATCACCTAAGCGAAGAGCGCGTAAACCACTTTGTCCCTCTTCTCCACCTGGACAACCAACACAAAGTCCTACTAGAGCAAGATAAACACCTCGAGGAAATTTACGTCTGGAGAAAACAACACCACACTAAAAAATTCGCCCAAGAACTAGAAAAAATGCAAAAGGAAGCAGAGATAGAAAACCAAAAGGCAATGCTCGAAGACGAACAGGAACGTTCTGAACAAGCAGAGAAAGACGCACAAAAAGCCGAGAAAAAAGCTAAAAAGAAACACAAGTAACACCAACAGAGTATCAACAAACGGCCCATAGATCTCGAGGAATTCTTAGCAGTCCTAGCGGCAATAGTTGTTGTTTACAGAATAATTAAATTTTGGCCTTCGAAAAAACCTTGCCCCTCCACCCCATAACAACCAAGCCAACGACAATAATCAACGCCACAACAAAAAAACTGGTCAAGGCACTAATCTTAACACCAATCAAACTCAAATAAAACACCGCCAAAGGCACGATCGCAATACTCAATACAAAAGAAAGAGCGATTCTCTCGATCACGCCAATCTTCTTATCCGAATCTCCCCCCTGCAAAGCAAAGAAAACACAACTCCAAATAAATCCAGGCAAAAATAAAACATAAACACTTCCAAAAACAACTCTAAAGCCCCCTATGTAATCCAAAGAACTAAACATCCCCACCAAAAGAGAAAACAGCTCTAGAGCTATCAAAATCACAAAAATTCTTATCAAGTCCCGGATAAACCTCACACTATCCATCTTTATCCTCCAAAACCAATAAACCAAGAAACACGACCAACACTCCAGCAATCACTGAAATCGCCCAACTCAACCAACCCAACTCCAATGTTTTATACCTTATAACAATCAGCCCAATAATTCCTAAAACCGAAACAAAAACATAGTCTCTCTTCTTAACTCTCTCCTTCTCTTTAACCTTAACTTCAGAAAAAACGTCCAAGACTCCAAGAACAATAACAATCACTAAAAAATAATTCAGATTCATATAGACTGAGGCAAGCCCTCCCAAAATCTGTTCCAGTAAAAGAAAAATCAAGTAAGTCGCCAATAAAGTCTGAAAAAGATAACTCACAATCTCTGCACTGAGTCCTTTAAACAATTTCATTTATCCCACACTCCTGGCTTGTAAACCTCAATCTCAATCCAATCAATAGGAACAACATGCTCCGCATTCTCCTCTTTAGATAAATAAGGCAGATTAAACATTAAACTTAATGTTCCCTTCTCTGAAACATACAGCCCATCATCCACAATATCAAAGCCACCCTCAACAATTAGCCATTCTCCATCCTCCTTGGGAGCAACATAATCCGTAACAATGTAATCAACACCGTCCATTATCCAATCCTCGCTACCCAACGGAACAACCTTCTGTTTGAAAGGCTTAAAGTATCCATTTTCTATAAAAGTAAAATACTCCTGGCTCTCAAGGACTATATCATTCTTGGTAAATGTTAAGACCGATCTTCCCGCAGAAAGATCAAGAAACATTGACTCATCTTCCACATTGAAATCAAATGCACTGACTGCCCCACTTTGATTAATTAAAACCTTCTGTAAACCTCCCGCATGGTGGGTTATCATCCTAACTTTAACGTCGCCGTTATAATCAAAATACAACTGGCTCTGTTTAGTGTCCACCCTATAAGCTGAACTATCGGCCAGAAAAACCTTCTCAGCTACAATCTTGTTTGTATTAACCTTAATCTCTGTAATCAAACCGTCAAAATCACTAATCTCTAACTTGTAAACTCCCTCTTCTAAATCTCTGGCCAACAAGTTTCCTCTTTGAACAGGTCCCAATTCCTTTTCACCACTAACATCCCCATCATCGCCAACCTCCATAAATCCTACCAAATTACCTTGTGCGTCAGATAAAAACATAATTATCTCGTCACTTCCCACATACCAGTTCAGGTCTCTCTTCTTAACCTCGATACTCAAATCTCCTCCGGCATACAAATAGAAAACGTGCCCCCCTCGCAACGTCGTATCAATTACAGTCTCCTCTGGCCGATAATCCAGAACAATGTTTTCAACTAAACCAAAGTCCTCGTCAGTTGCAATAGTCACATCTTCCAACTCTCTTAATGTAGAAAAATCAACCACCCCTGCATCTGGATTCACTCTGTAAACATTTCCGACCCTATCAAGATTTCCAACGTCCAGACTGGGATCATACACCAAATGAGAATTATAATGCCACTCCTCCTGGTCCCTCGCCCCAATGCTCGCCTTTCCGCCCGCGGGTAAGTTGTTCTTTATCCTCATCTTGACACGAACTCTCTCAATCCCTCTCGCAATAGGCACATCAAAATAAACCAAATGTCCGGCCACATTCCGATAATCAACATCCTCCTCGTTAACCACCTCAGAAATCCTTTCACTGGGCGTCAAATAACTCTCTCCTTCCTGGCCAATATCATACACATAACTAAACTCCTGACTTGCAATAAAATTAGCAAAAATCAAATAACCTATGAGAAAAACCGGAATCAACAAAACAAGCACCTTGACAAGTCTAGCAAACCCTTCCCCGCTTCTAGCACTATAAGTTCTATCTTCACTCATCTTCACAAGTATACCTCAACAATTTATTATTATTTAATTCAACAAAATCTTGAAAGCAATCGTTTTCAAAACTCTTAGTTCCTACAAAAAGATACAATGGCTTATCATACACAGACAAAAGCGATCTCGTTTCAATCCCCCCACTGCTTTCCCAAAACATGCGCCATTCGTCCTCATCCCACAAGTTCTCCTCGAACATGCCCGGAGCTATTGTCTTCCTGTCAGAATAAGCCAAAACCCACGGAGAATACTCGGATGATAAAACAATAATCGAAGCGTCCCTCTCAACAGCAGCATCAATTCTTTCAATTAACTTCAAACCATCCTCGCTAATCAATGGTCTTGCGTCCTGCGCCTCTTGGAAGGTCACAAAGCCAGCAGAGAGGATCAGGAGAACCAATATTCCAATGCCTAACCTTTTCGAATTTTCAATTAACAATGAAAAACCAGAACCAGCCAAAACAATCAAAAAGATATCCAAATGAATAATAAATCGATTAAAGAAGAAAAACTGAAAATATACGATAACCGCTGTAATTGAAGTTAAGAAAAACAACATATTAAACTGCCTCCTCCAAGCAAGATAAAAAAATCCCAAAATAGCAAAGGGAAGATAATACAAAGTAGAGAACTGATACGTAAAAAAGGAGATAAATGTGCCGGATGCACTGCCAGGGTCTATAAACCCTTCGGCTACCGGAGTAAACAACGGCAAGATCGCCTCCTGCCAAAACCCAACATACGCCGCTAGCGTTACAGCCAAAATAACCAAACCGCTCGAAACGTTCTTACCAAGATTCCTATAATCTTGAACAGTCAATGAAATAAACGCCAATCCAAAAATGAAGAAAGTCGGCCTATGCATAATCCCAACTAAGACTCCAAACACAACAAACCAAGGCCTATTTTCCCTTTTCAAGAAATACAAAGCAAACAACAAACACGAAAGAGCAATCATGTTCTTGTAATACATAAACGTAAAGACCTTAAACTGAACAATTGAAACAGCGTAAAGCAGCAATGCAATCAAACTAGCATTCTTCCCCACATATTCCTTGCTAAAAAAGTAAATCGCAACTCCAAGCAACAAAGTAAATCCGATGTACAACCAAATCAAGATAAAATCAGACGAAAACAGCTTCATAAGTGGAAGCATCAGATACAAAAATCCAGGGGTCATCGCTCCCTTCACCCAACCATCCATGCTAAACCCATTTGAAGCAAAACTTTCAAGCCCATACTTATAAATTCCCGCGTCATAGCCAAGAGGGGTTGCGTTCCCAATGTAAGGCATAACTCTAAATGTCAAAACCAGTATAAGCCCGAGTGCTAAAACCAAATACACAAGTGTCTTGTTCTCCTCAGGTTTCTTCTTTCCCCCATTGTCATCGCCAACCTGTTTCAGAGCAATCGCTCCCAACACCGCAAGCACAACTGCAAATATCTCAAAGTGCAATGTATATTTCCAAAATAAATTCAAAGATATCAAAACAATAA
>Ga0164310_10002134_pt1 | contig 11302 bp, 19 predicted proteins | sample GuaBasSedimGuay1_FD_121795 | JGI IMG/M metagenome (GOLD analysis project Ga0164310, IMG submission 121795) | Subseafloor sediment microbial communities from Guaymas Basin, Gulf of California, Mexico - Guay1, Core 4569-9, 0-3 cm | ecosystem: Environmental > Aquatic > Marine > Hydrothermal vents... | reverse complement strand
CCCTTCGGCCCCTTCACGGTTATCTTGTCCTTGCCGACGGTTATCTCCACGCCCGCCGGTATCGGTATCGGTTTCTTGCCTATCCTGGACATGGCAGCTCCTTACCAGACGCGGCAGATTATCTCCCCGCCGACCCGGAGCTTCCTGGCCTCCCTGTCGGAGAGGATGCCCTTGTCGGTGGAGAGGACGGCTATGCCGAGGCCCTTCAGCACCGGCTTGAGGTCGTCCACGCTGGTGTACACGCGCCGGCCCCCCTTGCTCACCTTCTCGATATGCCTGATGACCTTCTCCCGGTGGGGTCCGTACTTCAGGTATATCTTGAGCAGGGGCGACGGGCTCGCCTCCACCACCTTGTAGTCCTCTATGAACCCTTCGCGCTTGAGGACGTCGGCGATGCCCGCCTTCATCCTCGACGAGGCCATCTCCACGGTCTTGTGGTAGACGGCGTTCGCGTTGCGTATGCGGGTCAACATGTCCGCTATCGGATCGTTCATGCTCATCGCGGCCCCCCCATCACCAACTGGCCTTCTTGAGGCCGGGAATCACGCCCTCGAGCGCCAGCTTGCGAAGGCAGCAACGGCATATGTCGAACTTGCGGTAGTAGGCCCTCGCCCTGCCGCAGAGGGCGCACCGGTTGTACTTCCTCGTCCGGTACTTGGGTTCCCGCTTGTGTTTTTCGATCAGGCACTTTCTGGTCATAGCAACTCCGTGGCTGTCGCTTTCTCTACCTCGTAACCGTGAAGCGCGTCACCGTCCCGGCGGAAGGGCATTCCGAACTCCCTCAGCAGCGCGTAGGAACAGCGGTCGCTGCCGCCGGAGATGGTGAAGGTTATGTCCATTCCGAGGGTGTGCTCGATCTTGTCGAGGTCCACCTCGGGGAATATGCTCTGCTCGGTTATCCCGAAGGAATAGTTGCCGCGGCCGTCGAAGGACCGGGGATTCAGGCCGCGGAAGTCCTTGATGCGGGGGATGCTGAGGCTTATGAGCCTGTCGAGGAACTCGTACATCATCTTGCCCCGCAGGGTTACCTTCACGCCGATGGGGTAGCCCTGCCGGATGCGGAAGTTGGACACCGCCTTGCGGGCCTTGGTGACGACGGGATGCTGGCCGGTGATGGTCCTCAGCGTCCTCACGGCCTCGTCGATCACCTTCTTGTCCTGGGTTCCCTCGTAGCCGGTCCCTATGTTGAGGGTGATCTTCCTGAGGCGCGGCACCTCGTGCACGTTGCCGAAGCCGAGCCTCTCCATGAGGCGGGGCCTTATCTCCTTCACGTACAGCTCGTAGAGCCTGGCCATTCTCAATACTCCTCGCCTATCTTCGACCCGCACTTCTTGCACACGCGGGCCTTCTTTCCGTTGCCGAGGACCTTCACTCCGACGCGGACGGGCATGTCGCACTTGGGACACACCAGCATGACGTTGGAGATGTGGATGGAGCCCTCGACGTCGATGATGCCGCCGGGCCTGTTCCTGTTGGGGTCGGGGCGGACGGCCTTCTTGCGCATGTTGAGGCCTTCGACCACCACCCTGCCGGTGCACCGGTCGATGCTCTTTATCCTGCCCCTGCCGCCGAGGTCGTTCCTGTCGGCCTTGCGGGGGTCGCGCGCGCCGGACTCGGCGCCGCAGACGACCTGCACGAGGTCGCCCTTCCTCAGCCTTGTCTTTATGCGTTCGTTCTTCTTCTTGAGCATGACGGGCCTCCGTTAGACCACCTCGGCCGCGAGGGAGATGATCTTCATGAACTTCCGGCTTCTGAGCTCGCGGGCCACGGCGCCGAAGATGCGGGTGCCCTTGGGGTTCCCGGCGTCGTCGATTATCACGGCCGCGTTGTCGTCGAAGCGCAGGACGGAGCCGTCCTCGCGCTTGATGGGAGCCTTGGTCCTGACGACGACGGCCTTCAGCACGTCGCCCTGCTTTATCGAGCCGTTGGGAGCCACCTTACGGGCGCTCACAACGATTATGTCGCCCACCCGCGCATAACGGCGTCCGGTGCTGCCGAGCACCTTGATGCACCTCACCTGTTTCGCGCCGGAGTTGTCGGCGACATCGAGCATAGTCTGCATCTGGATCATGGCACCGCTCCGTCCCTATATCTCTTTCTTCTGCACGATGCGGACAAGGCGCCAGCGCTTCGTCTTGCTGAGGGGCCGGGTCTCCATTATCTCGACCGTGTCCCCGACTGCGGCCTCGTTCTTCTCGTCGTGGGCCTTCAACGCCGTCCAGCGCCGGATGTATTTCTTGTAAAGCGGGTGCTTGACGAGCCGCTCCACGCGCACGGTGATGGTCTTGTCCATCTTGTCGCTCGCCACCACGCCTATCACCTTCTTGCGGTTGCCGCGCTCTTTCATCGTTCGACCTCTTCGTTCAGCTCACGCTCCCGAAGGATGGTGAGTATCCTCGCTATCTGCCGCCGGTAGAAACGGAAGTCGGAGTTGCGCTCGATGTGGTCCGTGACGGACTTGTAGCGCAGGTTGAACAATTCGCGGCGGTATTCCTCGAGCTCCTTGCGGAGCGTGTCGCTGTCCTTCTCCCTGAGCTCCCTCGTGATCCTGCTCATGCGTGTTTCCTCCTGACAAGGCGGACCTTCAGGGGCAGCTTGTGGGCCTGGCGGTTGAAGGCGAGCCTGGCGAGGTTCTCGGACACCGCGGACAGCTCGAAGATGATCGTCCCCGGCTTCACCACCGCCACCCATTCCTTCACGTCGCCCTTACCCTTGCCCATTCGCGTCTCGTTGGGCTTCGCGGTGACGGGCTTGTGCGGGAAAATCCTCAGCCAGAACTGCCCCACTCCGCCTATGGCGCGGTTGAGGGCCACGCGCGCCGCCTCTATCTGGCGGGCCGTTATGTAACCGCGCTCGAGCGCCTGGATGCCCCACTCGCCGAACTCGACGGTGTTGCCCCTCGTGGCGTTCCCGCGGATGCGGCCGCGCTGCTGCTTGCGGTACTTGACTCGTTTCGGCATGAGAACCATGACTTACTCCTTCGGGCCTCGCCCGGAACGGTCCACCTGCCCGTGATAGACCCACACCTTCACGCCTATGTGGCCGTAGGGGGTCTTGGCCTCGGTGAAGCCGTAGTCTATGTCGGCGTCGAGCGTGCTGAGCGGGAGCCTGCCCACGGTGTAGTGCTCGCGGCGGGACATCTCCGCGCCGCCGAGCCTGCCCGCGCACATGATCTTTATGCCCTTCACGCCCGCGTTCCTCGCCTGCTCGATGGTGCGCTTCATGGCGCGGCGGAAGCTGATGCGCCTCGAGAGCTGGTCGGCCACCGTCTCGGCCAGAAGCTGCGCGTTGGCCTCGGGGTTCTGCACCTCGACGGCGTCCACCTGCACCGGCCGGCCCGCTATCTTCTCCAGGTCGGCGCGGAGCTGCTCGATGTTCACGCCCTTCTTGCCTATCACCACACCCGGCCGGGCCGCGTGGACCGTCACCTTCGCCGGGTCGTCGTCCGACTTGCGCTCGATCTCGATGTGCGATATGCCGGCGTAGGCGAACTTGCTCTTGATGTGCTTGCGGATCTTCTGGTCCTCCACGAGAAGCTTCCCGTAAAGGCGCTTCTTGCGGGTGAACCAGCGGCTGCGCCAGTCCTTGGTGATGCCGACCCTGAAACCTATAGGATGTGTCTTCTGCCCCAAGGGTTCCTCCTTCGCGCCAGGGCGAAATTATTCCTCGTTCTCCTGCCCGCCCTCGTCGGGAGCGGCCGCCTCCGCCTCGGTCGCGGCGGGGGCTTCCTGTTTCGTCTCTTCCTTCGCGGCGGGAGCCTCGGCCGCGGCCTTCGCCTCGGCGGCCTTCTTCGCGCGCCTGCGCTTCGGCTTCGGCTTCTTCTCCTCCGCCTTCGGTTCGGGCTCTTCCGGCTGCTCCGGCTCCTCGACCGGCATCTCCCGGAGGGCGATGGAAATGTGGCAGGTGCGCTTGAGTATCGGCACCGCGCGGCCCATCGGGGCGGCGCGCCAGCGCTTTATGCGCGGTCCCTCGTCCACGCGAAGCTCGCTGATGAACATCCTCTCCACGTCGTAGTCCGTGTTGTGGTCCAGGTTGTAGCTGCTCACGTTCGCCATGGCGGACTTGAGCAGGTTCGAGAGGAAGTAAGCGCCCCGGTTGTGGGTGTACTCGAGCACGGAGAGCGCCTTGTCGCAGGGCATACCGCGGATCATGTCGGCGACCTTGCGGACCTTGTAGGGCGATATCCGCATGCGCCGGAGATGAGCCTTGAAAACTCTCTTTTCGTTGGGTTCCATGACCTGCTCCGGATCCTTACGAGTGCCCGTGGAAGGTGCGGGTGGGGGCGAACTCGCCCAGCTTGTGCCCGACCATGTCCTCGGTCACGAACACCTTGATGAACCTCTTGCCGTTGTGCACCAGGAAGGTGTGGCCTACGAACTCGGGCACTATGGTGCAGGCGCGCGCCCAGGTCTTGATGGGCTCTTTGCGGCCCGTCTCCTCGAGCTTCATCACCTTCCTGATGAGCTTCAGGTCTACGTAGGGTCCCTTCTTCAGCGAGCGTCCCATGTCATCTCACCTCTCACTTCGTGCGGCGCCGGACGATGAACTTGCTGGAGGGTTTCCGCGGCGAGCGGGTCTTGCCGCCCTTCGCCGGGACGCCCGTGGGGCTGCAGGGGTGCCTGCCGCCGCTCGTCCTGCCCTCGCCGCCGCCCATAGGATGCGCGGCCGGGTACTGGGCCACGCCGCGCACGTGCGGCCTGCGGTTGAGCCACCTCGAACGCCCGGCCTTGCCGAGCCTCACGTTGGCGTGGTCGGTGTTGCCGACCTGGCCGATGGTGGCGAAGCAGTTCATGTGTACCTTCCTCATCTCGCCGCTCGGGAGCTCTATGAGGGCGTAGTCGCCGTCCTTCGCCACGAGCCTCGCGGAGGCGCCGGCCGAGCGCACTATCTGCCCTCCCCTGCCGGGCGTGAGCTCAATGTTGTGGACGAGCATTCCAACCGGGATGCTCCTCAGCGGCATGGCGTTGCCTACCTCGGGCTCGACCGACTTGCCGGACATGACCGTCTGGCCCACCTTGATGCCCAGCGGGGCGAGGATGTAGCGCTTCTCGCCGTCGGCGTAGTGAAGCAGGGCGATACGGGCGGTCCGGTTCGGATCGTACTCTATCGCGGCCACCTTCGCGGGTATGTCGTGCTTGTCCCGCTTGAAGTCTATGATCCGGTACATCCGCTTGTTGCCGCCGCCGCGATGCCGGGAGGTGATGTGCCCGTAGTTGTTCCTGCCGTCGCTCTTCTTGATCTTCTGCAGCAGCGACTTCTCAGGCTTGGACTTCGTTATCTCGCTGAAGTCCGAAACCGATGAGAAGCGGCGTCCGGGACTCGTGGGTTTGTACTCGCGCACCATATCGGCTACTCCATTCCCTTAGATGAGGTCGATCTTGGAGCCCTCGGCGAGCCTGATGTAGGCCTTCTTCCAGGAGGGCCGCCTGCCGAGCTGCAGGCGAACGCGGCGGGGCTTGCCCTTGCGGTTGGCCGTGTTGACCTTCTCGACCTTCACTTTGAAGATGTCCTCTATCGCCGCCTTGATCTCGATCTTGGTCGCGTCGGGATGGACGCGGAACACGTAGATGTTGTGCTTCTGCACGAGGTCCATCGAGCGCTCGCTCAGGACCGGGCGGACGATAATCTTGTAGGGATCGTACTTCATCGCGCTGCCTCCTCCGCGAGCCTCTCCAGCGCGCCCTTTTCGAACACCACCCGCTTGTGCCTCAACACCTCGTAGGCGTTGAGGTCGCTCAGGCGCATGAGGCTCACCTTCGGTATGTTGCGCACCGACTTGAGCGCCGTCTCGTCGTGCTCGTTCACCACGAACAGGACGCTCTCGCCCGCGAGGCCCGCCTTGCCGAGAAAGCCGGCCACCGCCTTGGTGCGGGGCTCGGAAAGCTCGAAGCCGGTGAAGGAGACCACTTCCTCATCCTGGAACTTGGACAGCAGCGCGCTCTTGAGGGCGAGCCGCCTGGACTTCTTGGGCATGGTGAAGGAATAGTCCCTCGGCTTGGGGCCGAAGACGGTGCCGCCGCCCGCCCAGATGGGGGAGGAGCGGGCGCCCGCGCGCGCGCGGCCGGTGTGCTTCTGGCGCCAGGGCTTGCGCTTGGAATAGGCGACCTCGGAGCGGGTCTTCGTCTTCGCCGTGCCGACCCGCCTGTTCGCCTCGTACATCTTCACCGCCTGGTGGAGGAGCCTGATGCGGACCTTCTCTCCGAGGACGGAGGGGTCGAACTCCACCTTGCCGACGGGGTTTCCGGCGAAATCGTAAAGTTCTATGTCCATTCCGAATACCTCCCGAGCGCGGCTCAGCGCTCGTCCTTCGCGCGGCGGACGACTACGTAACCGTTGCGTGCGCCGGGAACGCTGCCTCTCACGAGGATGACGTTCTTGTCGGGTATGACCTTGAAGACCTTGAGGTTGCGCACCGTCCTGCGCTTGTCGCCCATGTGCCCGGCCATGCGGGTGCCCTTGAAGACGCGGGAGGGGTAGGCGCTCGCGCCGATGGAGCCGGGGTGGCGGTGCCATTCGAAGCCGTGGCTGTCGCGGCCGCCTGCGAAGCCGTGCCGCTTCATCACGCCCGCGAACCCCTTGCCCTTCGAGCGGCCGATCACGTCCACGCGCTTCACTCCCTCGAAGAGCTGAACGGTGAGTTCCTGGCCGAGCTCGTAGTCCTGCGGGTTCGGGACGCGGACCTCGTGGAGCGCGCGCTTGGGCTTCACGCCCGCCTTCTCGAAGTGCCCCTTCAGGGGCTTCGTGGTGCGCTTCTCCTTCTTGTCCTCGAAACCGATCTGTATGGCGTTGTAGCCGTCGGTCTCCTCGGTCTTGATCTGAGTGACGTAGCAGGGGCCCACCTGTATGACGGTGAGGGGCACGAGCACGCCCTTCTCGTCGTACAGCGAGGTCATCCCTATCTTCTTGCCCAAAAGCATGGTCGCCATGATTACCTCACCCGGGCTTCCTTGCCGGTCTTCATGCTGATGATGACGCCGGCGGGGATTTCGATCTTGTCGATCGTCGGCACCGTGTTGGGGGTGACGTCCGAGATGACGATGAGGCGCTTGTGCGTCCTTATCTCGAACTGCTCGCGCGACTTCTTGTCCACGTGGGGACTGCGGAGCACGGTGTAGCGCTCGATCTTGGTGGGAAGGGGTATCGGTCCCGCAACCCGCGCGCCCGTGCGCTTCGCGTGCTCGACGATCTCCCGTGCGGCCCTGTCAAGGGCCTCGTGGTCGTAGGATTCGAGTCTTATCTTCATAGACTGCATACGGATCTCCCAGAAAACCGGCAGACAATACTATTTCCCCCGCTTCGCATGTGCGAGCGGCAGGGGGCGGATTTTATGCCGTTTTGGCGCCCGGTCAATTTATTTCCCGCGTCCGGGCGCGGCGGGAATCTCGTTCCCAGGGGAGATGCGCGCTCCCGTGGGAGGGGTTTTCGGCCGCCGATAGTATGCGCGTTTTCCGGCGGCCAGGGGTATCGTTCGGGTTGTCAGACCAACAATATCTTCTTCGCCCTGTCCTCGGGTATCTCCTGGTAGGTGTGCGCCTCGAGGACGTAGGACGCCCTTCCCTGCGAGAGGGACCGGACGGCCGTCGCGTAGCCGAACATCTCGCTCAGCGGGACCGTTCCGCGTATTATACGCGACGATGCATGCCCTTCAAGCATTTCTCCTATCGTCGCGCGACGCCTGTTCAGGTCGTTGATTATCGCCCCGAGGTACTCCTCCGGCGTGGTTATCTCGAACGCCATGAGGGGCTCCAGAAGGACGGGCTCGCCCGCCAGGAAGGCGGCCCGGTAGGCCGCGCTCGCCGCCGCCATGCACGCGGGGGCCGTCGTCTCGCCCTCGCGGTACTCGAAGCCCGTGAGCGTTATCCTCAGGTTTATGCTCGGGTAGGCCGCCAGCACGCCGGACTGCGCCGCCGAGAGCGCGCCTTCCTCTATCGCCTTCAAGAGCTCGCGCGAGAGCATCTGATCGCGCACCTCGTTCGAGAAGACGGGTTCGAGCCGCGAGCGGTCCGGTTCGAGCCTCAGCCGAACCCGGCCGAAGTGGGGCTTGCCTCCGAGAATCTGCGCGAACTCGCCCCATTCCTCCGCCGTCTTCCTTATGCTCTCGCGGTAGGACACGCGGGGCTCGCCCGTCCTCATGCGGACCTTGAACTCGTTCACGAGCCTGTTCGCTATTATCTCCAGGTGGAGCTCGCCCATGCCGGAGACTATGAGCTGGCCGGTCTCCTCGTCGTAGGCGTAGCGGAAGGTGGGGTCCTCGCGGGCTATGGTGGCGAGCGCCAGCTCCAGCCGCTCGCGCTCCGCGTTCGTCTCGGGCTCCACCGCCATGGAGACGAGCGTCTGGGGGAAGTGCATCTTCTCGAGGATTATCTTCTTCGCCTCGTTGCAGACGGTGTCGCCCGTGGCGGTCAGCTTGAAGCCCGTCACGGCTACTATGTCGCCCGCGCGGACCTGCTTCATGGCCTCGCGGCGGTCGGCGTGCATGCGGTATATCTGGGAGACGCGCTCGAACTTGCCCGTGCGCGGGTTGAACAGCCTCATGCCCTGCTTCAGCGTGCCGCTGTAGACGCGCAGGAAGGTGAGGTCGCCGGTGGGGTGGAAGATTATCTTGAAGGCGAGCGCCGCGAGCGGCTCGGAGGGGTCGGGGCGGCGCTCCTCCTCCTTGCCGGTCTTGGGGTTTATGCCCCGCACGGGGGGAACGTCCAGCGGGGAGGGGAGCAGGTCCACTATGCCGTCGAGCAGCGGCTGCACGCCCTTGTTGCGCAACGCGCTTCCCACGAACAGCGGCACGCCCTTGAAGGCCACGGTGACGCGCCTGAGGGCCGCGAGAAGCTCCTCGGGCGAGGGATCTTCGCCTTCAAGGAACTTCTCCAGTATGACGTCGTCCAGGTCGGCGAGCCTCTCCACCAGCTCCTCGCGGCGGAGCTCCACCTCGTCGCGGTGCTCGTCGGGTATCTCCACCTCCTCGACGCGCGCGCCGAGCTCCTCCTCGGGGAACAGCAGGGCGCGGCGGCGGACGAGGTCGAACACGCCCTTGAAGGACGATTCCGCCCCCCAGGGCATCTGGACGGGCAGGGGCAGCACGCCGAGCCTCTCGCGCATGGACTCCACCGTGCGCTCGAAGCTCGCGCCGACGCGGTCCATCTTGTTGGCGAAGGCGATGCGGGGGACGCGGTACCTGTCGGCCTGGCGCCAGACGGTCTCGGACTGCGCCTCGACGCCCTCCACGGCGTCGAAGATCACCACCGCGCCGTCGAGCACCCTGAGCGCGCGCTCCACCTCGGCGGTGAAGTCCACGTGGCCCGGGGTGTCGATGATGTTTATCATCTTGCCCCGCCAGAAACAAGAAGTCGCCGCGGCCGTTATGGTTATGCCGCGGCGTCTTTCCTCTTCGAGATAGTCGGTTACGGTGGTGCCCTCGTCCACCGAACCCATCCTGTGCTCCTTGCCCGTGTAGTAGAGGATGCGTTCGGTGGTGGTGGTCTTGCCGGCGTCGATGTGCGCGATGATGCCTATGTTGCGTATGTCGGATATCTCGACGTCCGACGGGGGCTGCACGGCGCACCCCCTCGATCAGCCGAAGTGCGCGAAAGCCTTGTTGGCCTCCGCCATCTTGTGCGTGTTCTCACGCGTGGTGTAGGCGGCGCCCTCCTTGTGGTACGCGTCTATGAGCTCGGAAGCGAGTCTCTGGGCCATGGGGCGGCCCTTCTTCTTCCTCGCGGCCTGGAGTATCCAGCGGATGGCGAGCGTCTGGCGGCGCTTGGGGCTCACCTCGACGGGGACCTGGTAGGTCGCGCCGCCGATGCGCTTGCTCTTGACCTCGAGGATGGGGCTCACGTTCTTCACGGCCGTCTCGAAGACCTTGAGAGGATCCTCGTCCTTGATCCTCTTCTCGATGATGGAGAGGGCCTCGTAGAAGATGCGCTCGGAGACGGATTTCTTGCCCTTCCACATCATGCAGTTGATGAACTTGGAGACGAGGACGCTGCCGTAGCGGGCGTCGGGTGTTATCTTTTCCCTGAGTGCCTTTATCTTGTTCATGGCCGCCCTCTGTTACTTGGGACGCCTTACGCCGTACTTGGAACGGCTCTTGCGCCGGTTCTCGACGCCCTGGGTGTCCAGGGTGCCGCGGATGATGTGATAGCGGACGCCGGGAAGGTCCCTCACCCTGCCGCCCCTGACGAGGACGATCGAGTGTTCCTGCAGGTTGTGGCCCTCGCCGGGAATGTAGACCGTGACCTCCTTGTTGTTGGAGAGCCTCACCCTCGCTATCTTGCGGAGAGCGGAGTTCGGCTTCTTGGGGGTCATGGTCTTCACCTGGAGGCACACGCCCCGCTTCTGCGGGCATCTATCGAGCACCGGCGACTTGCTTCGCTGCGGTTGCTTCTTCCTGGGTTTTCTGACCAACTGGTTTATGGTCGGCATTTTTCCTCCGATTCGACTCGTTCGACAGGGAGCGGTATTTTAGCCGCTTTCTCCCGATTTCAAGGCAAAAGCTACCCCGCGGCGCCCACCTCGGCGAAGTCTTCCTCGTCCTCCACGGGGCATTCGACGGGCTCGCCCTTGTACTCCACGGCGCCTTCCAGGAAGCGGGAGAAGCCGGTTCCAGCCGGGATGATGTGGCCGACGATGACGTTCTCCTTGAGGCCGCGCAGGGGGTCGAACTTGCCCGCTATGGCCGCGTTGGTGAGCACCTTGCTCGTCTCCTGGAAGGAAGCCGCGCTGATGAAGGACTCGGCGTTGACGCCCTGCTTCATGATGCCCTTCAGGGTGGGGAGGAAGGTGGCGGTGTGGCGTCCCTCGGCGGCGGCGCGGGCGTTTATCTCCGCTATGTGGTTGCGGAAGACCTCCTGGTTCGGGAGCAGCTCGGTGTCGCCGGGGTCCTGCACGATGACCTTGCTGAACATCTGGCGGATGATTATCTCTATGTGCTTGTCGTTGATGCGGACGTTCTGGCTGCGATAGACGCTCTGTATCTCCTCGAGCAGGTAGTTCTGGAGCCGCTCGGGGCCGGAGACGCGCAGCAGGTCCTTCGGGTCTATGGGGCCGTCCGTGAGGGGGTCGCCCGCCTCGACGCGGTCGCCGGTCTGCACGAGCAGCCTTCGGCCCTGCGGGACGCGGTAGCTGCGGTCGAGCTCGGGACCGCCCTCGGCGTGGATGATTATCTCCCTCTTCTTGTTGCGGAGGGCGCCTATCTCCACCGTGCCGCTTATCTCCGCTATCTCCGCCTTGTCCTTCGGGGTGCGGGCCTCGAAGAGCTCCTGGACGCGCGGCAGGCCGCCGGTGATGTCCTGCGTTCCCGCTATCT
>Ga0164310_10002133_pt1 | contig 11304 bp, 11 predicted proteins | sample GuaBasSedimGuay1_FD_121795 | JGI IMG/M metagenome (GOLD analysis project Ga0164310, IMG submission 121795) | Subseafloor sediment microbial communities from Guaymas Basin, Gulf of California, Mexico - Guay1, Core 4569-9, 0-3 cm | ecosystem: Environmental > Aquatic > Marine > Hydrothermal vents... | reverse complement strand
TTCCATGGCGTCAAGGGCGTTATTTATCAGATTGAGAAATACCTGTTGGAGTTCTGATTGTGATGCCCTCACAAAAGGCAGGTCCTCCTGGAGGCGAGTATTGATGGTGACCCTTGCATATTTTGCCCTCTGCTCGGAGAACTGGATAAGTTCCTTAATAAGCTCGTTGACATCCACATCCTGGACCCTGGGATCGGTCTTTCTTGCAAAGCTCAGCAGCTTATGAGTGATTTCCTTGCAGCGCTTCCCCTGTGTCCTGATTTGACCAACCGCCCTTTTGAGTTCCTCCAGGTTGGCGCTGTTCTGGAACTGTTCTTCTTGGAGCAGGTCTCCAATCCATCCGGCTTCTTCCATCATAATGGCAACCGGATTATTTATTTCATGTGCTATGCCTGCCGCCAGCTCACCCACAGATGCCAGTTTACCCGCCTGCATGATTTGTTTATTCATTTGTTCTTTTTCTTCATCAGCCTTGACAATTCTGTTTATCATCTTTCCTGTCAAGATGATTACAGTCATCGTAATACCCAATCCACCAAAAATAATAATCATTACCGCTACTCTTCTTGTACGGTTAAAATCTGAAAAGGCATCAGAATAATCCTGTTCAAACACCATCATCCAGTCGCCATTTTTAAGATAGGTTGAGACATAAATCTTTTTCTTTCCTGAGGTATTGTGTTCTATTACAATATTGACTCTATTTCCTTTGGGCTTGCGATCTTTCATTAACTCCATATACATATTGTTATCTAATATGGTATCCATGGGAGGCTTCGTTTGTAGTTCCCCCTCAGTATTAAATATAAATGCAAAACCTGTTTTCCCCACATGAATGTTCTCCACTAGCCTGTTGAATGTCCCAAAATCAATAGTCGCTCTTAGAATCCAAGGTTCACCATTCCAATTTTCTTTCACGGCCACAATGAAATGAGGAAGGCCCCGTAGCCCAAGAAACACGTCGCTTATGAAATATTTTATTTTCATGGCCTTTCTAAACCACTCTGCGTTGCTGTACTGTGCTCTATCGAGTTTGAAAGGCCCTGCATAGGCCACCTGAAGTCCATTGGCATTTATTACTCCAAGGTCTACAAACACACGTCCGTAGTGACTCCGTAGCGTTTTCAATGTATGTCTAAGAAAAGCTTCATTACTCAAATTCTCAAAACCGAAAGTCTCAGCCAGGAAACTGATATCTGCCAATTTCTCATTGAGAAATATATCTATTCCTTGTGAGTGCTTTAAAACTAACTCAGACAAATGATCATAAATCTTAGCTTTATAAGAAGCGTGAAATTGGCATAAAATAGTTAAACTGACAAGAAACATGGGGGTAAGAGAAACTAAGAGCATGGTTAGAACCATTGCTCTGCTTAATCTGCGATAATGGTGATTTCTTGATTTTTGCCTCTTTTTCATACGGCCTTTCTCATTTTAAGGTGCTTTATTGTTAAGAGTTTCAGAAGATCAAACCCTGGTCTCTTTCAGCTTCCTCTTCACCAGTTGCCTCAACCTTTCGATGCTCTCTCCATCTTTTTCCACAAACACTGTACCCCTAGGGACCTCAATTGGGAGATCATTAAAATGCCTAAAGCCATGCACAATTATTGATGAAGCGGGTACTCGCCCCTGAAGACTCGTAAAGGGAAGTGTTTCTTTCGTGTAAGCAAAAAGTTCTGGATCTATAACAAACAGATCAGGTGGTCGCTTAGTAAACATAAACTTAAAAACTTCTCTAATGCTGCTGGCTAATATGACTTGATACCCTTCTTTTGCCAGTTCTCGTTTGAGAAATTTTCTGACATAGGGATTCCGATCAGCTATTAAAATTGTATATTTATTCGCGCATCTCATGCAGATAAACTTCTTAGCAACTGTTGTTGAACCATTGATTTGCTATCTGATTAATATCTACAAACATCTTATAATACCTTCTGGTAACTGTTTTGAAATGTTCGCTAAAGGTTGACACAACATCAAAGTCACCCACCATAAAATATAACTGGCTATTTTGATTCCACACCTAGGCAGGAGTTGCTACATCAACCTTTGAGACATTATTCAACTGGCACCCTGAAGAAAAGGGGCAATAGCTGTGCCAAAAAGACAGCCAGTGGGGCATGATGGGTAAGTAACTTAAATATCGAGTGTTATAGGACAATATAAAAGGAACTATACTTGTTCGTGCACGAACAAGCCTGTAAATCCCTTTTACAATGTGTAAAGCAACTTATCATGACAAGCTATTATACTGATTTGTATGGTGAGCCATGAAATCTGAACAAGTGAACAAGGTAGTAGGACAGTTCATCTGGTCCATATATCGAATAATTTCTTACTTTGCTACGCATACTCACTTCATACATGATTTTTTTGAAGCAAACTATACAAGCTGGAAAGAAAGTTTACGGTGCGCAAGTTGACTAAATCTGGCGCAATACCAAAATTTGACACATCGGTTGTGATTACAACTAGTTATAAGAGTGGCCTCTTTTATACTAGATTGGCATAGTCGTTGCTGTTTGACTACGTAAAGTTCATAATAAACAAGAAGAAAGGAGGTACCAAAAATGATCGATCTCAACGCTTACAAAAGGGAGTATCGTTTACGTGACGGAACTAAAGTTCTTTTGCGGCCAATGGTAAAGGAAGATGAAGAAGCTCTGTTTGAATTCTTTAAAGGTGTACCAGATGAAGAAGCTCGGTATCTGCGCGATGACGTTCGAAACAGATCAGTAATTAAAAAATGGGCAGAGGAACTCGATTATTCTAGGACACTACCCCTGCTGGCATTTAAGAACAGTGACATCATCGCCGATGCGACTCTTTTCCGAAGGAGATTTGGATGGAAATGGCACCTTGGCAATGTAAGGATTTTTGTTCACAAAGATTACAGAAAAGTAGGACTAGGGTCGCTCATGATAAGGGAGACAGTCGATATAGCCATGAAACTTAAATTGGAAAAGCTTTTGGCCGAAATCCCAGCTAACAATATTCCAGCGATAAATGCATTCAGAAGCTGTGGGTTTGGTCGCGTAGCTGTAATACCCGGGCTTGCTAGAGACAGGGAAAACCACCCGATTGATATAGCGATTATGACAAGAGATATTGAGCCATTACATGAAGATGAATACTATCACTTATAGGGTTCATGAATAAGGCCTGAAATGTAAAAATATTTTAGAGCGCAAATTTTTACAGGGGAGTCCGTACCCCCCCACTCTCAATTCTCCTCACCACATGCGTTCTTTCGAGGCAAAGCCGGGCTCCCCTGTTTTGGAGAACAAATAGAATAGATGAGGATATGAATGGAAGAATTTTTCTGCTAGAACAGCAAAAACCATAGAGGAGAAGCGGTTTCACTTGTATATAGAATTTACCATGGAAATACAGCCCTGTTAACTATAAACATCGAATTTCGGCCAGTTATGGTGTTTGCCTGAGAACACTGAACAGTATTGCATAAAAAGTGACTCTTTCCGAAGCGAGTTTTTACAAGCATGGGAGTAGGGGGGAACTACTATATGAACCGGACAAAATGATTATTAAAAGCCGAAAAGTTGTTTTCTAAGATCATCAAATAACCGAAGGAAGGGAGCAAGCATGCTGGTAAAATACTGGATGAGTAAGTATGTGGTAACCATTGAAGAAAATGATACTATGGAGAATGTGATAAAATCTCTGAGAAAACACAATATACGGAGGCTCCCGGTTATAAAGAACGATAAACTCGTAGGAATTGTAACAGATAGAGATGTAAAAAGAGTTTCTGCGTCTGATGCAACACTGCTTGACGTATACGAGCTTATGTATTTGATCTCAAAAATAAAAGTGAAAAACATCATGACGAGAAACCCCATCACTGTTTCGCCGCACCATACTGTGGATGAGGTTGCAGAAATTTTAATCGAAAACAAAATTGGAGGTACTCCGGTCATTGACTCAACAGGAAAAGTCGTAGGCATAATAACCCAGACCGACATCTTTCGAGCATTGATAAGTCTTTCGGGATTAAATAAAAGGGGAATCCAGTTTGCATTGAAAGTCCTGGATAAACCTGGATCTATTAAGGAAATAACTGATATTATCCGCGAATATGGTGGTAGAATGGTAAGCATACTGACATCGTACGACAGGGTACCGCGTGGTTATAGATTAGTCTATATAAGAATGTGCGATATTGATAGAAATAGTTTGACAGAACTAAAAGATAGGATACAAAGAAAGGCTGAGTTGATCTACATTGTGGATCACAAAAAATGCTCCAGAGAGTTATTTGAATGAATTTTAAAAATCTTCACTTCCATAAGAAAGGAGAGCTTCCTCAAACACGTAGTACAACAAGATATCTACTTACATTAGCTATTATTGGAGTACTTTTTTCTGTAGGGCATGCAACTTTGGAGACAGTTAAAGAAGGTCTTGTAATGTCCATTGAGATGAGAGATCACAATTGGCTTTGCCCTATTGTTCTTTTCTTGTTTTGCTTTATTTCGGGAGCGTCTGCTGTCCTCGCAGGTATTGAATCCAGTATTTTATGTGTATCTTTACTTAATTTGTATTTTCCTTTCCATTTTGATTATGTAAGGAGTATAGGGATCTTAGCATCCCTAATAACATCTCTAATGGCAATTCCATCATTTTTACGAAACAGCTATTTTGACTTTAGACAAATTCTTCCTCTGAGTCTTGTTGTTTCTATTTATGGTGTTGTAGGTGCCTACGTGGGCCTTGTGTTATCACCGAACATAATACAACTCTTTCTAGGCATAGTACTTCTTATTGTTATCCTAAATGTCTTTGTAAGAACTCAGAAAAAACATGTAATATATCCGTTGAATGGTCTTTTTCTCGGTTATTTATTACCAACAAGTTCGTATCTAAAAACGCGATTATCAATGTCGGCTTTGTGTAGTTTCTCCATTATAGCATTCGTAGGCGGTATGCTTGGCATGGGGACAGGGTGGGCCTACTTTCCCATGCTTACCATGTTAATACAAATGCCCGTTAAAATGGCCGTGGGTTCCAGCACATTTTTACTTGGTACAGCCAATACTGCGATAGCCTGGTTCTTTCTTAATGAAGGTTGTTTTATACCTTTTATCCTCATTCCATCTATAGTTGGAGTTGTTATAGGGTCATTTGTTGGGATACGGCTTTTACCTATTTTTAACAGCGAAAAAATTAGATATATTTTATTAATAGGTATATTATTTGTAGCATTTGAAACTCTGCTTCAGAGTTTCAGCACCTAGAAACGTGCTCTAAGGCAAGCGCGACAAAAGATGTGAGTTGTATGAAGTATAAGGAGTTAGTTTGAATCAAATTCGGCTACCACAAATCACGGGGCTATCCAAAACTTCTATATCATTTTTACCATTTCTGGATAAGATTCCTGTTGGAATTTGCATATTGTCCTTGGATTGCCGTGTTGTTCTTTTTAATCAAGCGATGGAAATATTAACCGGGTTCTCCAGGGAAAAGTTCTGTGGTGTACCTTGTTGTTATCTCTTGCGGAGTAACATCTGCGTACAAGGGTGTCCTTTACCATCCATAAAGCCTGATTCAGGCCCAACGTCATTCGAGGCAAACATAATAAACCGTGATAGAGAGAAAATCCCCGTGCGAATAACGCTAGAGCCTATTGTGGATATCTCTGGGAAACACACGGGATTTTTGGAAGTGGTTGAGGATATAAGATTACTGAAAGAGGCAAATACAGAATTATCTCGAGCCTATAGTTTTGGTAAAATAATCGGGAAAAGCCCTCAGATGGAAAGACTTTATCGGATTGTTCCCATGATAGCACAGACAGACTCTCCTATTCTCATTACTGGAGAAACAGGAACTGGGAAAGATCTGTTAGCTGAGGTAATTCACCGAGAATCAAGAAGAGCCAAAGGACCTTTCATCAAAGTCAATTGCGGTGCGCTACCAGAAAATCTCCTGGAAACTGAACTTTTCGGACACAAGAAAGGAGCGTTTACAGGGGCGATTGAGAGCCGTCAGGGCCGCTTTCATCTGGCACACAATGGAACTTTATATCTTACTGAAATTGGAGATCTTCCACTACCCCTTCAAGTAAAACTCCTCACATTCTTGGATGATAAAATTATTCATCCATTAGGAGATTCAAAATCCTATCATGTAGATGTTAGGATTGTGGCTGCCACACATAGAAATTTGGAACAGATGGTAAGGGAAAAGCGTTTCAGGGAAGATCTGCTTTTTCGACTCAATGTTGTGCGTCTTGAGTTACCGCCATTACGCGAGAGAAAAGATGATGTAAGGCTGTTGCTAGATCATTTTCTTGCAAGGTTTGCAAGTCAATTCAAGAAACGTATCAGGAAATTCTCTGATGAGGCTCTGAGAGTACTTCTAAGATATCCCTATCCTGGTAATGTAAGAGAATTAAAAAACATTGTGGAGTACTCAGTAAACATATGCACTGAGGACATAATCCAAGAATGGCATCTTCCTGCATACCTGTTTAGTGCAAAAACCGATTTTACTGATGACCGATTAAATGATAGAGAGCAACTGGACTCAGTGGATTCTTTTTTGCCGGCTGGAGCACTTAAGGAAAACCTAGATTGGGAAACAATGGAAAAAAAGATGATTATTGATGCACTTCTCAAAGCTAAAGGGAAAAAAGGGAAAGCCGCTGCTTTTTTGGGCTGGGGGAGAAGTACGCTCTGGAGAAAAATGAAACAATATGGTATAAGTTCTTAACTCATGAATTGATATATAATACATTTTGAAACATAACATTACGTAGATGCCTAAGAAAATCCTTATTCCTCTATATAAAGATAGCCTAGCGCCTAGATTTGATCTTGCGACCGAAGTGCTAATAGGGTTGGTAGGAGAAAGTCACAATGTAGAAGAGAAAAGAGTCGTGGTGTTACCTGAGGCTTCTCCTGAAGAGGTGTGTAATTTGATATTTACCGAGGGTATTGATGTGGTGATATGTTGTGCAATCGAAAAGGAATATTATGACTACCTGGTGTGGAAAAAGATTCAAGTGTTTGACTCGGTAGTTGGTTCAGTCGATAGAGTCTTGAGGGCTTTCGAAAAGGGAGAATTATCGTCTGGGGATATAATTATGGATTATTGAAGGAAAACGAATGCTGGAAGAAATAAAAAATAAGCTTTACAAATTTACCTTCGGATTTTTGGATTTTCCTGAGGAACTGGCGCCACCGACGCGCTATCGCCTAATGAGAAGAAATATGATTATCCTTGGTCTTCTTGGTACCATATTACCACTTCTATTAATGGCGCTCATCAATCAACACCAGTACAAGCAAGCCTTACGGAAAGAGGTGATTAAACCGATTCGTGCTTTGGCAAACAAAACGAAGCATTCTCTAGAACTATTTTTGGCTGAAAGAGTTTCAACCGTGAAATTTATTACCTCTGCGTATAATGCTGAAGAACTTGCTGATATGGAAACCTTGAATCATATTTTTAAAACGCTTAACAGAGAGATTGGTGGATTCATAGATATAGGATTGATTAACGCCAAAGGTGTGCAAATTAGTTACACAGGTCCTTACAGTCTTAGTGGAAAGGATTATTCAAAGCAAGAGTGGTTTCATGAGGTAAAAGTAAAAGGAGTATACGTTAGCGATGTTTTCTTGGGCTATCGGAAGTTTCCTCATATTGCAATTGCCGTAAAAAAGGAGGGCGGATGTGGAGGCAACTGCTTTTTACGTGTCACGATAAGTACTGACATATTCAAAAACATTATTGCTTCCATGGAGTTAGATCCCGAAAGTGATGCCTTCATAATAAATAGAAAAGGAACTCTGCAAACAGATTCTAAATTTCATGGCAAGGTCTTGGAAAAATGTTCGCTTAAAATTTCCACCTATGGTTTTGGAACAAATATCCAAGAATACAAAGATCCAAATGGGGAGGACGTATTCATTGCGTGCAGCTATTTTAAAAATCTCGATTATATACTTGTAGTGGTGCAACCGAAATCTAGACTTCTTCGGGCATGGTACACATTCAAAAGCGAGATCTTCTTCATTTTTGTTATCAGCGTACTTGCAATTTCAGTGGGTACTTTCAAATTTACAGATATACTGGTGAAGCACATACAGGAATCTGATGAGAAGAGAGAAATTGCTTTTAGGGAAATGCAGCATACCCAAAAACTTTCTTCCATTGGAAGGCTGGCGGCAGGAGTGGCTCACGAAATAAACAACCCTCTGGCAATAATTAGTGAAAAAGCAGGATTGATGAAGGACTTGATTGAAAACGCTCCAGACTTTCCAAAAAAAGAGAAGTTTACTGCCCTTATTTCGTCGATACTTCAATCTGTTGACCGGTGTAGTAAAATCACTCATAGGTTGTTAGGTTTTGCAAGACGTTTGGATATTGAAATTGAGCCTTTGGACGTCAACGAGGTAATAAAGGAAACTCTCGGCTTTCTAGAGAAAGAAGCTCTTTACCGCAACATTAGATTGGAGTTACACCTTGCGAAAGATCTTCCGAGAATTGCTTCAGATAGAGGCCAACTACAACAAGTCTTTCTAAACATTCTCAACAACGCGTTCGCTGCTGTTGAAGATGGAGGTGAAATAACAATTACGACCTGGGATGAAGACCTTGATACAATTGGTGTATCAATACAGGATAATGGTGTTGGTATGTCAGAGGAAACTCTGCGCCATATTTTTGAACCCTTTTTTACTACAAAGAAAGGTTATGGAACGGGATTAGGCTTGCCAATTACATATGGGATAATAAAAAAACTTGGGGGTGATATTAAAGTTCGCAGTAAGATAGGAAAGGGTTCAACCTTCACCATTTACATACCCAAAAAACCTAGAAAGGAATAGTAGTAAAATGGAAGATTTTAAAGTGCTTCTGGTTGACGACGAAGTAGAATTTGTCACTACTTTGGCGGAAAGGCTCCAGCTTAGAGGAATTAATTCGATTGTAGCCACTGACGGGGAAGAGGCCCTGAGAAAACTCTACTCTGAGAAACCTGAAATAGTAGTGCTCGACTTGCTCATGCCTGGAATTGGCGGACTTGAAATATTACGCCGTATTAAACAGGAGCGCCCGGAGACTCAGGTTATCTTGCTTACAGGGAAAGGCTCTGTTGGAGAAGGCATAGAAAGCATGCAAATGGGTGCCTTTGACTATATAATGAAGCCTATAAATATAGATGATTTAATAGATAAGATGAAAGCAGCTGCCAAGGCATCATGCTCAACAGAAAAGAGGAATAAATGAAAGATTTAGCTCATGAGAAAATAGCTTTTATTGCAAAGATTACCGCTGGGGCAACACACGAGTTAAATAATGTTTTTGCTACCATTCGGGAAGCTGCCGGATTAATTAGTGACCTACTGTTAATAACATACAAAAATTATCCAGGAAATATGGCGGGCCTGGATTTAGCAACAGGGTTGAAGCGGAAACGACTCAGTTTTCTTTCTAAGGTTTTTGGACGACAAAAAGCCCCCCTAGCACCTGAAAAAAGCAACAAAGAAAAGCAAGGTGAACAAGTGTCACAAAATTTAAATAAATTAACTATGTCTCTTTCAACCGTTCAAAAACAGGTAAACAGAGGTGTGAATCTGACAAAGGTGCTTAATCGTTTCGCACACTATTCTGACGAGCCGGTGATGAGGGTGGAGCTGGGTGAATTAATTAGTACCCTCACTGTTTTGCTAGAACGTTTCGCTCGAGTTAGAGCAGTAGATATGCTGTTTAGTATGCCAAATGAAAAAATATACCTGACTACTGATGCAGTAATGCTTCAGTTAGTGTTATTCAGGTATCTGGAAGCCTATTGGACCCATATGCCTCTTGGGGGACAAATAAATCTATCAATAACTGCGAATAATGGTGAAAGTAAGATCTATCTGTACTCTGAAAGCGATGTTAAACCGGTAGAACAATGGTTGAAAGCTATTGAATCTGTTGAAGATTTAGTTAAAAAAGATCTAAAAGGAAAAATTGTGAAAAATACTTCAAGAGCTGAGATTTGCCTTGCTTTACCTAGCGAAGCCATATCCTGATGTTTCATAATGTATTATTTTGTATCTCCGTATGTTTCATAATGTTGCATATTTTTCAACATTGAATCCCTCCCTTGGTAGCACCCCGTAATCACTGACTTTTTATCCTTGGCATATAATTTGCCCTTAAAAGAATTAAAATTTGAGGAACTAGAAGGGGTACTTAACTTAAAAATAGTTGAATCTAATATGATGATTGTGGGTTCAAGTAGGATAAGAGTGTTGATTGTAGAAATGAATAAAAAATTCCGAAAAGACCTGGCAAAGAGATTGAATCAGTTCGGATATAAAACTTTCGAGGCCGAAAACAGTACCGATACAGAAAGAATCATCAAACAGAAAAAAATCGATGTTGTTGTCCTCGGCATCAATCGGTTCGGCCGCGGCGGCTTATCAATATTAGAGATGATAGGAGAAAAATCGCCTTCGGCGAAGGTAATACTTCTAAACGATTCTGAAAATATTTTTCTTTCGATTGCTGGGATGAAATTAGGTGCGTTTGACGATTTGTTATTGCCAGTGGACTTAGAAGCTCTTCGGAAGCGCATTGAGGATGCATATCAAAAGAAAAAGAAAGAACAGAAAGCTAAATTATCATTAAGCCGTCGTTGCCAAGATTTGATGGTTGCGGCGACTTTTGCGGAAGCAGGCGATGATAAGACAGCATTAGAAATACTTAGAAACAAAAAAAGGCGAAATAACAGATGAATCTAAAACGGAGGGAGAAAGAAATGGAAAAGTTTAAAATTTTATTAGTGGACGATGAGGAGGAGTTTGTTCGAACCTTAGCCGAGAGGATACAAATGCGAGATCTATCCTCGGATGTAGCTCTCAATGGTGAGGAAGCATTACAAAAAGTCCAAGAGGATTTACCTGATGTAATTGTTCTTGATCTAAAAATGCCGGGAATGCATGGAATGGAAGTTCTACGTAGAGTAAAAGAAGCTTACCCAGAGGTTCAAGTTGTTATCCTTACCGGGCATGGCACGGAAAAACACGAGCAAATGGCCAAAGAGTTAGGAGCATTTGAGTATCTAGAAAAACCTGTAGATCTCGATAGGCTTGTAAGTACACTTAAGCTAGCATATCGCAAGAAAATAGAGGACACAATGGTTGCAGCGACCTTTGCTGAGGCCGGTGATCACAAAACAGCTAAAGAAATTATGAAAAGTTATAAGAAAAAATAAATAAAACTAATCCCGAGAGCCATAGAAAAGGGGTGTAAACATGAAAACACGGGTATTACTAGTCGACGATGAGA